>Ga0180432_10003667_pt1 | contig 21679 bp, 37 predicted proteins | sample SS_ome_10_FD_132414 | JGI IMG/M metagenome (GOLD analysis project Ga0180432, IMG submission 132414) | Hypersaline lake sediment archaeal communities from the Salton Sea, California, USA - SS_1_MS_2 metaG | ecosystem: Environmental > Aquatic > Non-marine Saline and Alkaline > Hypersaline >...
CGAAACCAACGTGCGCAATTCCCGATTTCATTAGGGTTTACGGGACCTTGCGCAACCCTACACGAAACACTGCGGAAACACTAGGGAAACGCTGAAATCGGGTTGGCATGGGGAGTGCATATGGGGAAATGGGCGCGGAAAGCTGGCATGGTGTGTGAATACAGGCTAGCGCGACAAGAGAATGTCGATCACCTTCCTCACATGACTGTCGATTCCGTCTGGAGTTCTGGCCGAGCGCAACGCGTCTCTGTAACCGCTGTGCTCAGCGCAGTAGTCATCAGGGATCGTTGTGATAAACCCGGTCCCGAGCTCTTCGTTGAACGTCGGCGGGTGTCGTCGACACTCTCCGAGGGATTCATGGGCCGGCTCGTAGTACGCGCAATTTCGACACGTCCAGCCTTTTCCGAGTCCGATCTTGAATGTGATCCTCTCGACGGCCGCGGCCGCGTAGTTCTTCAAACTCGGCGGTCTTCTCTCGAGCACAATCGCTCGAGACAGGATCTCCTTCGCTTCGTCGATGATTCGGTGAAGCTCCGAGTTTTGGGCTCGCGCTTTGCCCAGCGTTTTGCAATAGGCGCGCGCACTCGCTTTGTGAACCTCTCTCTCTTCGCGTAGGCGGTCGAACATGTCATGTACGGCGGACAGTTGCTTGCGGAAGTCGTCCCGTTCCGCGCGCGCTTTGTAAAGCTCGGCCTCAAGCTCGGTAATCTTGCTCTTTGTCGGTGGCATAGCTCCTCCTACTCATCGCCGCCGTCGGGGAGCTCGGGGAGCTCGGGGAGCTCGTCGGGGAGCTCGTGGGTCTCGCTGCCGTCGTCGGGGATCGCGTCGAAGCGGTCCAGGCGCTCGGCCTCCTCGTCAAGCAATCGTTCTCCCTCCGCTTTGGAGAGCACAGCGGCTGGGTAGTAGTGGATCGCCCATGTCGCGCCCTTGTCTTCCATCAGGAGCGCCTTGCGGTCCCTCAGCCATTCCTCACACCGCTTCCGGGTTCCGGGCGGGCTGATCTCCTGCTGCTGCTTCCCGTGTGCTGTCACTGCATACATGGTGCTGTCTCCTCTCTGTGTTACGAGTCCAGCCGGAGCTGAAAGCGGCTGCAAGCGGCCGCGCCGGTCACTCTGCACCGCAGAACCGCGACAACCTGTTGAAGCTGCGGCTGTTGCTGAAGTGGTCTCTGTACCGGCATGACCATCATTTGCGGCCGGGGCGGGTCGCGAAAGCACACGATCTGCTCGGGATCGTCGGGGTCCGTCACGGCAAACTCACAGTCGAGACAGCGTTCATCCTTCCAATTTGGAACCATAGATTTTCTCCTTTACCTCCGTCGCGATGCCGACGGCCGTCTTGTGAATGTGTGCGGGCCAACCGAAAAGGTGAGGGGTCGCGATCAAGAGATCGGCCAACATCAAACGGGCCTCTACGGTCGATGCTCGCTCGAGCAGCTGGCGCACATACCCGATCCATCGCTCACGATTCTGTTTCGCCGTCCGTCTCGCCTCCCGTTGTTGCTCCGCTGTTCTCGGCATTGTCGGCTCCTTCCTCCTCATAGCTGATCTCGATGTCCTCGATCTTGACGACCTCGTCGCTCTCGAGATCGATGATCGCGACGGGGAGCTGCGGGGGCAGCTCGATGAAGCAGATTGATTCCGCGCTGTCTTCGGCGGCCTCTAGCGCTTCTTCGATCGTCTCCGAGTTGTCCCCGGCTCGTCCGATGGTCACCACGTGCGTGTCATCCGGGTAGATGTAGAGCTCGAATCTGTACGGCATAATTTCTCCTCACTCAGCAAGTCTTGCCAGCACGTCGGACCATCGCTCACCGATTCGTTCAATTCGATCATGCCTCACCCCCTCCTCGCCGTCTTCGGCCGCACTCTGGACACTTTCGGCCGCACTCTGGACTACACCAGAACGCGCTGCGTCTTCGCGCGCTTCGTCTCGAGCACTCGGATCACACAGAAGGTGTCGTGCTGCTGGTTTTCCTCGGCGATGCGCTTGAGCGATTCGCGCGCGCTTCCGATGTCGCTGAAGGGACCCGACCTCTCGATCATGGCTCCGTCGGCGTCCCGCGTCGCTACGAAGATGTTTTCTTTTGCTTTCCTGGTTCGCTTCTTCTTGGTTTCGGTCTTCTTCTTGTCGGCCATGGTGTGTCGGCTCCTTCCGTTTGAATAAACTCCCCCTCGGCCCGGCTCCGAGGGGGAATTGACCTCGCGAGTTAGTTAGGCAATCCCTCGGGCTTGTGTCGATGGATTCCCTTGCACTCCCTGTAAGTGATGAAGTGCCGGGTACTCGCGCGTAGTATCCAAAAGTTTTGTGGGGAAGTCAAGTATTAGGGTGAGATGTTGTGGGCTTTCTGGTAGTCGGCGACGTCGGAAGGTTTCACTGTGCAGTTTTTGTAGCCCTTCGCGAAGCACTTACCGACGGGCTTCTTGCATTTCGGACATATCCACCCATCTGGTATCCCGGGGTCTTTTTCCGTGGTCACTTTGAGCCGCTCGAGGCGGCCGCAGACAAAGCACCCGAATTCTATAGAAGCTTCCATCACGCTCTACGCTCTACTCAGTAAGGTTACGCCTGGATTGCCTCTCATTCGTAGTTCGACATTTGCTCCCGCGCCACGAATGCCTACGCGCAATCGATGTGCACCGGTCCCGCCCTCCTGGGCTGCCTGTGTGACCGCGATTACCATCCCTGTGTCATAGTCGCGCGCTACGCAAGTAGGGGCATCGAAAAAATCAAAGGTCACCCCAAAGCGCGAGCCGTTGTTGTATCCTGGCCCGCCAAACTGAAAGGCGATACCTGAAATTCCAGGGTTTCCAAAAAACATCACAGGTGAGACACCAGCGCCGCCCTGAGGCAGTAGGTTGTTGTATTCTGATCGAGGCTCCCTTCCATCGGAGGCAATCACTTCGAGATCTTCGAAAATGATGTATGTTGAAGCGAGCTGACTAGCGATACCGCCCCCTACTTGTATGTAGGCGTCGTCTCCGGGGGCGGGGCAGTGAAATCTGGTATAGTCTGCTACCTGTGTGACGGTACCTGTACCGACGGTGACAGCGCTCCATAAATGATCTGAATTCGGGCTGTTGGCGACGAGCTCATCAGATTTGTAACCAGTATTTACTGCGACTCCATCGATACATTGGCCGCTCTTCAGTATCCAGCGCTCGTCTACCCATCGCCCGTCGGTTCCGTCGTTTCGGCCCGGATATTCGAACAGATATCCGGGCACAAACCGCACCGTCTGACCAGATTCTGTCAAAAATAATCGTTGCCAAGCTGCCGGGGCCGGCACTGTGGCCAAGAAGTCCGTAATGCTCGGATAATAGGCTGTGCGCTCGAGCACCATCAGTCGCGACCCCCCAGCCAGCCCGGGACAGTACAGCCGACGTGTAGCTTGACGTCGTCGAGCTCGCCGACCTCACACACCTCGAGGTAGACCCGCTCGGGATAGTAGACTGGCAGGACACCGCAGATAGAGTGTTGCGACACAGAAAAGCAACACAGCAGATCAAAGGTGTTTATCCTGGCCCACACGCCGTTGTAGCGCACCCACACGCGCCCAGAGAATGGATCGGAGCTCTGCTCATCTTGAGAAAACTCAAACAGGTAGTGGACCTCGCGCACGTTGAGCGTCTCCACTCCGTCCGTCGCGAGTGTCGGCGCTCCGTTCGGTGTGCCCGTCGTGATGGCCCCGTACTGATACCAGGCGATCGGTTGAACCTCAGCCATCGTCACCCACCTCGCTTACCGCGCAGACCGACAGCGCCGGAGAGCTCTTCGAGCCCGACGCTCCCGAGCTCGGCCGCGACCGATTGCAGGGGAGCTCGGCCAGCATCGTTTTTAGTCGCCGCAGTTCCCACTTGAGCCACCCCACTTGAGCCGCGAGCGCGACCAGAATTGCCACGTCGATTTCCACAGCTCCCCCCTACTCCACCAGCATTGAGTGACGCCGAATCCCGAACAGCGAGACGGCCGCGTCAGCGCCCGCCGCCGTCCAGAGATCCACATTCGTCGCTGTGATGGCCCCACCGTTGTAGTAGACTGCCTCGGGATCGACCGCGACGCCGCCGACATCCCCCAGCATCGAGACGATCACATAGTCTGGCGCGAAGCCGAGAGTGTGTGCCACTGTCCGAATTCCGGCCGGCCCGCCCGACCAGGGAACCGTGAGCGGCCCCGCCGATCGGATGTAGTACGCCGACGGATCGAGAAAATTCGGTGAAGCGCGCTGGATCGAGTGATGCGCGACCACCGTGAAGGTGGCCGCCGCGCCACCGGCCGCGCCGATGACGGAGATCGAGCTGTCCGAAAAATCGGTCAGATCGATATTGCCGATCGTCCCGACGTCATAGTTCGCATGACAGATGATCAAATCGGGAGCCACGCCGAGCGCGTGCGGGATCACATCGGTTACCGGGTTCCCCGTGAGAACCGCCGAGATCGTCTGATACTTCGTGCCCGGAGGTTGCGCGGGATTGACCGACGCGTCCACCGGAGCCTCGATTGAGTGACTCCACAGAAACGCCGCAACGCTGGCATGATGCGCCGCCACTCCGTCAGAGTTTGTCACTTCGACGTCTGTAGCGTCCGCATCAGTGATTGACAGATCGTCCGTCGCGCCCACCAGGACTGTCAGATCGGGCACCGCTCCGAGCGTGTGTGCGAGATCCGTCGCTGCGCCAGCGCCACAGGGTCCGTTGAGTATCTCGATTTGCATCGTTTATCCCGTTGTTTGATTTATCCCGTTGATACGATTGAGTGCCGACGAATGAGCCACAGCGTAACCGTCGCGTCAGCCCCCGCCGCCGTGTAGATTTCCACGTTCGTCCCGTCCAGAACACCGCCGTCCTGAAGCCACACAGATTCAGGGAATGTGAGACCGGCCGAGCTCCAATGAGTGACAAGGCAATAGTCTGGAACCCACGGTGCGCCGTGGGCAACGAGACGCGTTCCCGGAGGCCCACCCGCCCACGGGACTACTACGTCCAGAGCGACCGAGAAAAAAACTGAGTCGTCAAACACGCCTTTTTGTTCTGACAGAATACTGTGGTGTTTTACGGCGATTATTCCAAGTGGGCCAGCGTTCCCGGAGCAGGCTACCGTGAGATCGGTATCCGTCGCGCCGAGAATCGATAGCACGCCCATACCCGCCACGGGAGCTAGGTAGGTACCGAGCGGCAGAATCAGATCTGGCACTGCTCCGAGGTTGTGCGGCACCACATCAGGAGCGCCCCCGCCCGTCAGTACTGGAGACAGCGTATCAATCTTCGTCGGTAGGCCCGTAGGAGCCGCCCCCGCCGCTTCAATTGAATGATCATAGACCACCGACACGACCGACACAATATGCGGATTCGCCGGATCTGTGTTCGCGACGAGATTTACTGTCGGATCGGCCGAAAGCCATACGCATTGCTCATTTCCGCTGATAATCAGCGCGAAATCGGGCACCGCCCCGAGCCCATGTAGACATGGAAACCCAGCGGGTTGATTGGCCGGAATTGCTGTAGCGGTTACGTCGACACGCACGAGCTCACCTCACAGCGTAGGAGCGCGCGCCAGGATGCGCGCCGCATAGGATCTGTCTCCGTCACTCGGCCCGCGTGTCTCCACCGCACGCCGCCCAGACCGATAGGCCGCGAGAGCCGCCGTCCAATCTCCGAAGTCCTCATAGTTGCGCGACATGATGCGCGCCTGGACATCGATCGCGAGCTCGGGAGCAAAGCGCTCATCGAGCCGAGGATTGACCGTAGCCGGAAACGCGCGGCCGCGATAGTCCGTAGTCACCACCCGTAGGCCCCAGTCTCGAGCCGTGTCCGGCATCAACTGAGCGATCCCCGACGCGCCCACATACGAGATCGCGTCCGACCGATATCCGCTCTCTTCGCAGCCCTGAGCGGCCAGGAGACGCCACGGGACCCCGTAGCGGTCACCAGCGGCCACATACAGCGCCCGATACCGTGAGAGACCGTCACAGCTACCCACCTTGCCGATCTGCGATGCATAGCGGTAGCCACCGCCCGAACCAGAGCCCTCTACCCCGTCGCGCACAAGCGCGAGCAGTAAGAGCACACCCCCGACCAGTAGCCACACATTCGGCATCAGGATCACTTCTTGCGCAGGACGAGCCACAGCCCAGCGCCGATCAACGCGAGCGTGCCGATCCCGAGCCCTGCGCCGCCGCCGACCGCGCCCGCCATCTTCTGACCGACCGCTAGCGCCGCCGCCGGAGAGAAGACGCCGCCGACCTCTACTGAGCTCACCGGGACCGCACCCAGCGTTTTCCGCGCCGTGTAGATCTCGCTGGCCCGCAGCGCCGCTCGAACGATCGAGAGCACACCGGACGGAGCGCCCGAAAAGCTCTCATCGATCGTCGAGCGTGTCATCACATACGCCTGAGCGTTCGCCGCGCCGCCGATCGCGGCCAACATGCCTGGCTGAGACGTCGCGACGATCTCCCGGGAGACCTCATAGACGTTGAGATCGCCCTCGGTTACGCGCTTCGTCAGCGTGTAGATCTCGAGATGACCCGTTGCTTGTTTCGCTAGGATTTTCGCGGCCCCAGACGGCGCGAACCAGCTTGTTACCACGCTCATTTATACCTCTCCTTCGAAGGGCTCCATATCGATCGTCATCGGAGCAGGACGTTGCACGGGGGGAGCACCGTAGCGGGGCTGCCCCGCCTTGATGCGCGCATCGAGCCACGGCGAGAGATGCGGCGACACCGCCGCGCCCATGTTCGGGAGCGCGCCGAGCGAGCTCGGAGCCGTCGCTTTCTGGTAGCCAATGAAGGCACCCGCCGCGCCCCACAGCCACACATGCGAGCCCTTCGACTTGAAAAATGTCGAGCCGACGAGCGCGCCCAGCAGAGCCCAGTTGAGCACTGATTCGAGGACATCGATCGTCACCGCTTTCTTGACATTCGCGACCCCCGCAGCGCCGACTTCTTGCAGCTCGTCTGTCAGATCGATATCACCGCTCCACCACTGTCCGATTTTGCTCATAGCTACCTCAGCTCAAATCGAACGGGTTGAACGAGTCAGATTCTCCCGCACTGCGACCCGCCGGATCATAGGCCGACGGATCGAACGGGTTCGACATGTACGCCCGCCGGGAGCGCGCCGCCTCGTACTCACCGAAGCCCGCGACGGGTTGGCCGAACGACGCGGCCGCGCCGAGCTCGGCCGGGTTGACCGCCGTCGCTCCGGCCGGAGCCGTCGCCGACGCCGACATACCACCATAGGTCAGCGCGCCGACCGGAGCCGAGACCCCGCCGACGCCCGAGTGAGAGCTCGACAGCATCGACTGTGCCGCCGGAGTCAGCGCGAGCCGTGTCTGATACGCCTTCGCGATCGCGAGCCCCAGCACACCGCCGACAACGGCCCACGTGGTGTTCTTCTTGCCCAGGTAGTAGCCCGCCGCCGCGCAGCCCGCCGCCGCGATCACCGGATTCTCGAAAACCGATCCCAGATTCATGTTCATCGTGTCGCTCCGATCAATGGAGCGGGGTCCATCCAGACACCGCCGCGCTTGATATCGTAGTGTAGGTGAGGTTTATCGACTAGCACATCAGTACCACCGAGCCAACCGATCACCTGACCCTGCCGGACCTCATCACCGACGGACAGATCGGGAGCCACGCCGGACAGATGCAGATACCTATGTACATAGTCACCAGACTCGATCCAGACCGCTAGCCCCATGTGACCGCGACTGTAGCTCGATCCGGGAGCGTTCGAGCAGTAGAGTATCTCGCCCGAGCTCGCGCGCTTCGTCGCCGGGTAGCTCTGTCCGCGCCGCGTGAGCGTGGTAGTAGGCACCGCGAGAACGCCCCCGCGCCGGACAAAGGCCGACGCGCCGACCACCAGCGTAACGATCCCCGAGCGCGAGGCGAAGACGGGAGCCCCGTAGCCGTGGTCAGACTGCCAAAGATCGAGCCCGTGATGAACTCCGCCGCCCCGCTGCGCGCCGAACATGCCGCCCGCATACAGCTTGTAGGGTACCCTCAGCGGGTTGGCCCAGGATCTCACTGTACCTCCACCCTTGGCGAGCGCCGCGAGAACCAGGCCCCCGACTACCCACCATATCGCGCTCATTTCACCGCTTCCTTGCGGGCCGACAAGGTCGCGCAGAGGTTGTCGCCGCTCGCGCCGCCGAGCTGCACGTAGCGGACGACGATTCGGTCAAACGGCCCATCGATCAGCCCCTCAATCGCCGTGTTGTTGAGCACCGCGTTGACGACCAGCGACTCCGCGACACCGAGCACCCGATAGATCCGCACGCGACACCCGAGAGATGCCGCGTTCGTTCGATTGTGCGAGACGAGGACGCGCGCCTTTTGCTCATAACCGTACTGATACTCCCAGGTCACGACCTTGTCAGCAGAGCCCTGAGGTATCGCGACCGTGTTTTTTACGCGTGAATCGTGCATATCAAGGCACCATCCCCGGCATGGCTTCCGTCGGCACGAAATGGAACACCACACACGCGCCGATCGCATAGGTCGTGTTTGTGTTCTGGAAACTCACCTGAATCGTCTGGTGTTCCGTCACCGGCAGGGGAGCTTTGAACCAGCGCGGAAACAGACCCGTGCCCACGACGGACGAAAACGCCGCGTAGTCACTGACGATGGCCGCGTTTTGCTGGAATCCGTACCAGACTCGCATGGTGTCGAGAAAGCTCGCGCCCTGAGACCACTTCGCGCCTTGCACCGCCCAGATGTAGCCCGATCTGTTGAACGTGATCCCGCGTTGCACCGTCGCGCTCGGCCCGAACTCATCGATGACCACCCCTTGCAGCTGCGTCCTGGTCTGCCATGGAGTTTTGAGCGGCCGATCGGACGCCTTGACCGCGTCCTTTGACACGACCCAGACGATCAGATCGCCCCACTCTTCAGTGAAGCCCTGATTGTTGACGAGCTCGACAAACAGCTCTTGACGCGCTTTCCAGACCGGGGGAGCCTTGAACGGCATCATGTTTTCCGCCGTACCAACGCACGCTTCCCAGGGGAGCCGCACGTTGAACATGCTTTGCTCATCGGGGAACCACAGACGCAGAAGGAGCGGCTCCACACTCAGAGCAGCCGCGCGCGCCGTGTAGCGCGCCCCGGACAGCCCCAGGATATAGACGTCTTCATTCAACGTCTCGGAGAGCTGTAGCATTGCGCCATCGGCCAGATCCTCGAAACTGAAGACGATCCCCTTTGTTCTCGCTTGATAGGTCTCGAGCATCCTTACAACTCCACTGGCCCTTTATGAGGATACACCCCCCGCCGCGCTGGCCGAGCGCGGCGGGGGCGAGGAGACGTGGAAACGGAAGGGAAAACCACATCACCAGGGGTTCAGAGCCGCGCGGGAGCGTGACCCCCGCGCGGCAGACGGACTCAGAGCGCCGCCAAACTCATGTGGACTCGGATCAGCCGGGAACCACGGCCGTCGCCAGGACGCCCTGGAGAGCGACCCAGGTCGTGAACGCGGCCGTGTTCGCCAGCGCGGCGAAGCCGTCGGCACCGCGCAGATCCAGGTAGAACTGGAACGACGCGCCGCCCAGGATGATCATCGGCAGCTGCAGATGCCACATGGCCGTGACGCTCGGGACGCCGTTGTTGAGCACCGACGCGTTCGTGATGACGGAGTAGCCGTTCATCCCGCCACCGGCCGGGAACATCCAGGCCGGGCCGTAGACATGCTTGTACCCGGGCTGCTCGAACCTCAACACTGAGTGACTCAGGAAGTCGGCCACGATCTGATGGATCACCAGCTCGTCTTGCTCATCCTTCATGAGCGGGGTCATGTCGACCATGATCCCGATCTTGTTGACGGCATAGACTTGTTCGCTCGGGAGCTTGCCCGACGTGTCGAGGTTCGTCTCACGCGTCGTTAGCGGGTTCGCGAAGCCCTGCCCCGTGTTTCCCACGCCGACGGAGAAGAACACGAGCTCGGAGCCCGTCGCCGCCGTCGCTTCGACGAGGTTCGCGGAGTAGAGGGGACTCGAGATCATCCGAGTGATCTTGTAGGACTTTCCTGCCTGATTTTTGATGTAGGCCGACAGTTTGCTTGGATTCATTTTCACACTCCTGTTGTTTTCGGGACTGCGCCCATGACGCAATCAGAAGCGGGTATTTACAAGCGCCCCCGCGAAACCGGCGCGATCAGATCAGAACACCGGCGTCGACAGGTCCTCGAGCGCGCCCATGTTCTCGATCGCGCCCATGCCCGACTCATAGCCCATCATGCCCTGACCGACGCGGTAGCCACCGGGAGCGGTCAGCGCGCCCATGGCCGGGACACCCTGCGCGACGTCCGTCATCAGCAGGCCCGCCGTCGCGCCGCCGCCGAACAGACCGCCTGACATGAGCTGATCGACGATCGTCTTGACCGCCGACGCGCCCGCGCCGATCGCGGCCGCGCGCGCGATGGGAAGGGGGAACATCTTTCCGCCCTTCTTGTAGAGCAGGTAGCACAACCCTCCCTTGATCAGCACCGAAGCCCACGGGCCGAGCTTCATGAGGATCTCGTTTCCCGCGAAGGTCTCCGTGACGTAACTGTCGAGCTTTTCGGACGCCAGGAAGCCCGCGCCACCGGCCAGCGCCTTCGAGAGGAAATCCCAGCTCGCGTTCTTGCGGCGACGGACGCGCCGACGCGCGGCCGGCCGCGCGTAGATCACCGACGGCCGCCGACGACGGGTCACCCGACGGCGACGCACCGGACGCTTGCGACGGACGGGCCGACGCTTGGCGGTCGCACGACGACGACGAGGGTTGACCACGAGAGCACGCCGACGACGCGGATTGCGCCGACGACGCACCACCGGACGACGACGCCGAACGGGACGACGACGGCGGACTGTCTTGCGCTTGTACGGCATGGTGCTTTTCTCCTTCAGATGGTGAGGGGTCAACCCTCTATTCCGTCCTCTGTTATGATGTAGTCACCGCCCGCCAGAAAGAGCCGGCCCTCTCCGTCACAGACGAGGAGGGGTAGCTCATCATCAAAGCGGTGATAGTATTCGATCAACCCGTCGTTCTTGTCGGCCAGGTAGTTTATCTGTACTACCTGGCCGAGAGCCCACAGCTTCCCGCGCGCGCACGGCCTCTCGATCTCTATGTCTCCATCGGGCAGGCGACCCCAATGAAACGCCGTGTAACTGTCCTCGGGTCTACTCATCGTAAAAACCACCACGCGAGCACTCCGAGCACCAGGACACCCACGATCGACGTGGATATGATGGCGGGAAGCACCGTCTCTAGCGCCTCGCTCGAGAACTTGCGGAGCTCTTCGGACATGGTCGAGCTCACCTCACCGACGGCGATCCGCGCCTCCTTCGTGAGTGAGCGTATGATGGGAGCCGAGCTCTGTATCACCGCCGCTAGACCCATCACCAGACGAGGTGGGATCTCACCCGCTTGCGACGCCAGGCCGAGAATCATCAGCCGGAGCTCGCCGCCGACGGATTCGACGACGGAGACGGCCGCGCCCTCGATCTGACCTATGAGCTCGCGCACCGTCCAACCCTCGAACACATCACCTACGCGCGGAGTGATCCACGCGACACCGGCCGCGAGCTTTGCGCCCTCGGTTTTGAGCTCGCGTAGCGTGTCTGGTACACCCAGACCAGCACAGGCCGGATAGGCCCAGACTACGGGACTGAGCAAGCACACATCGAGGGTTTCCTCAGCGCTCATTTATCAACCCCATTCCCACTTGTGCCGGAGCTTTTCCGGGACCAGAATTGTTTCCGCCTCTTCGATCGTCAGACCTCGGCCGACACGTTCCACCGGAGCCATACTAGAACCCCCTCACCAGGAACCATCCCAGCGCGCCGAGCAGCGCCAGCGTTCCCACCCCGCCGCCCGAGCTCGGGACGGCCGGGGCGATCGTGGACTTACCGTGTGGGGCCTCCACCGAGACGATCCCCGACCCGCCCGGGCCGAGCTGCGCCTGAGCGGTTTGACGCGCTCGAGTCAGCAGCGCCCGCAGATCTTCGACCGGGATTTGTAACTCGCGTGAGCTGTCCTCTGTCAGCGCGAGCCACACCCCCTCGGGACTCATCGCCCCGATCGGGACGACGCCGCCGCGCGGGTTGCGCACCGCGATCATGTGGCCGTGAGTCTGGATCGGTTGAGAGATTCCGCGCGCGCGCTGATAACCCTGGATCGCGGGTACGACCACCCGAGAGCGGTAGATGTTTTCCTTCGTCGAGTAGGGCCCCATCACCGTGAGCGAGAGTAGGTGAGCCGTCTGAGGGTTGACTTGCCACGTGGAGCCCCAGGATTGCCAGGAGGCAAAGTCGGGAATGGAGATGCGACCTTGACCGACCGCCGCCACCTCGAATTGATCTCCGACGACCGACCCCGCCGCAACAGAATCCGACGGCGAAACAGGCACGCCCACGACCGAGCCGCCCTCTTGATTGGCTTGCCCCGCCGCAATTTGAGATTTGACGCGCTCGGCCAATTCCCAGGCTGGCCCGTCGTGCCCCGCCGCATCGCCAGCAACATCAGCCACGGCCTTGATCCCCGATCCCAGACCAGGTACTAGAGCATCGGTCAGGCCGACCACTCCACCAGCGATCCAATTACCGAGATCATCATCCCAGCCAGACATCCCAACGTGAGACAGCGGTCGGTCTTTATACCAATAGTCGCAGGGGATCGTCATGTGTTGCTCTCCGTTGCAACAGTGTTGCAATTTTCGATCTTGCAACATTTTGTTGCAACGCGTTTCGAGTGTCAAGAGAAACCGAAAAAAAACCGAGGGTTGCGGGTATCGCGCAAGGTATCGAAAAAAAACTCACTTTGCGTGAATACTTTCGATGCGCCAAACGTCTTAGTTCTAGAACTAAGGCCGTGAGACACAGCAACAGCGCAGACAGAGGTAAAAAAATGAACGCGAAAGAAACCGCCAAAAAGATTCTGACCGAAAAGGGGGAATGGGATCCCCAAATGGAAGCATGGGATTGGTACATCGAAGATGGAGAAATCAGAGCATGGGGATATGATGACGCGTTTGCCGCCATCGAAGAGTGAAAGGATGAAAACTATGAGTTTCGACAGAAAGCGGAGAATCAGACATTTGATCGACCAGGTAGCCTGGGGGATCGAGGCGATTATCAACGCCGCCACGCCCGACGATGAACACTACTTTGTATGCATCATTAGGAACGAGGTCGTGGTGAGCGACGGCGAGCACCGCTGCTACGTGTTCCCGACCTCCTACACTACCGACGAGATCGTAGAGCGCTTCACCAAAGACCGAGAGCGCTACCGTGACACCGTGATCGAAGGGATTGCGTAGCTCTCCCCAGTGACGAGCTCCGGCCGGGAGCTCGTCACGAGAGAGCGCTACTCAAAACGATGGAGCCGCCTGATGACACCTCACCAGAAACGCATCGTCAGAGCGTCCGAGCGCGCCCGCGAGCGCGTCAGACGCTTTACCAACGACAGCCCTCGGCCCGTAAGCCGCCAGCGCACCGTGACGCGCGAAGACCGCGTACTACTCGTCTCATGTGTCAAGCAAAAGCTCAGCGCGCCGACCATCGCGCGCTACCTCTACCAGAGCCGCTGGTTTCGAAAGGCGCGCCGATTCGCTGAATCGACGGCCGCCCCCTGGTTCATTTTGAGCGCGCGCCACGGTCTCACCGACCCCGACACCTGGCTTGAGCCCTACGAGCAGAGCTTGCACGACGCGACACCGGCCGAGCGCTCGCGATGGGCGACGAAGATCGCCGGAGAGCTCCGCGCGCGATTCGACCCCGACCACACCGCGATCGAGATCTACGCCGGAGCCGTCTACCGGCGCGAGCTCGTCCCGCTTCTGCGATACTACGGATTCACCGTCACCACCCCGTTGCAAGGTCTCGGGATCGGTGAGCAAATGGCCACATTGGAAGGAGAGACCCCATGATCGATATCGACCAGAGCATACTAGACCGACACGCGGCCGGTTCATGGCAGCGCAGTGTCAACGGAGAAGCCGCTTCCCTCGCGAGCTTGCGAGGGAAGGCAAAGCGATACAACGCGCAGTATGAGCGCTCGCTCGGAGCTCTCTGCGGACGTATCCGAGCCGACGTTGATGCTCATTTGCTCTCAGGCTACGCCTACGAGCCGGACGGGGCGACATGGCATCGGATCTTGATCGGCCGCGAGCGGCCCGTCACCGTCGGAGATCTGCGACGCAACGGATTCACCGGCTGGAAAAACGGAGTCAAGCGCGAACTCGTCTGGTTCACGCCGGATCTCGGAGACGACCTCAGCATCGGAGAAGCGCTCGATCTCGTGTTGTGGGGCGATCTGAACTACACCTTGGAAGACTTGGAAAGGAGATGATCTAGACCGTCAACTCCACCGATTCCCACCCTCCCTTCTCATCCTGAAACCCGATCCTTATATGACGAGCCGGACGGCCAAGCGTTTCGAAGCGCCACGGCACATCAGCCGACGTGAGAAGCGCGGCCGCCAACACTACCAGATCGTCACAATCCCCGTAGCGAACCCGCAAAGTCTGCAACGGAGTCTGGATTTGCTCACCCGCTTCACGCCAGTAGCGGATCGTGTCTCGAACCCAGCCGCAGATCCGAGCCCCCACCGCGCCGCGCTGATAGCCGCTCATACCCTCGCAGATCCGCGCCGACAAATTTCGAAAGTATGGGTGATGGCCGTATTCGTCGGCGAGCCGAATCATGAATGACAGCTTCGAGTGATCGGTGTTCGGGATCTTGAGAGTGTGAGGGTTCATCGGGGGAGCTCCGAGCGGGTTTATCCACACGCGCCAGGATAAACCCCCGCTCGGGCTACGGTCAAGACTTGTCTATCTTCGTCGGCTTCGGCGGCTTCGGCGGCTTCGACGGCGGAGGGTTGCGTAGCTGCTGTTTCAAGGCCTGCTGCGCTTGCGCTTTCACCTGCTGCGCTTCCAATTGCGCCGACTCTGCCGCTCTCACGACTTTGACTGCCTCCTGCTGTGCTTGCTGCGCTCGCGCGGCTTCCTGCTGCGCTGCGGTTGCCTGCTGATTCGCGGCCTGCATCGCCGCCATGATCTGTTGCTGGTCCCCCGGGCCGAGCTGCTTGAGGAGCTCTGGCGCGGCTCCGATCAACATCTGAATCAGATCCCCGTTTCCCTTGTCGGGATCAGAGAAGAGGTCCTTCATCGCGGCCAATGTCGAGACCGTCTTTTCCTGCTGGCCGTCGCTGACCTTCATCATCATCATATTGAACTCGCGTTCGCGCGCGCGCTCGTCGGCCAGTCGCTCGCGCTCAGCTCGGAGCTCGTCGCGACGTCGGGCCGCTTCGCGCTCCATCTGTTGCTCATGCTGCGCGTTGATCCGCTCCATCTCCATCCGGTAGCGCTCGCGCTCGGCTTTCAACTGCATCTCGAGGCGCGCCAGGTCCGATTGAGCCTGCGTTCGGTGTAGGCTGGCCATATCGGTGGCCACCTGTAGCTGCGCCTGGCTCTGCTTCTGCTGCATCTCGATCATGAGTTGAGAATTGCGCTCTTGTTGCTCCTTCTGCGATTCCATCATTTCTTTCATAATCGAGAGTACCTCTCGATTCTGCTGATTCTGCGGCGAGCTGCCTCCGACCATAAATGAGCGTCTGACCAGATCCCATTCGTCGCGGTCCCCCTGGATCGTGACGGTCGCCACGTCGATGGCCTTCGATCCCTGGTAGGCGGTGAGGCGGTAGACTCCCGGGCCGTATTCGATGAGGAGCTGCTCCTCTGTGAAACGCCAGTCGACGGAGCCCCGGAAGCCGGCCAGCGCCTTTGGCTCGATCTGTTCAACCTTTATCCTAGTAATCCCCTTTTCGTTACTGCTCCCAGCTTCGAAGAGGGGGGCTACGTCTTCTGAGTACTCCCCTTGTGCTCTCCTTTGAAACATTTGGTAGTATGGTGATACTTCGGCCGTTTCTGATGGTTTTTTCGCCATTCCGTTTTTCTCCTCAATCTGTTTATTTTCCTACTAAAACTCGATCTGTCGTTTCCAGAACGAAATTACAGTGTCACTGTAATTTTTCCGTATATGTGGAATTGTCAAGCTGAAGCGGTCGAACAAGGGCCAACTCACGCCGTCTTTCTCGCATCGAATGGCCGCGAGCTGACTGTTGAAGGGCTGTAGCTTTCGCTTGTCGACCGACAAGCCCTTGACCAGCCGCTGAAAATCGCGCACCGTCAGACGCTCGACACCCGCCGACGCCAGCTTGACCGTCGTCTTGTCGGTTGCGCGCGCCACGATATCGGCCCGATACCAGCGCGAAGCGAGCGCCTGGAAATCCTCGATCCATCCTTCGCGGCTCCATTGTCCGAGTCCATCCCCGACGTGTTGCGGCCCTAGGACCTCTTCGAGGGGCGGCCCGTCATAGATCACAGAATCTGTGTCGCAGTAGTAGACATCGAGGCCGCGCTCTGCGAGCTCATACAGCGTCGACGTGAGACGCCAACGCACCAGCGCCGTGATCGCGGCCGCAACGGGCAAGAGCTTGTGTGGAGCCTTCACCTCGGACACCGCCGCCCATACATCGAGCTCGGGATCATCGAGATACGGGACCATCGAGAGCCGCCGACGCCGATCCCGCTCCGGCCGGACGAAGACGCGCGAGCCCTCGACACGTTGGCCGAGCTTGCCGTACAGAGCGTTTAGCGTGCGTTTCGCCAGCGCGCCCCACTTTCCGCGCATTTTCCACAGCTTCAGAGCCCAACGCCGCAGGATCGGCCGCGCCTGGTAGAATACCGCCCCGTATACCGTCGCGATATCAACACCCGTCTGTACCGCCGGCCCGAGCTCGCGTGTGCACCACACACCCTCTACCATTTGATTGTGAGGATACTCGACGTGATAGCCAGCTGGAGAATCAGAGGACTGAACGCGCACCGGCAGACGGCCGGGGAGCTCAGGGACGTAACACTTGCAGGCTACGAAACCGATCATATGAGGGTTGAACAGCATCGACTCAGTTACTCTGCGAACGAGCCGAGTTCCAGGCCCGACCGGTAGCGCTTGAGTCATCGCCCAGCCATAAGCCGAATTGAGATCGTAGTAACGCAGGCCGCGCCCGCGCTTATGAAACACCTCGACACGACCGCCGTAGTACGCGTTTTCAACGACAGCGCGATCCCGATATTGCGTCGACAGCTTCGACGGCAGAGAGCGCACCCAGCTATCCAGCGCAGCCGAGGCGACCGTGCGAACATTCGGAGAGCACCCAAGCTCGCCGCAGAAGCGCCGCCAGGCATCGACACAGCCAGCCAGGCACCTACAATCCGCCTCATTCCGAGCGCGCAGCTCGAGATCCGTCACTGCGTCAAAATCCTCTACTTCGACGTAGCCAGGAACGCCGCAGAGCTCGCAGAGCTCGCGCAGCGACAACGGCATCAGCGCGTATGAATCGACGAAGCGCAGATCGAGCGACGGCACCAGGATGGCCGAGACCGCCGCAGAGCCCGCGCGGGACAACTCGATATCGGGCCAGCGCTCCGCGATGTGCCGGAGCAGGAACCAGAAATCGAAGCCGCCGCCGTAATGCGCATAGACATCAGAGCCCCGATGGTAGCGCTCGAGCCAGCGCAGGAGGTAGTCAGGACGCCAGAAGGTCTGATACTGATCCCGCGACGGGTCATAGCAGCCGAGCAGATCGATCGTTTGCCAGTCTCGCGACTCGATATCGACCGTGACGAACGGCCGCGCCGCTGGAATCTTCGACCGCCTAGGATGGAGCCACAGCGGGAAAGCGGATTCGTCTTCTTGTTTCTCGGTCCCCTTGCGCATTGTTGCCACCCCTGGCGACGATTTATCCAAGCTCGCGAGCATAGAACTGAATCCGAACGCCCGATGTATCGGGCAAGCCCGCGATCCAATTCGCGAGGCGATCCAGATTGTCCGCGATCTCGTCAATCGACAGCTCGGCCGGATCGGTAGACCAGGACTCCGAGCCGTCTTTGTGTGTGTACGGCCTCTTGTACAGAGCGTTGAAAATCGAGCCGATCTCGTCACCAGGAATATCGGTGGAGAAAGGTTCGAAATACTCGCCCTCACCTTCATCGGTGAGCGCTTCAAAGAATGTCGGGATATCGGGAGGGACGCGCAGCGTGAAAATCACCTCTGCGGTAGAGCCGAGCGAATCGATCCAGTGTTGAGCCGCGCGCCGGAAACCCTCCGGTGAGAGCTCGCCCACCTCCTCGCGAAAGTGGCGCCGGACGCCGGCCAGCTTCGGAGTGTCGCGCGTCTCCTGATAGGGCTTGGGCGGTTCGAGCAGCTTGCGCAGATTCGCGCCGCGCCGAGCGCCGCGAGCTCGTCTGTAGGCTTGCAGCGCCTTTTCCTGGAGACCGGGACGGACACCCTCGCGACGGTACAGACCGCGACCCGAGCGAAGGTAGGACGCCGAGACGCCGATCTTTTTTGCCGCCCCTTCCCAACCGTAGCGATCCACCAAATCTCGAATGATGGCGCGCGAATCGAGCGTGATTCGAGCGAGCAGATCCGATTCCTGCTGATACTTGATCCGAATGTCGGGGTTTGTCGAACGCGCGGAAATGCCCTTGATTAGCCATTCCCCGCGATCTTGATCGAATTGAAGACCCTTGAGAACCATAGCCTAACCCCTGGCGAGCGGTTTCAGAAGGGTATGTCTTCGTCATCCCAGAACGATTGCGCGCCGCCGAGCTCCACCTCTGCGATGTACCAATCGCGACCGCCATCGAGATAGGCAGACCAGGCCGACTCGAAAAACTCGATCCAGCGCTCAGGATTACCCGTTTGCTCGGCCGCCATCTCTCGACAGAAGCCGATGAATCGATCCGTCTCTGTCGCGATCTGTTCGTGTGTGCGGCCCTCACTCCACTTGATCAGATCGGGCACCTCGACGACCACCAGCGCAACCTCGGTCCTGGTAGCTTCCGCCGCCGCGCGCGCCGCGAGCTCGGAGAGCTCCAACCCGTGGTTTTCCCCGAGTGTCATCACCGCCGCGAGCAGACCGACCGGATCGCGCTTTCCCTCTGCGATCCAGTCTACATACTCCGGCCAGAGCTCGTGATACAGCTCGCCCTCTTCGATCCGCGTCTCTCGAACCAGTTCATCGAGCAGCCACTTGAACTCGGCCAGGAGCACCGGGTTTTCCGCGACTTCTTGCGCGGCCGAGCTCGTCAGCTCTTCGGTGTCCGTCTCAACGTCCCTGAGATACACCGCATCGCCGACCCAGTAGAACGCCGGGGACAACTCACCTTCCCAGATGAACTGATGATCCTCACCGACGATCCGCCCGGGTTCGGTTATTATCCCGTGACGATAGAGCCACTCCGACCAGGCGAGCTGTTTCAGCGCGTACATCCGGCCGAGCCGGTTTGTGATCGTCGTCTGCCGCTTTTCCGCCTTCAGATCCTCGAATACCCGCTCATCGGTGATGGGAGCCCCGTCGACCATCCCCCGAAAATCGCGGTAGTGAATACGGTTTATCGGGTCTACAGACGGCAGAGGGGAATTCGAGCCGATCCAGTCACGCGCCGATCGTCGAGTCGTCGCAGGTAGGGGGGGATCATCATACACGAGACGCCGGCGCCGACCCTTGCCAGGACCGCGATTAACGAGCTCTTCGTGTACATCGTAAAGACGACCTTGTGTGTAGCGATGATGTGGACGGGGACGGGGATTGTGGCGCATGACCGGACCTCAGCTCGAATGGGGTAAGACCTCCACAGCCTACAGTGCGCAGGCCGCAGGGGTCAAATGGAAATCAGAACGGGACATCATCATCAGACATCCACTCCTCAGAGATTTCCTCGGGCGGACGGTCATAGTACGGCCGGACGAGCTGCGCGAACGCATCGGAGATCTGCTCGGCCGAGAACCAGGACGCCCAGGGGTAGCCCGACCCGAGCGCCTGTACCTTCTCGAGCCCAGGCTCATCGACGGCCGCCAACCAGATCCCGTAGCGCACCTTGCCCTGAGCACCCGTAGTCACCCTCCACTTCGTCGGACAGCGCCGGTAGTCCCCCGCGTGAAACTTCGTCGCTTTCAGGATGCGCATAGCGGCGCCGTAGCTAGTACGCTTGCAGCGCAGGAGACCGAGAACGCGGGAGTGTTCGGAGACCTCAACAGCGACGAGCAGCGCGACGTTGAGGGAGCAGGGCGGCGAGCTCAGATCCTGAAGCTTCGCCCATCCGAACGACTGGTAACGACAGGTCTTGCACGGGCCCGCTTGCGGATTCATGATCTGCGCCTGAATCGCCGTCTCGGCCGAAACCGGCTCGAGCGAATACTCAGAGGCGCACAGCAGCTTGTCCCCCTCATTATATTGAGGGGGGAACATCGAACGCGAGCGGCGAAAGCCGAGGATGTAGGCCGACATGGGCTTGCGGGTTCGAAAGCCGAGCGCTTCACAAACGATCGAGCCGTTTTCGCCTTTCTCGAGCCCCGCGATCATTTCGAAGACCGGCAGACCGCCGGGGAGCTCCTCTTGTAGCGCTTCTTGTTGGGCCAGTACCGCCGCGACATCGGGCGGCAGTTGCTCCGTTACCACCAGATCGGACTTGCTTGGTTTCTTGTGACTCATTTTGATTCCTTCCGTTGTTTGTCGCAAAGCTCGCGCTGAGCTCGCCGGCCGAGCTCTGCTATGGTGTTGCTCGGATGATCGATGCAATCGACGAGAGGACAGGTCGAGCATAGGTTGTGCTCGGGTTCGACGTTCATGGTTTCTCGAATTGTACCGCTTCGCACGCCGCGCAGAGCATGTAGGGATAACCGTCAACGTACTTAGCAATACGCCCCAGCGTTAACGGAGAGCGGCAGGCGTGACACCTAGCGAAATACGTAGTCATTTATCAACCTCGTTTCCGCAGACATCCCAGCCGGGACGCGCCGCGCGCGCGAAAAGCTCGGCCCGGGGACCGTCCAGACCGGCCGCCGCTTGCAACCGCTCGAGCAGACGGTACATCGCGGCCGGTTTCTCACTGTGGCGACCCGGAACAGCCAGTATCCACGAGCGATCATTGAGACGCGGACGACGCGGGAGAGCTCCGACGCGGAAAAGTAGAAGCTCCTCCACATCATGGCGGACGTACTGACCGAGCCCGAGCTCACCCGACAGCTTGACCGAGATCGAGCCACAACTACACATGGTAGCGATCCCCGAGACGTGAAAATCTTCGTCGCAGTCATCATCGCCGCACTCGGTCCAGAAATTGCGGTCCTTCAGCCAGTAGAGCTTTGTCGCGTAATGCAGCCCGAGGACATTCGCGAGCCAGTAGGCGCGAGAGCAGTGAGAAACGGTAGTCCAGATCGCGACCAGACAGCCGCGCGGGTCAGGACGATACAGGGGCTGATCTTTGACGACGCCGGGGAGCTCGCGCACGGGCACAACGTCATAGTGACGATCAGCACCTCGCTTTATGCGACCCGCGCCGCGCTCCGGCCACGGCGGGTCCATACAGATCAGAGTGTAGTACATTTTACCTCCCGTTTGATATCCCATTCAGACAGATAGCACAACACAGAGCCACGCACAAACTCTTATGTATATAATTTTATTACACTATTCCGTTGCGATAATGCAACATTAGCAACATTTGTCAACACTCCGCGACATATGCACTCCCCATGCCAACCCGATTTCAGCGTTTCCCTAGTGTTTCCGCAGTGTTTCGTGTAGGGTTGCGCAAGGTCCCGTAAACCCTAATGAAATCGGGAATTGCGCACGTTGGTTTCG
>Ga0180432_10003668_pt1 | contig 21678 bp, 14 predicted proteins | sample SS_ome_10_FD_132414 | JGI IMG/M metagenome (GOLD analysis project Ga0180432, IMG submission 132414) | Hypersaline lake sediment archaeal communities from the Salton Sea, California, USA - SS_1_MS_2 metaG | ecosystem: Environmental > Aquatic > Non-marine Saline and Alkaline > Hypersaline >...
TTAGACGATTCATTTTTTTATCAATAAAGTTGCAATTTGAGTATTTTCTTGAGATAATACTGTAGGTGGCTTGAATGGAAAGGACTATTGATGAAAATGAGAGCTTTTACCCTCATTGAGTTGCTGGTTGTGATTGCGATTATTGCGCTGTTGATGGCGATTATCATGCCGGCCCTGAATGTGGCTAAGCGGAAGGCCGCGGCGACCGTGTGCCTGGGCAATACGAAGAATCTGTCCATGGGCTGGTATATGTATATGGAGGATAATAGCGGGCGGATCATGAGCTCCACGTCGGAGGCGGTGGATGCGCACGGGACGCACGTGGGATGGTGCCGGGATCCGCGCGACGAGGCGGGCAATCTCCTCAGCAACAACCAGGTCGCCCCGGCCGTGACCGATGAGGACGAGAAGCGGGGGATCAAGATGGGCGTTCTCTATCCTTATGTCAAATCGCCGGATGCGTATCATTGTCCGGGGGACAACGTACGGAAAAGCCCGTACGACGGAACGCGGGTTTTTGTTACGTACGCCATGCCGGCGTGTCTGCACCAGGCGGTCAGGAAAAGCGAGAGCCGATACAATATACAGATCAGGGCCTATGATGAGATGACGTCGCCTTCGACCCGCTATGCGTTTGTGGAGACCGCCGAGGAGCGGAATTGGAATATGAACCAGCGTTTCATTATCGGCGCCCCCGAATATACGAATCGAACCGAGTGGGGCTGGTGGAATCCGATGGCGATCAACCACGGCGACAGCAGCGTCCTCGGATTTTGCGACGGCCATTCGGAAGTTCGGAAATGGCGCGATCCGTTCACGATCGAACGCGTGGACAAGCTGATGAGCCAGGGAGTCACGCTCTACGGGATTGAGTATCCTCCCGAGGGCCAGACGTCGGATATCAAATATATGGCCGACGGCTGGGCCTATCGTCACAAACTTTCCAGATAAATGGCGTTCGAGGTTTTTGACGTGTGGCCGATGGATGGGGTGAGAAAATAGGAATAACGGTCGATACTTTCAAACAGGCATAACGCTCAATGCCTCTTTGGCTATCTTTATTCTATTTCGCGGGCATATTCCTGAGTTTTGCGTCTCTCGATCATGGCGCGGATACCGGCCAGGGGCAGCGCGGCGCTGGCGAGATAATTGGGTAGTTTGATCTTTTCACCAAATATCCATTCGCATGCCCCGTTTTTTTGGAAGTCGCCGACGAGATCGATGACGGTTTGATCCGCACGTTTGGGATCGACCAAGTCCAGCGTATAAACGAACCAGCCCGTGGGTGTCGCCCAGTAAGCGCCGTTTTGATAGGTGTCGTGAGCTGCCTGGCACTTTTCCCAATAGGTGTTGGCCGGCAGGTGGCGTATCTGGCCTTTTTGGACGATCTGTGCGTAATGATCCCGGAAGTATCTTGCGATGGCCCCCGATTGGCTCTCGTCGGCAACGCCTAAGTACACCGCAAAGGCGGAGCCCCAGATGTGATGCTCCCGGCAGCGAATCGTCGCCGCTCTGAACAGGCCTACCTGCGAGTCCCAGAAGACATCCCGGATGCTCCCGGCTACTTTCTCAGCCTCGCGTCTCCATTGGATCGAATCGTCTTCGCGGCCGACGACACTTAATAAATCGGACAATCTCCGGCCGGCCTCAACATACAACAAAGAGCAAAAAAGAAGGTCGCCCTGCATACGAACCGTGTCGGTAAAGCCGTAAGGGCAACGGTCCCAATCGGTATCCTTAATATGGACCAAACCCGTTTGGGGATTGCGCGGGACAGTGTTCATCGTTTTGACGAGTGCGTCGATGACGTCTGCGAGGAATTCTGCGTCCCTGGTCTTTTGGTAGGTGTGCCAGGCCACGGCGACGGTGAATTGCGACCCGTCGGCGACGGGATGGTCGCCCATCGATCCGAAGCCGGGTTTGTAGATGGGATGGCCGTCGAATTTGATGCAATCCACTCCCGCGCCGTCGGCCCGGATGCCGCGGATGAAGAGCGTGCACGCATCGAGCAGTTCCTTGTCGGAATACGAATCGACCGATCCTTCGAGCGTATAGGCATAATCCCGCAGCCAGAACGCCTCATAACCGATTCCCACCTGGGGTGGAAACGCGGCGGTCCCGTCCTTCATCGTTCGTTTGCCGGCGCGGATCAGGCGGTGGGATTCGGCTTCAAGCCAGGCAACGGTTTCGGTTAAGGTCTTGGGAGCCGTAAGAGCGGTCGAGACCGGTGTAAATGACATAATTACAGTCGTGGAAAGGAATAGAAACAGTTTTTTGAACATTCAAGCCCTTTCTTAAATCCGTCGATAATGCTAATGGGTTGTTGAACTATTAAATTTTTCCAGCCGGAGCATACTTTACAAGTTTGCAGTCTATCGCTATTATAATATAATTCATATTGCGATAGAAATATGAATGACGAGTTTTCGCCGATGTAGCTCAATGGTAGAGCGCAGCTTTCGTAAAGCTGAGGTTGTGGGTCCGACTCCCACCATCGGCTGTTCCTGGTTCTGACATTACGGACAGCAATCATTATTTGCTCATAATATGGCCGCAAACGACACATCTCCGGAGGCTGAAGCAGTTCTATGCCGTCTGTATCGAAATATGACCATAGCCCAAAAGGCACAACGTATATTCAGCGCTTATCGGTTGGGTAAAATGCTCAGTATGGCCGGTATCCGCATGGATCATCCCAATGCCTCTAAGGAAGAAATCTGGCATCTTTGGGCCAGGCGTCATCTTGGCGATGAGTTGTATGAAAAGGTTTATCAGGGACGAGATGATGGCTGAGTTGGAGGACTATCTGGGTCTCAGTGATAATCTTCAAAAAGCAATGGATGAAACGGAAAAACAGCGATCAACTTGATTTGTGGATTCGTACTTTTCTGTAGCTTGTTATGGAATTAGAAAATAGATACAGTTCATTAGAACAAGTCCTTAAAGAGTTAGGCAATGTAGTGGTGGCTTACTCCGGCGGGGTGGATAGTACGTTTTTACTCAAGGCGACGGTGGAGACGTTGGGGGCGGAGAATGTCTTGGCGTGTTTTAGTGCGGGGCCGTCGGAACCGAGCAACCAGCTCGAAAGGGCGGCGGCGTTTGCCAAGAGCATTGGTGTGGAATTGAAGGTCGTCGAGGCTGATGAGTTGGCTGATCCGAATTTTACGGCCAATAAGGCGGACCGGTGCTTTCACTGTAAATCGCACCTCTGCAAGACCTTGCTCGATATTGCGGCCGAGCGCGGCTTCGATCATGTGATCTTCGGAACGAATTTCGACGATCTGGACGACTTCCGGCCGGGCAATAGGGCGATGAAGGTGTTCGGTATCCGCTCGCCATTGGCGGAAGCTCGGTTGACCAAGGACGATATTCGCCAATTGAGCCGGCAGATGGACTTGCCGACGGCGGACCGACCCGCGTCCCCGTGCCTGGCGTCAAGAATTCCCTATGGACTGGAGGTCACCGAGCAGCGGCTCAAACAAATCGACGCCGCCGAGGCGTTTCTGCGGGAATTGGGGCTGGTCGAATTTCGCGTTCGCCATCATGATCCAATCGCTCGGATTGAGGTTGTTCCGAAGGATATCGAGAAGGTTGCGACCGAACCGAATCGCTCGCGCATCGTCGAGAAGCTGAAATCGTTGGGTTTCAAATTTATCGCTCTTGACCTTCAGGGCTTCCGCTCCGGCTCGCTGAACGAGCCGCTCTCCGAGCAGGAGAAACAGAGGAACCTTTGAAGGTCATTTTTTATGCATGTCATTCCGCATCCGTTCGGCTGCGCTCAGGACGGGCGTTGATGCGGAATCTAAATAGATGAACTGTGGATTCCCGTTTTCACGGGAATGACAAACGTTGATTCAGGAGCAAGTTATGCACGGCAGAAAAATGTTCGCGGGAATAAAAGGATTGACTGTTCTTATTGGTTTATGGGCATTTCTTCTTTTGGGTTTTTCTGAAGAGGCAAACGGCGCCGGCCGGGCGGGGGCGGACGGGCTGGACGTGCGGGTCATGAGTTTTAATATTCGTTACGGCACGGCCAATGACGGCGAGAATCGCTGGCCCAATCGGCGTGAGATGGTCTTTGACGTTATTCGCGATCATAAATGTGATGTGGTCGGCTTGCAGGAGGCCTTAAAATTTCAAATCGATGAGATATGCGATGCGGTGCCGGGGCTGGGAATGATTGGTGTCGGACGGGAAGACGGCAAGGCCAAAGGGGAGTATTCGGCGATCCTCTACGACCGCAATCGGTTCAAAGTGGACGAATCGGGGACGTTTTGGCTGTCGGATACGCCGGACGTGCCCGGCTCCATTACTTGGGGCAATGCCTGTACGCGGATTTGCACGTGGGCGCGGCTTGTTGAAAAGACGTCCGGCAGGGCGTTCTATGCCTTCAACGTCCACCTGGATCACGTTTCGCAGCCGTCCAGGGAACGAGCCGCCGTCCTGCTGGCTCAGCGTCTCCGAGGCCGAGAGCCTTCGGATCCGTTTGTCGTCACCGGCGATTTCAACGTGGGCGAGGGCAATTCCGTTGTCACGTATTTGAAAGGAGCCGCTCGTCTCGGCGGGGGAGGGCAATGGGAGCATGCCAATCCCATCCCGATGGTCGATACGTTTCGCGTCCGGCATCCCGATGCGGGCGACGTCGGCACGTTCAACGGATTCAGGGGCAGACGCGCGGGTGAAAAAATCGATTATGTGTTCGCACCCGCCGAGGCGAAAGTCCATGACGCCCAAATTCTACGTGACAAGGTTGACGGACGCTATCCTTCCGATCACTTTCCCGTAATAGCGCGGCTTCGCCTTTTCTCGTCGTCGGGCTCAAAGCCGTGACATTTACATATTTACACATAAAAAATAGATTCCCCTTGCTTCCATATGGAATTCCGTATAGGTTGAGTTTCGGGGGATATAAATTGGGCAAAATTTGAAAAAAGAACCTGGGGAACAAGGACGTACCAAGGATGGACATCATCAGCCGTTTTAGGGAGAAGGTGAAGGGAAAGGACCTATCCGTTGTTTTGCCGGAGGGCAGGGACGAGCGAATCATCCGGGCCGCGAGGCGACTCAAAGACGAAAATATCGCCGTGCCGATTGTATTGGGCACACCCGAACAAATCGAGGCGGCGATCGGAAAGGCCGGCGTGAATTGCAATGACATCGAGACGATCAATCCGAAAGAAAGTGACACACTCGATGCGTATGCGGAAAGCTATAGTCGGCAAAGAGAAGGGATATCGACGGCCGTGGCCAAGCGCGTTGTCGCCAAGCCGCTGTCCTTTGGAGGGATGATGGTGGCCGAGGGGGATGCCGATACCGCGGTAGCGGGGGTGGCCAGTGCGACCGCGAGCCTGATCCAGGCCGGGGTGTTGACCGTCGGCCTGGCCCCCGGGATTAAGACGCCGTCCAGCTATTTTCTAATGGTGATCCCCAATTTCCTCGGTGAAAAGGACAAGGCGTTCATCTACGCCGACTGTGCGATCAATATCGATCCGAACCCCGAACAGCTTGCGGATATCGCCCTGGCTTCGGCGTTAAGTGCACGGCGAATCCTCGGCCGGGAGCCGCGTGTTGCCCTGTTATCCTTTTCCACGCGGGGCAGCGCCTCCGGCCCGAGCGTCGAGAAGGTCCGCCAGGCCCTCAAGATCGCCCGTCAGCGCGAGCCCGGCCTGGCGATCGACGGCGAATTCCAGGCCGACTCGGCTCTCGTGCCCAGGGTGGCGGCCAAGAAGGTCAAGGACGCCAGCGACGTGGCGGGCCAGGCGAACGTGATCATCTTTCCCGATCTGAATTCGGGGAACATCGCGTACAAGCTCACGCAATACATGGCCGGGGCGCAGGCCATCGGGCCGTTCCTGCAGGGATTTGCCAAACCGATCACGGACTTATCGAGGGGCGCAACCGTGGAGGACGTCATCTCGACGGTCGTTCTGACGTTGGGGCAGTTGGTGGAGAGCTCGAATCTCGTACAAAGCAGATAAAGGTGTTTATTGAAAGGTCGTTTCACAGATGAAAGTACTGGTCATCAATGCCGGCAGCTCTTCGGTCAAATACCGTTTATATCAAATGCCCCGGGCGAAGGTTATCTCGATGGGCTTCGTTGAGAGGATCGGAGAGAAAGATTCGGAGTTATCTCATTCTTACCAGGACCGGGTCCATACACAACCGGCCAACGTCGAAAACGTCGCCGAAGCGATGGAACTCGTCTTCCGAACGCTCGTCAGCGAAGACGTGGGCGTTTTAGAGCAATTGTCCGAGATCGGCGCCGTGGGCCACCGGGTCGTTCATGGAGGCGAAGAATTTACCGGTTCCGTCGTCATCGACGAGAACGTCATCGCCTCTATCGAGAAGTTTTCGGATTTGGCTCCGTTGCACAATCCGCCGAATCTGGAGGGGATTCTGGCCGTTCTGCGTCATCTGCCGGATACGACACAGGTGGCCTGCTTCGACACCGCGTTTCATGCCACGATCCCCAAAGTTGCGTATATGTATGCCCTGCCGTATGAGCTTTACAAGAAATACGGCATCCGGCGGTACGGCTTCCACGGCATCTCGCACCGGTACGTGGCGCGCCGCGCCGCCCAGTTGATGGGGCGGGGGAAATACGACATTAACGCGATTACCTGCCACCTCGGCAATGGAAGCTCCCTCACCGCCGTCAAGAACGGCCATTCCGTCGATACCTCGATGGGACTAACGCCCCTGGAAGGGGTGCCGATGGGTACCCGGTCGGGCGATCTCGATCCGGCGATCCTTTTCTTTCTTGAAGAAAAGGGCTACGATGTGAAAGCATTGAACGATCTTTGCAACAAGCAGAGCGGCATGCTCGGCCTCTCGGGCCTCTCGAATGACATGAGGGATATTGAGGGGGCCGTGCAAAAAGGGGACGAGCGGGCAGAACTGGCGATCGACGTCTTTTGCTACCGCATCAAAAAATACATGGGGGCTTATGCGGCCGTACTCGATACCGTTGACGCCGTGGTGTTCACCGGTGGGATCGGTGAAAACTCCGTGCTGATGCGCGAGAAAATATGCGACGCGGTCAGCCAGATCGGTTTGCAGTTGGATCGCCGGGCGAACAAGGCCGCGATTGGAACCGAAGCGGAGATAAACACTCGCGACAGCGACGTCAAAGTGCTTGTCATTCCCACGAACGAGCAGGTGGCGATTGCCAACGATACCTACGAGCTGACAAAAGAGCAATCAGCCGATTGCATTCAGCCGGAACCCCTCGGGGAATGCCGCGCGTGAGTGTAGTATTGACTATTGATTAATGACGATTGACGATTTGCATGCGGCAGTCTGACCATCCTTGTGTCTTGAAAAGAGGGTCTGTCCGTATTAAGTCAGTGATTATGTCATAAAAATGCGATAGACCGAATAAATGGAATAGCCGTAAAGAAATGGGTAGGGTATTCCCTGCCGACTGTCCCTAATTTCTCTGACAAGCCCCTGAATCAGGTTCCATGTGTGTTACCTTTAGCTCATAAATCACGACTTCACCGTATGAATCCGGATTGTCGCCTTTCTTTGTGTTGGACTGGGTGTAACATCCCGCCCTAAAATAACATCCTGTTCCGGAGGTTTCCCAATCCATCTTCAATGAGTCATTGTACCACACTTTGACGCGGCCGCCGCCGGCCTGAATCTTGAGTTTGAACCTGGTTCCGAGTTTGTAGTTGTGGTCCAGTTTTACATCCCCGGACTTGTTTCTCTCGATGAATAGCTTTTTGCCCTCTAACCGCACCATCATAATGTCATCTTTGGCGCTGTGTATCTGAGCGCACACGACATGTTTCTTAACGGCGGGTGTTTGTGTAATCGCCTGTACGGCGAATAGGGAATGGATCTTGCCGTCGGCGATTCCCCAGCTTGCCTCGCTTTTTCCGTCATGGTTCATTTCACGCAGCTCCGTTCGGGGATACTCGCTATTTCTGGTTGTTAATCCGTCGCATCGCGCCCGGAACACAACCCCATCCCTTTTCTTCGTGGCAACAAAGCAATGGGTATCCTCAAAAGTGTCAAGTTCTGGCTGAACGATTTCATCGGGATTGCCTTTTCGTCCAGTATCATAGGCAACGGTTAGCTTCCAGCAGGCCAAATCCAAAATCCTCGATGGAAGTAACGCAGGGCGCCCGCAAAAACTCACGGCAAGGACAGCGATGACGGTCGCGTTCCATGGATGCATTCTTGCGGGCCCTTTTTCTTGTATCCATTTGGATCGTTTGTTCATGACACCATTATACACCAAAAAATCAAAAAGAAGTGCAAATCGGCGCAGGATTCAAAGCTTTTCTCCGCATTACATAGTGAACAAATGCTGGTAAGGGCATCAACGGGATGCCGCACAGACAGAGCAGCAGAGACATTTTGAAAAGGAGATAACACATGACTCTATCCTACCATATGTCCATCAGAATTGGAGCCGCTCATCTTACCAACCTTTAATATCGACCTGGTGCTTTATGCAAAAGAGAAGATAAAAACCAGCTTATCTCAGAAAGGAGATTCTATTATGTCCGCTCAATACAACAAATCCAGGGCCACACTCATTATTGTTGTTGCTCTCATGATGTGTGCGGCCGCAAAAGGTTATGACGCCAGGCCCAGCGATCTTCGGTGGGTTTACCCGCAGGAACTTGTCCCGGAAACGGGTGAAATCCAATATACCTGGCGTTTTCGCCTGAGCCCCTCGTATTATCGCGATTGTTTCTACGATGTTCAGCTTTATCTTTCGCGAGACCAGACGTTCAGCGGGGATGATTTTGCATTGTTTGGTGAGACTGACGTTTTCCTGCCGGGCGGCGCGACCGGTTTTACGGCCACGGTCACGAGATGGTTCTATACAGGGATATCGCTGCCGGCGGCCGGAACCTATTACGTCTTTTTAAAGCTCCGTCCCGGCCTGTTTGCGCCGTCGGATAACAACATGTCCAATAATACGGCGATGGCGCCCAATCCAATCCGAGTTGGAGGGGCTACCCCTCCGCCCCCGCCCCCGCCGCCTATTGATGAGATCATCCCTGTACATGATAGAAAAGGCCATGCATTTGACCCGGTTAACCTGATCTTATACATCACGACGCAATCAGGCAACGTTAAACGGTACGATGTCACGACAGAAAACTTTCTTGATGATTGGTTCATTGGCGGCACCCTTGGCGGCATTGACGTCACGCCGGACGGAAGTACGGTACTGGTGGCTGATCGCAGTTATGACGCCGCCACCTTTGTAGGCAATATTCATCGCGTGGATGCTTCTACGGGTATTGTAACGACGCTTGAATTCCCTCTGTACGGAGGTCGGCCTTCGTTCACGGAGACCGGATCATGGGATGTCGTAGCCATGAACAACGGCAAGGCCTTTTTCACCGCCGATTTTGTCGGATCGGCCTGGGTTCCCCTGCACGAGCTGGATCTCGCAACGAACACGATCGTCAATCGTCCATCCAGTACATTCAGTGGCTTCAACGGCGTCCGAGAGCGGACCTGGCTGTTCCGGAATCACGATGCGTCCGTCATGCTGGGACTTGAAAGCGACAGTAGCGGCGGACCCGCGTTCAGCTACACGGCGGATACAGACTCATTTATTGCCGGTGAGGATTTGGGCTTTTATCCCGGCGAAACGCCCCGGAGCATTTTCCATAGTGACGGCTCCGGCGCCGTCAGCCATGACGGCCGGTGGCTTGCCATGGAGATTGAATCAACCGATGAAGTCTGGATCCTCGATACAGGCTTATCGTACATTGCCGCAAAGCTCTCAGGGATAGAAGGTGGAGTTATCTTCGATCCATATGAGGATGTGCTTTACGGCCTGGACAGTGTTAACGATGACGTGGTTGTTTTTAATACGAACGCGTGGTCTGAGATCGAACGTATTGCCGTGAAAGAAAACCTGCAAGCCACGCAGCGCTTCGACGAAGGCGTTCTATCTTTTGATTCACTGAACAGTACAATGTATGTATCGGTGACGGGCGGAATCCTCCCTATCCGAATAGAGTCCGAAGGGTCAACGGCATCTACAGAGGGAGATGATTTCGAAACCGGCGACTTCAGCAAGATCCCATGGGAACACGCCGGGGATTCGGATTGGATTGTCACTTCACAGGAAAGCCATTCCGGAGCTTACAGTGCAAAAGCAGGTACCATTTCCGATGGCGACCAAAGCACCTTACAGGTCACACTCCAATGCGTGCAGGGGAACATCAGCTTCTATCGAAAAGTCTCTTCAGAGTCGGGTTTCGACAAATTGAAATTCTATATCGACGCAGTGGAAAAAGGCGCCTGGTCAGGCGATCAGGATTGGTCTGAGGTTTCATTCCCGGTAGATGAAGGTATCAGAACATTTGAGTGGACGTACTCCAAGGACGGCTCAGTCTCCGAAGGCGAAGACACGGCCTGGATCGATGATATAAAATTGTCAGATGCGAGTAACGTCGGATTAGACATTCCTCTTCGCAGTTCTGCACAACAACAAGCATCTGAGAACCCAATCCGGATTGATATGGAATACAACTTTGCAAATTAGATTAGCCGTTTCTCAGCTTCATGGGAAAAGACCTGTCGATTACAAAGTGACTGAAGGGTGGAAAACAGTTCAGAGCTGACAGCTTAAGAAGGTTGTCAGCTCTGCCTGTTTTACCACTTTCACACATATAATCACGGTACACTGTATTGAACTTTCCAATATCAAGAGTTAGAATGTTCATTGCTGGGCCTCCATGTTAGCTTGTCAAAAACTTGAGCGATCCCAGTGACCCGCTCGTAATGAACGGCTCCAGTGGAGACAAAATGGTGTGCGCTAGGCAAAGCTGTTGTGAGTCGGCTGGAAAATCCAGCCGGGTCAAAGGTCGGCCGCCAGGCCGGAACGGAGCTTACAGGTCTATGAAAAAGAAATGGTTCAGGGGCAAGGCAATTATTGTTTTGATGGCGGTGCTTGTTGGGAACGGCATGAATGCCCTGGCCCGCGCGAACGAAAAGACAAACATTCTCCTTATCTTTGCCGACGATTGGGGCTGGGGGGATCTCGGTTGTCACGGGCACCCTTATGTAAAGACCCCGAATATCGATCGGCTGGCGCAGGAAGGCATGGATTTCCATCACTTTGTGGTGGCCAGCGGTGTGTGCTCGCCCAGCCGTACCGCGGTGATGACCGGCCATTTTCCGGCCCGGTACAATATCGACGGGCATTTTGCCTGGGCCGACCAGAACGCCAAGCGCAATATGCCCGACTGGCTCGACCCGCAGGCGCCGTTGCTGTCCCGCTTCCTGCAGCGGGCGGGGTACGCCACGGCCCACTTTGGCAAGTGGCACCTTTCCAACAACATGATTCCGGAATCGCAGTACTCAGTGGAATTTCATCGCGCAACAATTTACCGGCCTCTCCGGCAAGGCGGAGGTAAAAATCACTCGGAAGTCCGTCCAGCGTCAGGAATTTCGATTCACCGTTGGCGGGCGGATGGTTTGTACACTTGAAAATGGCGGTGCCTTCGTCCACTTCGTCGAACATGGCGATATAGAGCATGTCCGCGCCCGCCTTTTTGTTGGCCACGATCTGCGACCACAGGAACTTCCCTTTCAGCCTGGGAATCGAGCCGAGTTCGGCGCCCTTCAGGTTGTGCCAACTGAAGCCCGGAAACACGACGGGCATGTAGTCGATGTCATGCTTACGCGCCCAGACAACGTCCTGTTCCCAGTATTTCTTTGCGTGGCGCTGGACGCCCGGCAGGTCGCCAAACCGCCCGACACTCCACGGGCTCAATACGTCAGCCGTGAGCAGTACACTATGAAGCTCCGGATTCTGCAGCGCATCCCTGTCTTGCATGCGCCATCCCGTTGCAATCCCCAGCATCATGCTGCATCCGTCTGCTTTGAATTTTTTGATCAGTGCTTTGCACGGCTCAAGACCCGCACGCCGCTTGATCTTATTGTTAAAACCGACGCCCCAAATGGCTACGAGCGGCATGCCCTTATGATGCTGATAGGCGGGGTCTTCTGTGATGTGCATTTGGCTTCGCAGTATGCGCCAGTCATCGAACACCTCGATGAGACGCCCGTCCGGCATGCCGGTCAGGTCATACATGACCGCGTAGGTACGGCCGTAGCGGTTGGCCCCTTCACGTGCGCCGGATAATACCTTGTCCTTATGATAGCGTTTGGTCTTGTCGTGCAGGCTATGGGTGAAACGCTGCACAAAGGCGCCGTCGATCCCGTAGTCGGCCATCCACCTGAAGTGGCGGATGACCGTCTTGCGATTGTGTGAGCTAAAGGTCTTGGCCGGGGTTCCGTCTTCATAGGTGAACGCGGTGGCGTAGAGTTCGTCGTCATCGTATTCAGACACATCCGGCCAAAGGTCAACGGTGATATTTCCCGGCCCAAAAGGTTCATCGCGTTTTCTTGCCCAGTGCGTCCAGCCGAGATGAGCCCCGTCGCCTTCGCAGTTGAACCAGCCCTGATAGCCCGTCATTACTTTGCCGGTCAGCGTGCTCGGATCCGCCCCGGGGATGGAGGGGCCCGCATAAGGCGTCAGCACATCTTCCTTCGGTTCCGCAAATGCTGTCTGCAGGAAGGTAACGCAGATAAGCATCAAGATCAGGGTGCTGTTCGTGATTTTCATGTCGCTTCTTTGCTTACTTCAGGTCAATCAGAACTTTGACTGTGCATTACGGTTTGTTAACGCTCGTCCGTGTCATCCAGGCCTGGAAACAGGCTTCCAGTTCGGTCGCCTTAACGGCATATGCTCTTGAATCAGCGCCGTCAGCCAGCAAATTCGTCACCTCGTGCGGGTCGTCATTCAGGTTGTATAAGGCCGTCTCCAGTTTTTTGGCTGAAGGATCGGGCCGCATCAACTTCCAGCCTCCTTTTACAACCATGTGAGACGGTTTGCTTTGTAAGTCGCTGAGCCATTCCGTAACCACGTAGGCGTCCTCTTCATGAACGGTACCCTCAATGAGCCCGCGAAGACTGCTGCCGTCGGACGGATGAGCGGGCATATCCAGATAATCCAGGATGGTGGCGAACAGATCCATGTTGGACACCGGAGCCTTCACGTTTACTCCCGGTTTAATTCTCCCGGGAAATCGGATCATCATAGGGACATGGGACGATTCTTCATAGAAACAGAATTTACCCCTCATCCCGTGGCTTCCCAGCATTTCGCCATGGTCACTGGCAAAGATAACCAGGGTGTTGTGTGCCAAGCCCAGCTCGTCGAGTTTGTCTAAAATCTTTCCGATCCAGTCGTCGACTTCCTTGACCAGGGCGTAGTATTCCGAGATGAAGTACCGGATCATCTTGGGATCGGAGTACTTTGCATCGGTTCGTTGCCTGGCCTTGAGATAAGGCGAGTGCGCCATGGCATCGTCGATACTCCGGGGCGGCGCCATCTTGTCCGGCGGAAACAGGCGCATGTATTTTTCCGTGGCCAGATACGGCGGGTGCGGGTGGTGAAACGAGCAGGTGATGCTGAAGGGCCCATGCTTGAGTCTTTCCAATGCCTCGATCGTCTTGCCGGCTTCGAACGCGGGAATGTGGTACTCCGGGGGAATGGCGGTGGTCCCGTGAATGTCCGACTGGCCGACTTTGATATCTGATTCCAGCCCTTTGTTCTTCAGGTCAAAACGCCGGTCGATGGGATCCGGCACATAGGGCCTCTCTGTCAGCGTATCTTTCAATTCCCCCTCGTTAAGCTCTCTGTCGGGATACAATGGATCGAGGTATTTGAGATAAGCGGCTTTTTTCCCGGGGCCCAACTCTGTTTTGCGGATGCCCGCCGCCGTGACCGGATTGCGGTAAATCCTCGCCCGGTAAACCGGCGCATGCCACTTGCCATAATACTCGCAGGCGTACCCGTTTTCCGACAGAATTTCGTCGTACGTTTTCATCGGCATCACGACGGTGTCCTCCGTGACATGGGCCTGTCTGTTTGAAGTAACCCTGGTATGTGCCACCGTGCGACCCGTCAGCATCGAAGCCCTGGCTGGAGCGCAGACGGCGCATTGGGTATGGGTGTTTTCGAACCAGGCTCCTTCTCGTGCAATCCGGTCCATATGCGGCGTATTCAGGATTTTATTGCCGGCATAACTCAGTGTATCAAATCGCTGTTGGTCCGTCATAATAAACAGCAGGTTGGGCTTACCCCCTCTGCTCCCACCCTCCTGCAATTCGTCCGAGCATCCGGATACACCTGTAACCGTGATGGACATCGCTGCTGCTTTTAAAAACTCTCTTCTGTTCTGCAAGATCTTTTTCACCGATGTGCCTTTCCTGTATTTCTCTTGAACAAGACTCCGTGCCAGTGCAATCCGGAGTCGTCGTGCGTTTTTCGACTCCGCACGATCATATCACTATAGCAGTTGACAGGCTCCGTTACAAGCGCCCTCCCGAGTGCGACGTGAAAGACGGCCTGGTATTGTCAAAGTCCGGATCCGATGGCACGACTCGAATCATTGCGCCCGTGAGCGATGAGGCAAATGTTGCTTGAACAGCCAATCCCAGACATCGGGGGTCTTGTCCGGCCGGTCGGAGGCGTATTGAGTGATGTAGCCTTTTTCCGCTTTATCGCCTGTGTACTTGAATGCGATGGCGTTTGCACCGTGTCCGACGCCGCGCAGTTCGGTATATTTCATATTGCCGCCAAGTTCCTTCATCTTGCCGAAGACGTATCGCGTGAAATCCGTTGGCACAACCGTGTCGGAAGCGCCGTGAAAGGTCCAGATGGGGACGTCTCTGATCCGCGACGCGTCGCGCCAGGGCGGGAAACCCCCTGCGGTGGGGATGGCCGCTGCGAAGCGATCCGGATGTTGGTACACAGCCGTGAAGGTGCCCACGCCGCCCATCGAATGCCCGATGCAGTAGATGCGGTTAACGTCGATCTTGAACTGTTTGGATAGCTTTTCGTCGATCAGGCGGAGCACCGTGTGGAGGTTTCCCTTCGACGGAGCCGTGAGACGCTGTCGGTAGCGAGCTATGCGCGAACGCCAGGCGGCCGGCCACGATGCGATAGCGTCGGCGCCGAGATCCGGTGAATCGACTACCGGCGACGTGGGGTCGTTCCAAGAGACGGCGGACTGTGGGGCAAGAACAAAACAGGGATGCTTGCGGCGAAGCGCTTCGTCCGCGAGGTATTCGTTCCAGTTGCGCAGGTTTTTGATATTGTCCGCACCTTTGCCGCCGGCGCCGTGCAACGATAGAATCAACGGGTACGTTCTTGTCTTATCGAAATCAATCGGTTTCATAAGGCGATATTTCACGCCGTTAAATTCGCCCGGTTCATACAGCGCAAGCGTTCGTTCGGAAACAGCGGCCTTCTTTTGTCTTTTTCGAATCTGTGCCTCGCTCGATACGGAGACGAAGAGGTATAAGGCGATTGTGGTTATCGTGATGCAGTGACGCATGAGTCATTCTCCCTGGTCATCCAAAACCCACGAAAGGGGGATGCTGTTGATGGATTTACTTCTGAAAATGGGTTCCGTGAAGTAGATGAAATCTATGTGGGGCCCGCCGGCCTTTGAACGGAGTGTGATCACGTTCTCTCCTGTTTTCATTGCCACCTCCACCACCCGGCCGTTCCATTTGTTCCAGTTCCCGGAACCCGGAAAAGTCCTCTTCTGCGGCGCCGAACCGTTCACAATAAGGTCCATGGGCTTGTCGGCGCCGGAACCGTTCGCCCAGACGATGACCATTTTAAAGGAACCGGTTTGGGGTGAATTCACCTGCCATGAGATGGAAGCGGCGCCCGCGCCCGGTTGGACATACCCCGTGCCTGAATAGCCCCAGTTCTCCTGTCTTATTTGCGCCCCTTTGAAATCCGCCTTTTCGGCCTCCATAAACCCCTGGAGCGCCGGGATGGGAACATCGAGCCAGTTATCCACCGCCATCACGCGGGAGGTCCAGTCATAATGGACGTCCCACAAATCCGTGAACGACTCCGTCCATTTCAACAGCCCATGCCCGCCATGGGCCGCGGATTTCAGGCTCACCTTTCCATTGGCCAAACGGGCATCCCATACAAATTGCCACTTCCGGTCCAGGGACTTGGGCACAGCGGTTGTGTTAATGCAGCGGCGGGCGGCTTCGATGCGCTTGTCCAGGAATTGTGCAGAAGTCCAATGGGCATGGCCTCTGAACAAATTCCGCCATCCGGCAAGGCCTTCCGACTGGAGTATCGCCAGCATTTTTTCAGCGCCCGACAATTGGACTTTGACAGTTGTATGCCCTGGATGGCCGCCTTTCGCTATGCCGAGATCTTTCAGTTCCCTGGGCCAGGTGGACGGCTGGTCATATCGATAGGATTTGTAGCCCGTGGTCCAGGCTTCTGTCCCATCCGGAAGGTATTCCGAAGACCAACCCACCGGTGTTATCGATGCCTCGGCAAACCATGCGTGTTTGGGGGCCCCGGGTCCATTGGGGTGTTCCATAGAGCGCAGCCAGGCGATGGTCTCTTCATACAGGACGCGGTAACGTTCTTCGCCCGTCATCACATAAAACCACATCATCATCGGCAGTGTGAAGCGGTTGGCCGTGCGTGGTTCTATATTCCAACCTTCATGATGTCTGGCCTGTACAGGCTCATTAAGGCGGTTATAGTTGTCGGCCCAGCCCCGGGTTGCGCCTTCGCCTTGGTGAGTAAGCAATACCCATTGCCCGAGCTTGGAACTGTATTTCAGATACTTGGGGTCCTTGGTCAGATGGTACATGGCCATCGTGGTCATGAAGCCGTCGTAGGTGGCATGGTCACTGTAGGAGCCACCATTCGGTACACCCCAATCCCAATCGTCGCCCTTTACATACGCCTCGCCTACGGGACGGGTCTTGCCGTCCCAGTAATCCGGGGAACACCCCCAATCGTGATACTGGATTTTTTCGAAGAACAGGTTGCCCCACTTTTTGGCGCTGTTCAGATATTTTTCCTGCCCTGTCAATTTGTAAGCATAAAGCATCAGGCAAAAAGCCGGATACTGATGGGCATCCTCTATCCGGGCGACCCCAAGCGGATGTTTGTGCTTGCGACCGACGATCGCAGTGGCTTTTCCTCCTCTTTCCAGAATCGCGGCCGTGGGAAAGCTCCCGTTTTCGTGCTGGATCTGATAAAAGAAATCCGCGGTTTTCAGTCCGGCCTGCAGATAGGCCTCATCGCCGAATGTTTCATAAGCCCGGAGAAACCGGGCGGCAGCCGGAGGTAAATGCCCCTCCTCGAGATCAACTTTGACTGAATCGGCCGTCCAATCGCGATCTTTCGGCGGATAGACCCCATACACCCCGTATTTTTCAATCAATTTATCCAAAGACTCCCGGACAGCCTTTTCACACTGTGCATACATCCCGTTGTCTATCTTCGCCAGAAGGGCGTCGAGCGCCTCCTGCCGGCTGAAACAGGCGGCGGGCAGCACAAGCACAAAGGAAAAAATGATGGTTAAGCTCCGAGGCCTTCCTTTTTGGGTTCTCAGTATATCAATTTTCAATATAAATGATTCCCGACTGATAGTAAATTTGATTTGACAGCCATGTAATGATTGTAAGCCCCGTATCAGGGAAAATCAAGGGAGAAAACACTCACTCTTTTATCTGGGGACTCCGGGCGTGAGGACCTCGTTAAGGTCACTGGAGCCGCGAGCGGTCCGCCGAGAACGAAAACATTATCCTTCCCTGAGAATGACAAGAGCGCAATGGAGAGCCAGACATGCCGCTTAACGGACCGCCATTCGTGACTGTCCCTATTGAGTCACGTCCCATGTCTCACTTCGGGAGAGGAGTCCCTTGATCCCAGTCCGGGGATTGGTTATAATATCATCGTGACTGTTCGTTCGTTGAAACTCTGGGGGCACGTGAAGAAGGAGAGTGCATTATGAAACGAGGTTGGGTGTCTGCCTGGCGTGCGAGTGAAACCATCCTGGTTGTGGCGACGGTGCTGCTCGCGGCGGGCTTGGCGGGAGCGGTCAATATCCACACAGGATTCGAAGTGGCAGAAGGCTACCACGTGGGCAAGCTCACGCCGGAACAGCCAAATCCGGTCGGTGATTTTGGTTGGGGCATAAACACCTGGGTCGATCTGGGTGGCAGCATGGCGGATCCGCAGGGCTTCGTCGTGACCGCCCCGGATGCCCCGCAGGGCACCCAGTACTATCAGCGGCTGGGTGGGGGCGGCAGCAATCTGGCCCTGCGTCAGTTTCCCACCACCACGGCCCAGGATGGCGATTTCTCCCTTCGCTGGCAGATCCGGCTCGTCACAGACCAGCCGAAACCGCCGTATGTCGGCAGTTACGCCACGATCGAGATAGACGACACGGGGCCGGGCGGGCGAGTCATGACTCTCCGATACGACAAGAGCGGTAACATCAACCTTAGTGGTGTACAAAACAATATCACCAAGTGGGACGGCACCGGTGATCCGATTCTAGCCGATGCCCTGAACCGGTTCATGCGTGGCGGCCTGAACGTTTACTGGAGCACCCAGGAAATCGAGGTCTTCCTGGAAACCCTCTCAGGGCAATGGAAGTCCATTGGCGTGTATTCCTTCCGCGAGAGTACGGACCGGGTGGACCGTATCTATCTGGGCAACGGTCCCAGTGGGACCGCCGTGCAGGGCGTCTCATGGGACGACATCGTGATGACGAGCGAGCTGCTCTCGGAGACGGCCGAGACCGTTGGCACGTCGCCGTACCCGATGAGTGATTATATCACCGGCATGACCTGGCAATGGGACACCCATACACGGGTCGCGAGCGGCAGTGACAACTGGGCGATCACGTGGGCCGACGATGACCACCAGTACGCCGCTTGGGGCGACGGCTGGGGCTTCACGGGCACCGGACCCAAGATCAGCTTGGGCATCTCCCGCCTCGTCGGCGATTACGACACCTTCGTCGGTCTCGACCTGTGGGGCATCCCCACGAGCGGCGAAGGCGGCAAGAGCTATGGTATCGTCTCCATCGGAGGCGTCCTGTACATGTGGTTCGGCCCGGGCTCGAACACCGCCAGCTACCAATGGCAGAGATTGACGATGTCCATCGACCATGGCGTGACCTGGACGGACGCGCCCTGGACGTTCCCGAAGTCCACCCTGCTGGCTATGCCGACGATTTGCAACTTCGGCAAGGACTACGCGAGGGCGCGGGACGAATACGTTTACAGCTACTTCATCCGGCTGCAAGGCGATCCCGGCAGCCTCGGCGTGCATCGGCCGGGCATGATCGACCTGGGCCGGGTCCACAAAGACCACATTATGGAGCAGACGCATCATGAGTTCTTCGCCGGGTTCGATGCCGCCGGTGTTCCGATGTGGACCGCGAGTACCGATCCGGCCGACCGCCGGCCGGTCTTCGAGGACGCCGAAGGGGTCGGCTGGAATCTGAGCGTCAGCTACAATGCCGGTCTGCAGCGCTACATCCTGGCCACGGAGCATACCGCCAGCTTCGGCGCCAAGGTGGGCTTCTTCGAGGCCCCGGAGCCCTGGGGCCCCTGGAAGACGATCGAATACTACGAGAACTGGGGCGCCGATAGCGGCATCTCCGACGTGGGCAGGAGTTTCTTCTGGAACTTCGCCAACAAGTGGCTCAGCGCCGACGGCAAGAACTTTGTCTGCGTCTTCACCGGAACCGGCGACATGGATTCGCTGAACCTGGTAAAAGGCCGGTTTCTCAGGGCGGGCGCCCCGTATCCGCAGAGCCCGGTGATCGACGACATCGTGCTGGACTGGTCCACCCACCGCCGGGAGGCGGTTGGCAGCGACAACTGGCAACTGACCTGGGCGGATGACGACCATCAATACGGCGCCTGGGGCGACGGCGGCGGCTTCGGCGGCAGCAACAGCAACGGCCGCGTCGGCCTGGGCTTCGGCCGGATCGAAGGCGACTGGGACAACTACAACGGCTTCAACGTCTGGGGCGGCAGGAACCCGGAGAACCCCGCCCAGTTCAACGGCAAGAGCTGGGGAACGATCTGTCTCGACGGCGTTCTCTACTCCTGGGTGGTACCGGATGGCCCGGATACGGGCGGCCCGCGCGACCACTACCGGTACATCCAACTGGCCTGGTCCGCCGACCACGCGGCGCACTGGACCCGGGCCGATTGGCGCTGGTGGCGCGAGGATAACCTGATTATCCCCACGTTCCTGGTCAACGGCAAGAACAACGCCGGGGCCCGGGACGACTACGTGTACGCGTACTTCATCCGGCCGCAGGATGTGGACATCACGCAAGCCGCCTTCGATCTCCAGGTGCACCGGCCCGGCGCGCTGTTCCTGGCCCGCGTGCCCAAAGACCGCATCTTCACCGCCCGCGAGTCCTACGAATGGTTCACGGGGATCAGCGACGGCAACGCGACCTGGGGCACGCTCGCGGACAAGAAGCCCGTGTTCGAGAATCCCGAGGGCACAGGCTGGTGCCTGAGCGCCTGCTACAATCCCGGCCTGGGCCGCTATCTGCTCGCCACCGAGCACACGGACTCGCACGGCGGCCTGATGTCCCTGTTCGATGCCCCTGAACCGTGGGGACCGTGGACGACCGTCAGGTACTGGAGCACGGACGACCGCTTCGGCCAGACCCGGCCCGGCAGCAGCCTGGCCTGGGCGCACAACGTCTTTTTCTTCTCGTTCGCGCCGAAGTGGTTCAGCGAGGATGGCCGCACCTTCACGCTCGTCTTCACCGGCGGCGGCAGCGGCCGCAACAACGACTCCCTGAACACGGTCCGCGGGACCTTCCAGCTCCGCAGCGAGCTGCCGGCGTGGCGCCCCTGACGAAAGGATCGTGTGCACCTGTCAAGCGCCAGGGAGACTACCCTGGATACCTGCCTCTCCTCTGGAAAAGCCGGGGGGCAGAGCGTGATTGGTGATTAGGGGATAACCGGGAACTTCATTTACATTTCTAATATGAGTGACGTAGGGAGGGGCTTGCCCCACCTTCGAGAATGTTCTCGTCGAACCGCACCGGCTTCGGGCGGCCAGCCCCATGCCAGTCGCTCCGCTTGGTGTCATGGGCCGGGCGAACCCGGCGCTCGGTGCTGATCCCTTCGACAAGCTCAGAGCTTGCCCTGAGCGAAGCCGAACGGGACAAGCTTGACAAAGGCTTGCTCATAGATGTCTCCAGATATCTTGGGACGGCATCCGGTTCCTAACGATCCTGTAAACCAGCTTGCCACAATCGGGCTCCATGGACAGGTTTAGCCACCGGCTACTCCGCACCTCAACTTGGTTCGTACCAGCGAAACATACGTCACAGGCAGAATCAAAAAGCTCGCTCAATAGTGAGAGCGGGGATTCCCTTGTCTTAAAATATTTTTCATTTTTCTATTGATTTTATCCTGGTACTCTGACCCCGCGTCTTCCGCCTAAGAGCTGACCCCGCGTCGTCCGCGTCGTCCCTATTTTTCCCCGTCTTCCCCGTGGATATCGATTTATTCCTCTTTTTTCCTGTCTTTCCCAACACTCTTTTTTTTGTACAATTTAAATGTTTTAGCACGAAGTGATGCTCGAAACGTATGAGTGGCAGCAACACCTGCGATCACTATCGCTATAAAAGAAGGCATATTCGTTGACAGGATTCCAAGATTGAACTCGATTCCGAACCAGGCTTTTGGACAGATTAATGATAAAAGAACCCCAGATAAGACTCCTACGCAAACAAATATGAGAAGACTTGATAGGATTGCAGTAATGTACCTCATCAAAATCTCTTCTTCATAAAA
>Ga0180432_10003669_pt1 | contig 21676 bp, 23 predicted proteins | sample SS_ome_10_FD_132414 | JGI IMG/M metagenome (GOLD analysis project Ga0180432, IMG submission 132414) | Hypersaline lake sediment archaeal communities from the Salton Sea, California, USA - SS_1_MS_2 metaG | ecosystem: Environmental > Aquatic > Non-marine Saline and Alkaline > Hypersaline >...
GTCTGTAGGGAACGCCCTCTGTGGCGTTCCGGGAAGCAGCAACGAGCGTGTTTTCCGGGTTTCGGAACGCCACAGAGGGCGTTCCCTACAAAAAGTCACAGCCTCAACGGTCGCGGCTTTATAATATCAGGCGGCGCTTGGCGCGACCGCCGGTCGCGGCTTTATAATAATCGCCATCCGCAAGCACCGGCTGTCCTAGCGTTTATGATACACCGACCGACATCTCGGCGAAATACTCCCGGAGTGCTTCTTTCCAGGTCGGCATCGGGGGGCCGCCGAGCAGGTGATACTTCCTGGTGTCGAGGATGCTGTATTCGGGTCGCGGGGCCGGCGCGTCGTACTTGGCCGTGGTGATCCTCCTCATCGGGATATCGATCTCGGCCAGGCGAAAGATTTCAGCCGCAAAGTCGTACCACGTTGTCGCCCCGCGGTTGGTCACGTGATAGATTCCCCAAGGCGCCGGCTCGGCGAGACCTACGCCGAGCAGGAACTGGATCGCCCTGGCAACGTGCGGAACGTAGCTCGGCGTGCAGTGCTGGTCGGCGACGATCTGCAACTCGTCGCGAGATTGCCCCAAACGGAGCATGGTCTTGACGAAATTGTCGGCGGTCTCGTCGCTCGGCCGGGCGTAGAGCCCGCAGGTGCGGACGATCAGGTGCTTGTGATGTTTCGCGGCGGCCAGTTCGCCTTCGTATTTCGTCTGCGAATAGACGCCTCGCGGCGACGGTGTGTCTTGCTCGGTATAAGGCACCGGGCGGCCGTCGCCGGGACAAAAGACGTAGTCGGTGCTGATCTGGACCAGCGGGCAATTGAGTACACCGCAAACACGGACCAGGTTCTCGACCGCCGAGAGGTTTACGGCCCGGCAAGCCTCGGCCTCGGTTTCCGCACGATCGACCTGCGTATAGGCGGCACAGTTAATCACCGCATCGGGATTCAGCCCGGCGAACACCTTTTCCACCGCCGGATCGTCGGTCAGGTCGAGCTGATCGATGTCCAGCGGGATCGTCTCCGTGGGAAGCTTTCGGCAAAGTTCTCCACCCAGTTGTCCGTAGGCCCCGGTGACGGCGATTTTCATAGTGGATACTCCGAAACAGCGAAAAGCTGCACGGTTCAGCCGATCTGCAAGAGGCAGTCAAACCGCAACCGGCGGATTAGATGTGTAATTTTACACTCTTTCGGCAATCGCGGCTACCCCTGAAACGTAGGTTGTGGAGGAAACGCGGCAAATACGGTTCTCGGAATCCGGCCCGCGCCCGTAAGAATTCCCGCCTTGGGGGGGCGGAAATGCCCGATTCGGACTTGACAGGCCGTGGCGGCCTCCTTTGCAATATATGGTCTGGCGGAGTCGGGACCCCCCGAACCAAGCCAACGAGTGCTACAAAGCCCCGGCCAGCGGTCGCGGGAACTTGGAGAAAGGACGTCAGAATGAACGTCATGGTCGCCGGAGGGGCCGGCTATATCGGCTCGCACGCCGTCAAGCAACTAATCGAGGCCGGTCACCGCGTCGTGGTTGTCGACAATCTCTTCCGGGGACACGGCGAGGCCGTCCACCGCGACGCCGTCTTTCACGAACTCGATATCGCTCACACCGAGGCCCTGACCGATATCCTTGTCGAGCAGAGGGTCGATTGCGTGATGCACTTCGCCGCGCTGGCCTACGTCGGCGAGTCGGTCACCGAACCGCTCGCTTACTACGACAACAACACGACGGGCACGGTCAGCATGCTCAAGGCCATGAAGGCCGCAGACGTAAACCGGATGGTGTTCAGCTCGACCTGCGCAACTTACGGCGAGCCGGAGCGGACGCCCATCGTCGAGACCATGCGCCAGGAGCCGATCAACCCCTATGGCTGGTCGAAATGGTGCGTCGAGCGGATTTTGAAAGACTACGGGGCAGCAACGCCGGAGTTCTCTTTCGCGGCGCTCCGGTACTTCAACGTTGCCGGGTGCGCGGCCGACGGCTCCTTGGGCGAAGACCACGAGCCGGAAACGCACCTGATCCCGGTCGCGCTCCAGGCGATCCTGGGAGTCCGCGACAAGGTCACCGTCTTTGGGACCGACTATCCGACGCCCGACGGTACCTGCATTCGCGACTATATCCACGTGGAAGACCTTTGCGCCGCGCACACCGTGGCGATGGATGCCCTGAAGCCCGGCGACGCCCGCGTTTACAACCTCGGGATCGGCAAGGGCTATTCGGTCAAGGAGGTGATCGATTCGGCCCGTCGCGTGACCGGGCGTGAAGTCCCGCTCGAATATGGCGACCGTCGCCCGGGCGATCCCGCGATCCTCTTCGCCAACGCGGACAAGATCAGAAACGAACTCGGCTGGACGGCCGACTACACCGAGATCGACGACATCGTTGTCACCGCATGGAACTGGTTCGAAAAGCACCCGCGAGGGTATTGAGGGTTGGCGCCTCATTGAAGCAACTGGCGGGCTGCACGTTCGGTCGTTTTTCAAGTCCGCGGTTTTCGCCGACGGATGGTTGTTTCAGGGTCCCGACACTCGGGCCGTCTGGGCAAAGGCGTTGCGGCTTTGACAATTGGCTGAAGTTGGCGGTTGCGAGAAGGGAGTGGGAAGAAACACGAGTTGAAGGGGGTGAATTTCGGTTTTCAAACGGTTCCGGGCCCTAGGTATCGACACCCGGGTATTCGTCGGGTATGCTAGGATACACGAAAACCTCACGGTGGCCGAATCCCCCCATACCGACATTGCCCGCCCCCCCGAAGCACCATGCCACAGACCCGCGAAATAATCCGCAAAGAGTCGACCGAGGGCGTGGGTTATTCGGTGGTCGATCTAAATGGAACCGGCCACGTCTTCGCCAGCGCAATGCCGCGGGAAGGTGAAACCATCGAGGACCAGGCACACGACGCGTTGCAGACGATCCGGGCGGTAATGGAGGAAGAGAGCACGCACGGATCGATCGTCAAGCAAGCGGTGTTTCTCAAGGACATTGCCCAGACCGAAACGTGCCGGCAACTGATGAAGGAGTTTTACGGAGAGCAGTTGCCGGCGACGGCGTATATCCCCCAGCCGCCCTGCGAGGGAAAACTGCTCACCATTGAAGCCTTTGGCGTAGGTCGCGGGCAGGGCAACGTTGAGATCGGGCGGCTCAGCGAGCGGACCGTACTGACACGTCACGACGGCATGACTTGGGTGCATCTTGCGAACATCCGCTCGGAGATCGAATCGCCCCGGGTTTACGACCGCGCCGCCGACGCGTTCCAGCAGATGAGCCGGGGGCTGGCTGCCAGGGGATTCAGGTACGACCAAGTGATCCGGACGTGGCTCTATCTGGGCGACATCGTCGGCTGGGAAGAGGACACGCAACGCTACAAGGAACTCAACCGCGCACGGACCGATTTCTACCGCGACATGCAGTTCGGCGGGAACCACGCGCCCGTTGACCTCGGGCACCGCGTTTACCCGGCCAGCACGGGGATCGGCTCCGAGGGCAACGACGTGATCATGAGCTGTATTGCCTTGGCAACCGAGCGGAACGATGTGCAGTTGACGCCGTTGGAGAACCCGTTGCAGACCTCCGCCTTCGACTACGGCGAAGCGTACAGTCCCAAGAGCCCGAAGTTTTGCCGGGCGATGGCGATTGCCGTCGGCGATTTCGCCACGACGTTCGTCTCGGGCACCGCCAGCATCACGCAGTCGGAAACGCAATACGTCGGCGACATTGAAGGGCAGACGTGGCAGACGCTCGACAACATCGGCGCCTTGATTTCCGAATTCAATCTGAGGCGTCACGGTCTGCCCGGCTTCGGCGCCACGCTCGACGATTTGGCCCTGGTCCGCGTCTACGTCAAGCGGCAGGAGGACTACAAAATCGCCAAGGATGTCTGCGAGTGCCGGCTGGGCGAGCTACCGATCGTCTACGCCGTGGCCGACGTCTGCCGCCCCGAGCTTCTCGTGGAGATTGAGGGGATGGCATTCTCGCGGCGGATATGAGTGACGCACGTAGGCATTTCGGAACATAGGAGGGGGCCACCGCCCTCGGCCCGCCGAAGCTCTCCGGATGGTTCGGGGGCAGGTGCCCCTTTGTATCTCACGTAAGAAGTCAGGCTGTGTCGGAAGACCCGTACGATGGCCCTCCGAGGCCGTCGATGAAAAGGCAACTTTGTGTGAAAAACTTGCGTTCGACGGCTTCGGAGAGCCGTCGTACATGAGCCGCAAACGACTTTTCCGACAATCCGACGGACGCATCCATAGTTTTCCCCGCGTGCAAAATTGTCGCAAGTGCTTGACTTCACACGCATTGCGCCGCTATACTACCAAGAGCCGTGAGGCTCACGCCCCCAGCAAATGGGGATTTTGTGTACAACAGCAACTTACGTGCGACTGCGACCGTCTTTGACATCGCCACGGCGGCCCGAGGAGGAAGGAAGGTGTTCAAACTCGTGCAAGCAGAGCCGCTTTCCGGCTACAGACTGCGTCTACGCTACGCCGACGGCGTCACCGGCGTTGTCGATCTTTCGCATCTGGTCGGCAAGGGCGTGTTTCAATTGTGGGACGACCCCGAAGCCTTTGGACGGGCTTCCATCGGAACCGCAGGCGAGGTCCGCTGGAGCGACGAGGTTGATCTCTGTGCCGACGCGTTGTACCTCGAGGTCACGGGCAAGCAACCGGACGAGGTATTTCCGAATCTGAGGAAGGTATCGACCGATGCCTGAGATCAGTCGCTTTTATGGCATCGTGATCAAGATGTTCCATAATGACCACCAACCGCCTCATTTTCACGCGGAGCACGGCGGGGATCAAATGGTCGTCGCAATCGAAACGCTCGCCGTGATCGCGGGCAAGCTCCGTCCGCGCGCCACTGGATTGGTCATGGAGTGGGCCTCACAGCACCAGGACGAGTTGCGCCACGTATGGGAGCAGGCCCGAAACCAAGAACCGTTGGACCGGGTGGATCCACTGCCGTGACCCGCGTGCGAAATCGTCGCAAGCACTTGACTTCATACGCATTACGCCGCTATACTGCCCAAATTCGTGGGGCTCGCGTCCCCGGCAATGGAGATTTGGTGTAGAATAACGAGTTCGAGGGATAGGAGAATATGCCCAAGTTTGATGACATTGGGCCATACAAGCTCTTTTTCTACTCGGCTGAGGGAAATGAGCCACCCTATATTCACATCCGTCGAGACCGCGCGACGGCGAAGTTCTGGCTTGATCCTGTTCGCATTGAACGATCGCGACGATTCAGCGATCATGAGTTGCGAGCGATTCAGAAACTCGTAGAAGAAAACCGGGAAGCAATCGTGGAGAGCTGGAATGAGCACTTTAGACATTGATCATGAGGTGTTTGCCTTGGCCGTCTCGTTCTCCGAAAACGCCATGACCGCTTCTCTCGACGACGGCCGCACGATCTCGGTTCCTCTTGCCTGGTATCCGAGGCTCCTGGCGGGAACGCCGGAGGAGAGGGCGAAGTACGAATTAATTGGTGATGGCGAAGGCATTCACTGGCCCGATCTGGATGAGGACATCAGTGTTGAAGGGATTCTAGCGGGTCGGCGCTCCGCGGAGTCTGCCTCGTCGCTTGCCCGCTGGCTCTCTCAACGCCGAGATGACTCGAACAATCGCACCCAGCGGAGCGATGACGCTTGACGTTCGTTTGCACCGATGCTGGGAAATGGCCTCGAAAAGCAGAGGATCAGCGTGCGAAATCGTCGCAAGTACTTGACTCCACACGCATTACGCCGCTATACTGCCAAAATCCGTGGGGTTCACGTCCCCGGCAAATGGAGATTTTTGTGTAGAACAATCCAGGAGATGATAATGAAGGCAGAATTCACGGCCATCATAGAAGTCGCACCCGAGGGCGGCTACTGGGCCATCTGTCCGGAGGTGCCTGGTGCGAACGGACAGGGAGAGACGATAGAGGAAACCAAGGATAGTCTGCGGCAGGCTATTGAATTGATCCTGGAAGATCGCAAGGCGGACGCCCTCCGGGGGTTGCCCGACGACGCTATCCAGGACAAGGTGCTGATCGAATGAAGCGACGGGACTTGGAGCGCAGGTTAAGGATTGCAGGTTGCTACCTGAAGCGAGAAGGAAGCTCGCATTCCCTTTGGATCAATCCAAAAAACGGAGCTACGGAAGCCGTACCCCGGCACAACGAAATCAAAGAACCGTTGGCAAAGAAGATATTGAAGAACCTGAATGCAGGATGAAGCACCGAACAATGAGTTATGTGGCTTAGATGAAACGTACTTGCAGCCGTCTTGTTGATTTGGCAATCATTGTCGGGGTGATGGTCGTTCCGAGCGTATTGCTCTTCGGGCCAATGGGTGGATTTCATCATCACTACGGGTTCGGTTTATTGCGATACATGATTCTCAACGGAGAAGACCCTGACCCACGCTATCCCAGCCTGTTTGGGTGCGAGATCTGGTTCTCACCCGTGATGTTTACGGTTACGCTCGTAATTTGGATTATCGTTCTTCTCCTTGTTGTCTTTGGTGTCAGGGCCTTTCGCGGCACCACATAACAAGCCGTTGGACTGAACAGCGACGATGTGGATATTTGAGGCAGCGTTTGTCGCGCCACCGGTCGACTTTGACGTTAGCAGCGATGGTAGGAAATGGGCCCGAAAAGTAGAGGATCTGCGGTCGGATTAGTTGTGACGGGGCGAGTGATATGGCCCCCGGCCGATTCTGGGCGAATCGTCATGAAAACCCCGGGCCGGCCCCGGAGGTTTCTATGGGGTCGAATGAAAGCGGGTACTTGCCGTAGATGCGGATCGTGTTGAGCATGGCGAGGTAGTTACCCGGTTTGACCTTCGAGTGGACGCTGTTGCTCGACGAGACGATTAGCCCGCCTCGTTCGCCCGGTCCTTATGCTATTGAAGAAACGAGCCCATATCGGTATAATTCAATCATGCCCGAGCTATCGAGATTCCTGGGGATTGTGATCGGCATTTTCCCGAGGGAGCATCCGCCGCCGCATTTTCACGCGGTGTATGGCGAATACCAGATTACCGTTGACATCCAAAGCGGCGTTGTCCACGGGGATTTCCCCAAGCGCGCTTTGCGGCATGTTCTGGAATGGCTTGATCTCCACCAGGATGAACTTCTCGATGACTGGAACTTGATTCAAGAGGGGCGCCCCGCGAACAAGATTGCACCGCTGGAGTAGAGCCATGATACCGAAGGTCGTTAAAGCACGGCATGAACACGATTTCACCGTTTACCTCCGCTTTGCGGACGGAACGGAAGGCAACGTTGACCTGCGGGATGAGCTTTACGGCGAGCTATTCGAGCCCCTCAAAGATCCGGCTGTCTTCAAGGCCCTGTTTGTTCATCCGGAGTTCCACACCCTCTGCTGGCCTAACGGAGCCGACCTCGCCCCCGAGTTCTTGTACGAAAAGGTGCAGATTCCGGCATGACAAGGTTATCTATGAGAACCCCGGGCCGGCACCGGAGGTTTCGATGGGGTCGAGCGATAGCGGATACTTGCCGTAGACCTTGATCGTGTTGAGCATGGCGAGGTAGTTGCCGGGCTTCACTTTCGAGTGGACGCTGTTGCTCGACGAGACGATCAGCCCGCCGCCTTCGCCCGCCTTGCGGATGATGTCCTTGGTCTCGTTGACCACGTCCTCGACGGAGCCGAACGTGAGCGTCTGGGTGCAATCGACGTTCCCCTTCATGGCGAAGCGGTCGCCGTAGTCCCGCTTCATCCGGCCGATCTCCAGGCCGCCCAGCGGGTCGATCGGGTCGAGGCAGTCCATCGGGATGTCGAGGATCATGTCCAAGAGCAGGGCGATGTTGCCGTCGGTGTGCTTGATGGTCATCAGGCCCAGCTCCTTGAAGCCCTGGTACACCCGGACCACACCCGGGTAGAAGAGTTCGCGGAAGGATTTCGGCGACATCAACGGTCCCTCGGTCGATGCATAGTCGTCGCCAGTCATGACGAAATCGGCGCCGAGCCGGGCACACTCCTTGGCGTATTCGAGATTCAGCTCGACCGACAGGCCGACCACCTTCTTGACCAGTTCGGGCTCCGCGGCGATGGCCATCAGCAGGTCGGCATAGCCCATCAGCGCCCGGGGCATCGAGAAGACGTCGTTCAGATGCACTCCGATGGCGACCTTCCCCTTGTAGCGATCGACGAGCTTTCGCAGGCTTGCGAACCGTTCGGGGGCGTGCGGGTCGGGCGGCTCGTAATTCTCGAAGTCTTCGATGGTCTTGATCGGGCCTTCGATCGGCGGCGAATACTCTTCCTGCGTCTTCTCCAGGATGACCCCGTACTCGTTGCGGTAGCGCTTCTCGCTAATCAGTTCCCGCTTGATGTCCGGGGCCGTCATGAGGGCGTCGAGGCCCATCCGCAGCGTGAATTCCTCCATGTTGCAGCCGGGCAGGATCGCCTCGCGGACGTGCCGGTCGACGATCCATTCAAAGTGCGGGATGCGATCCGGCTGCTCGTTCCGCAGCACGGTCAGGATGCGCTCGGCGGAGGTCATTTCGGCCATGGGAGGTCTCCGGGGAGAAATGGATGGTGGATACTCTGATTGGATAGTCTGGTTCCCATGCTCTGCATGGGAACCCGATGTCAGGGATGCTCTGCATCCCCAGCGTCTGTCAATCTTGACGTTTTCCTCCTGCCGACGCAGAGCGTCGCTGCAGTACGTTCCCATGCAGAGCATGGGAACGAGGCTCAACGAGGCTCATTTGTCCCGGGCGTCAGAATCGCCAGGATTAGTTTTCGGATCACTCGAATCCCCGGAAGGTTTTGCAAATTTCCCTGCATCGTAAAGCTGCCAGAATTGCGGGGGCCGCATGGGCGGAGCGTTGCCCGGCTCGCCGAACTCGGTCCCGATTTCTCCTATGGTCGGCATCTTTCTGGCATACTCTATTCCTTTCGTGATCCGGCCCGGCGTGAAGATCAACCGCGTCAGCTTCATCCACTGGAGCGGTGAAAGGTCGGTCACGTCCGTCCCGGCGATGTGCAACCGCTGCAATGTGGGATGGCCTTTCAGCGGGCTGATGTCCGAAACCTTCGTGCGGGCCATCGTCACGCTCACGAGTCCGACCTTCGCCAACGGGCTGATGTCGCTCACCGGACAATCGCTGAACCAGAGCATCTCCAGGCCCATTCCCTCCAGCGGTGCCAGATCGCTTACCTTGGTACCGATGATGTTTAGTTCCTTAAGCGGCATCTCCTTCAGCGCGCTGATGTCGTTCACGTTCGTATTGTTCAGGTAAAGCTTCACGAGCCGCATACTTTTCAGGGGGGAAATATCTTTCACCCGGGTGTCCTCGCAGAACAGTTCCTGCAACGGCATCCCCCCGAGCGGGCCCAGATCGCTCACCTTCGTGCCGCGGAGGTCGAGCTTCACCAGCGGCATCCCTTTTAGCGGGCCGAGGTCGTCTACGCCCGTTTGGACCAAGTACAGTTCGCGCAGCGGCATCCCCTTCAGGGCGCTGATGTCGTCGACACGGGTGCCGCTGAGGTCCAGGCCCTTGAGCGGCATCCCCTTCAGCGGGCTGATGTCCGTGACGCCCGGGTCGTTGATTGCCACTAGGATGATGTTCGACTCGTCACTGCGGGTGAACAGCCGGCCCTGGAAGTCCGGATTCTTCGCCTTGATTGCGGCGGTCAGTTCTTCTTGCGAACGGATCGGCTTCGGTTGCGGCTCGGGCGATTCTTTGGCTTCGGCCGTGCCCGATGCCTCGTCGGCCGATGCCGACTGTTGTTCGGACTTCTTCTTCGACTCCTCCACATGGTCGTTCAACATCTTTTCGACTTCCTCGGGCGAAAGAGGACAGTCAACCACCTCCACCCGTTCGTCAGCACAACCAAGGAACGCAGCTACAACGGCCACAACAGAAAGCAGGGTGAGGCGGTTCAACGGTATTCCCTCCGCAATCGGATTAGTCTGCGTGCCTGACCGGCGTTTACGTAGAATTCCGACAATACCACACTGCGAGGGTGCGGTCAACCGTTCCCGACAAAGCGGCCGGTTGGGGACCGCACCCCCGGGACCGCACCCCCGGGACCGCAGTCCCGGGGCGTTTGTAAGTTGAACGGATTCGTCGAACACTTGATAATCTGTTGGCAATGTGCTAAACATCGCGACGGAAGCAATCCCGCGAAAGGAGCCCGATATGTCAAAGTACCTGCTCGGAATTGACAACGGCGTTACCGTCTCGAAGGCCGCCCTGTTCACCACCGACGGAGAGGAGGTCGCCGTCGCGTCGCACAAGACCAAAATGCTCACCCCGCAGCCCGGATACACCGAACGCGATCCGGACGAACTCTGGCAGGCCACTGCGGAAGCCGTCGGACGGGTGATCCAAGAGGCCGGCGTCGATCCCAACGACGTCGCCTGCGTTGCGTGTGCGGGACACGGCAACGGACTTTATCTGATTGATGAACAGGGGACCTCCGTCCGGCAGGGTATTCTCTCCATGGATAACCGGGCCAAGGACTACATCACCCGGTGGCACAGGGACGGCGTCGACAAGAAGGTCCTGCCGAAGACCATGCAGTGTCTCTGGCCCGCCCAGCCGAATGCCCTGCTGGCGTGGGTCCGCGACAACGAGCCGGAGGTTCTGAAGAAGGCCCGGTGGGCCATGATGTGCAAGGACCTGATCCGGTTTCGCCTGACCGGCGAAATCTATGCCGAGCTGACCGACTACTCGGGCACGAGCCTGATGGACGTTGGCGCCGGCGAGTTCGACGGCGAGGTGCTCGAAGCCTTCGGCATCGCCGACATGCGCGACTTGCTGCCGCCGGTGAAGCGGTCGGAGGAGATCTGCGGAAAGATCACGGCCGAAGCCGCCGCAAAAACGGGGTTGGCCGAAGGGACCCCGGTTGCCGGCGGGCTGTTTGATATCGACGCCTGCGGGCTGGCGTGCAATATCACCGACCCGACGCACCTTTGCATGATCTCCGGCACCTGGGGCAACAACCAGTATATCTGGAAGGAGTCGGTCGTCAGCCAGGACGTGTTTATGACCTCGCGATATTGCATCCCCGGCTACTACCTGATTCTGGAGGGGAGTGCCACGTCGGCGAGCAACCTCGAGTGGTTCGTCACCCAGTTCTTCGATGCGGAACGGAACGCCGCCGACGCCATGGGCGAGTCGGTCTACGATCTGTGCAACGAGCTGGTCGCCGGAGTCAAGCCGGACGAGTCGAAGATCGTCTTTCTGCCGTTTCTGTTCGCATCGAATGTGGATGCGGAAGCCAAGGCTTCGTTCATCGGCATCCAGGGCTGGCACACCCGGGGCCACGTTTTGCGGGCGATCTACGAGGGGATCGTGTTCGGCCACAAGACGCACGTCAACAAGCTGTTGAAGTTCCGCGACATGCCGGGCGAGATCCATCTGACCGGCGGGGCCGCCCGAAGCCGCGAGTGGGTCCAGATTTTCGCCGACGTTTTCCAGGTGCCGGTCCATATTCCGGCCGGGACGGAACTCGGGGCATTGGGCGCGGCGATTTGCGCTGCTGTGGCCGCCGGCATCCACCCGAGTTACGAAGATGCCTGCAAAGCCATGGTGAAGATCGCCCGCGTCCAAGACCCCAACCCGACGAACAAGGAAGTGTACGACGCGAAGTTCGAGCGCTATCAGAAGGTAATCGCTGCATTGGCCCCGGTTTGGGAGGACGTGTAGCCGTCCCTATAAAGCCGCGACCGGTGGTCGCGCCGAATCACCGGCCGTAGCGGTTTTGGGCGACGCCTGACGCGACCACCGAGGCTGTGACTTTTTGTAGGGAACGCCCTCTGTGGCGTTCCGAAACCCGGAAACACGCTCGTTGCCGCTTCCCGGAACGCCACAGAGGGCGTTCCCTACAGACTGAACGTGTCAAACGCCAAAAAGTCACAGTCTCACCGGGTGCGGCTTTATAAAGAGACCTCGCCATCGCACACCTCAACCACTTGATGAACCACTTGGCGGCCAGCATAACCGTTCTCTGCGGGCATGACGGGGGTGCTGCTTGTTGATTTGAGTTACGACCGCCCCACTCGTGCAGGTTGCTTATGCCCCCCCCTTGGAAACCTCCCAGCGGTTGTGTATATATAATGGTCTGCCATCACTTACCCCACCACGAGCCCGACAATGAATCTGACGTTCGAGAACAAGACCGCGTTGATAACCGGGGCCGCCGGGGCGATTGGGAAGGCCATTGCCGAAGGATTGTTGGAAGCCGGGGCCAAGGTCTATATCACCGATTTGAAGCAAGACGCGGTGGACGCCGTCGTCGGGGAACTCGGCGAGAATTGTCGGGGGCTGGCGGCCGACGTGGCGGAAGAAGACCAGGTCAAGCCGGTGGTCGAGGGCGCGAAGAAATTCCTCGGCGGCAAGATCGACATCCTGGTCAACTGTGCCGGGATCATCGCCCAGGCGCCGATCGAGGAGATGACCGTCGAAGCGTGGGACCGTGTATTTGCCATCAACTGCCGCGGCACGTTCCTGTTCTGCAAGTACGTCGTACCGATCATGAAGCAGCACGGCAGCGGCAAGATCGTCAACTTTTCGTCGAAGACGGGCAAAACCGGCTCGGCCTTGATGTGCCACTACTCGGGCGCGAAGGCCGCCATCATGGGCATGACCCAGTCGATGGCCTACGAGTTGGCCAAGAGCAACATCACGGTCAATTGCGTCTGCCCGGGCATCACCGACAACACGGGCGTGTGGCACCAGTGCTCGGCCGATTACATCGAGAACCTGGGTAAGACGCGGGAAGAGGTCGTCAAGCAGTTCACGGCAAAGATCCCACTCGGGCGGCTGGCACAAATCCCCGATGTGGTCGGCATGGTGCTTTATCTGTCGCACGAGGCATCGGATTACATGACCGGCCAGTCGATCAACATCACCGGCGGACGGGAAATGCACTAAGAGTTGAGAGTCCAGAGTTGAGAATCCAGAGTTGAGAATCCGGAGTTGAAAGTCCAGAGTTGAAAGTTGAGAGAAAAGCCCCCGCACTGCGTGCGGGGGTTTGGGGAAAGCGAGAACGAATCCAAGATCAGAAACTCACGTTGTGAGGAGAAATCGAGATATGGGAGACTATACGAAAGAACAAGTGGCGGCCACGATGGACCACGCCACGTTGAAACAGACCATGACCGACCAGGACATCATCGACAACGCGAAAATGTGCGCCGAGAACAAGGTGGCCAGCATGTGCGTCCGCCCGACCGACGTGGCCTCGGCCGTCAAGGAACTCGAAGGCTCGGGTGTTCCCGTCGCGATCGTCGTCGGATTTCCCCACGGCTCGAACAAGTCGGAAGTCAAGGCCCTGGAAGCCAAGCTCGGCATCGAGGAAGGCGCCAAGGAAATCGATATGGTCATGAACGTCGGCAAGTTCCTTTCGGGCGAGTACGATTTCGTCCAGAAGGACATCGAGGCCGTCGTGGCCGAGGCGAAGCCCAAAGGCGTCCTGGTGAAGGTCATTCTCGAGACGTGCTTCCTCGACGACGACGAAGTCGTGAAGGCATGCAAGATCGCCGAGGCGGCCGGGGCCGATTTCGTCAAAACCTCGACCGGGTTCGGCGAGGACGACAAGCGGTCGAAAAGCGCCACTCCCGAGGTGATCGACATCATGATGAAGACCGTCGGCGAAACGATGAAGGTAAAGGCGTCCGGCGGAGTCCGCGTGTGGGAAACGGCCGTCGGCTATCTCGACCAGGGGTGTACGCGGCTCGGCGTCGCGTCGACCGTGCAGGTGCTCTCCGGGGCGCCGGATGCCGGAGGATCGGATGACTACTGAGATGAAAGCGGTCGTCTACCACGGTCCGGGCGACATCCGGGTGGAGCACGTTGCGGCGCCGGGTTGCGGGGACGATGAAATCCGCGCAAAGGTCGACGCCTGCGCCGTCTGCGGGACCGACTTGAAGTCGCAAATTCACGGCAATCCCCGGATCAAGGCCCCGAAGGTGATGGGGCACGAGTTCACCGGCGTGTTGGACGCGGTGGGGAAAGACGTTAGCGGTTTTGCGGTCGGCGATCGGGTCGTCATGGCGACGTCGGTTTCCTGCGGCGAGTGTTACTACTGCAAGCAGGGCTGGACGAACCTCTGCGTCGATCTGGCCCCGATGGGCTTCACGTACGAGGGCGGGATGGCCGAATACGTGACGATTCCTGCGAGGGCATTGGCCAACGGTCATGCGGTCAAGGTCCCCGACGGCGTAGCACCCGAACACGCCGCGCTGGCCGAGCCTTTGAGTTGTGCGGTCAACTCCTGCGAGAATTGCAGCATCCAGGAGGGCGATACCGTCCTGGTCATCGGCGCGGGCCCGATGGGTATCATGAACGCGTGCGTTGCCCTGCGGTTCGGCGCGGCCAAGATCATCCTGGCCGAGATCAACGAGGCCCGGCTGAAACAGGCCGAACCGTTTGCATTCGACCTGCTGGTCAATCCGGAGAAAGAAGATCTCGTACAGATCGTCAAGGATCAGACCGGCGGATTCGGGGCGGACGTGGCGATTGTCGCGGCCCCGACCGCGCAGCCGCAGGAGCAGGCCCCGGCGCTGGTGCGAAAACGCGGCACCGTCTGCCTGTTCGCGTCTTTGCCCGCCGGCAAGAGCGACATCACGCTCGACAGCCGCATCGTCCACTACGGCGAGATCCGCGTGGTCGGCACCAGCGACTCGAACCCGAGGCAAGTCGCCAAGGCGGTCGAGTTGATCGCCGGCGGAATGCTGCCGGCAGATCGGCTGGCATCGCACGTCCTGCCGCTGGACGGCATCTTCAAAGCGTACGAGCTGATGCAAAGCGGCGAGGCTTTGCGGGTGATCCTGAAACCTTAGAATACGACTGATCCCGCGACCACTGGTTGCGGCTTTGTAAGGGGAGGCGGAATGCTAACAACCCTGAAAGAAGTGCTCGCGCGCGCAAGAGAAGGGCAGTATTGCGTAGGGGCGTTCGACGTGGTCGAAGACGTGATGACCCGCGCAGTCCTTGAAACGGCCGAACGGCTCCGCGCGCCCGTCATTCTCATGCTCCTGGAGCCGGACCTGGAGACCGACAACGACAACGGCTGGGTCTATCAAGCCGGCCTGATCAAGGCTGCCGCCAAGCATCACAGAATCCCCATCGTGATGCACCTGGACCATGCCAACGACCTGGGTCTGATCCTCAGGGCGCTCGACTGGGGTTTCACATCGGTGATGATCGACGGCTCGCAACTGCCGTTCGACGAAAATGTCGCCCTGACCAAGGCGGCTGTCGATCTGGCCGGACCGTACCGCGCGAGCGTCGAGGGCGAACTGGGACACGTCGGCGGCATGGACCTGGCCGACAAGGAACGCGCCGAAAACGTCCTGACCGAGCCGGACGAGGTAAAGCGTTTCGTCGAGCAGACGGGCGTCGACGCCCTGGCCGTTTCGATCGGCACCGCGCACGGCGTCTACCAGGCGGAACCGGCCCTGGACATCGAGCGGCTGAAGCAGCTCAACGACGCCAGCCCCGTCCCGCTCGCACTGCACGGCGGCTCCGGCACGCCCAACAATCAAGTCCGCGACGCGGTACGCAACGGCATCTGCAAGCTGAACATCTACACCGACGAACGGTTGGCGCTGTTCCGCGGTGTGCAGAAGGCCGCCAAGATCGAACGGAACGACCCGCTGCCGAGGGACGTCTTCGGCACGATCAAGGGCGAACTGGCCGATATGGTCGAGGAGAAAATCAAGCTGTTGTTTTCCGTCGGAAAGGCATGGTAAGGGGCAACCGAAGAATAACTTCCCGGATTCAAGAATAAAGGAGGGGCACCTGCCCCCGGCCCAGAACCAAACGAGCCAAGTCCCGGGGGCAGGTGCCCCCTTCTTTCAATCCAAATCGGGAGGTTATTCTTCGGCCGCCCCTAACGCGAGGAGGCCCGGTTGACGGAAAGAACGGCCGGTTGGATAATCGTCCCGGAGAACATTTAACCCAACGGAGAACCCATGAAAACCGTATTGATCGCACCGAGGAAATACGTCCAGGGACGAGACGTCATCAAGGAAATCGGCGTCTACATCGCCGCTTTGGGCAAGAAGCCCCTGGTGTTGTGGGATTCGAACGTCAAGGGCATTGTCGGCGAAGCAATCCTCGCCAGTCTCGAAGCGGCCGGCCTGGAAGTGATCGGCGTCGACTTCCAAGGCGAGTCGAGCCACGAAGAGGTCGATCGCGTCGCGAAGATCGCACGGGATAACGGGGCCGACGTGTCGATCGGCGTCGGCGGGGGAAAGACGCTCGATACGGCCAAGGCCGCTGCCGCCGCCTGCAACATCAAGATGGTCACCGTTCCCACGATCGCCTCGACCGACACGCCCACCAGTTCCGCCACGGTTTGGTACGATGCCGAGGGCAACTGCACCGGCTTCGAGTGCTGGGCCTACAATCCGGATCTCGTGCTGGTCGACAGCCAGGTGATCGCCAACGGCCCGGTCCGGGCGTTTGTTTCGGGAATGGGCGATGCGTTGTCTACCTGGGTGGAAGCGGAAGCGGCCTACACGACCCGCGCCGTCAATCTCGGCGGCGGTTGTTCGACGATGGCCGCCATGGCAATCGCCCGGCTTGCCTTCGAAACACTAATGGAGTTCGGTCTGGAAGCCAAGCGGGCGGTGGAACTCAACGTGGTAACCCCCGCCGTCGAGAAGGTCGTCGAGGCCAATGTCCTGCTCTCGGGGCTGGGCTTCGAAAGCGGCGGGCTGGCGACCGCACACATGATCGCCAATTGCCTCTCCTCCTTTCCCGAGTGCAAGAACCTCATGCACGGCGACAAGGTAGGGTTCGGCATCATCAGCCAGCTTTGTCTCGACGACGACGTCGACATGGAAGAAGTACACGGGATCGTCGATTTCGAGATCGCCGTCGAATTACCCGTCACTTTTGCCGATCTGGGATTCGACGACGTCACCCGCGACAAGCTCCGGCCGATTGCCGACGCCTGTGCCGGCGAGGGATCGCTGTCGCACAATCATCCGTTTGAAGTCACTTCCGAGGGCGTGATCGATGCGATGATCGCCGCCGACGCGTTGGGAAGAAGCAGGAAGGAGATGTTCGGGATCGGCTGAAGAGACACCGATAGCTGCGGTCGCCAGACCGTGGACAACGCAGACATCCACGGTCTGGCGACCGTGGCTACTAACAAACACGTTCCATTCTCTAACCAAGGAGCACGTCCCATGTCGAAGATTTTTGACTCAGCGCGGTTTTTTGCCGCATTGCTTTCGCTCGCAGCGATTGTCCTGTTTGCCGGCTGCCCGCCGCCGAAGAAACCGCTGCCGGTCAAGCCGAAACCGGTGGAAAAGAAAGAAGATGCCGGCAAGAAGGCGCCGGAAGACGAAACGGCGAGTGCCAAGCCGCTCGCAAAATCCATGCTGTTGGTCGAACTCGACGAGAAGTACAACACCCCCGACGGCATGTGCCTGCTTCCCGACGGCGATGTCCTTGTATCCGTTCCAAACGTGAACTCGTACTGCATCGAGTACAACACCGAGAAGGACGGGGAGAAGATCGGCCCGGCGGCCCGGCCGAAGCATCCGCCCGTTATCATCCGGCTCACCACGAACGACGCCGGCGATACCGAAGTCACCGAGTACTTCAAGATGCCCATGCACCCCGAGAGCGAGAAGGGGTTCCCGTTCGGGATCTGCATCGATAAGGATGCCAAGAGCCTCTACATCACCGACCTCCAGTGGTTTGCCGATATGGACGAGCCGAAGCCTTGGGCGCGCATCCTTCGGGTGCCGCTGGACGAGAAGTACAACCCCGCCGGCGAGCCGGAAGTCGTCGTCTCCGGCGCGATCGTCACCAACGCCGTCGTTATCCGCGACGGAAAGCTTTACTACACCGACACCTCGATGCTGCCCGGCACCGATCCGGTCATTTCGGGCGTCTTCTGCGTGCCGGAAGACTCGAAGGACCTGAAAATTCAGGAGAAGCGGGATGAGGACCCCCACCTGCTCTGCAAGCTGAAGACCTATAACGTGAAGGTCGGGTTCGGGGCCGACGGGCTGACGTTCGACGAAGAAGGCAACCTGTACATCGGCAACTTCGCCGACGGAACCTTGCACATCGTCAAATTCGACAAGGAGGGCAAGCCGACCAACCTCGAGGACGGCTTTGCACCGATCTTTGCCAAGGTGCCGCACATGAAGTCCTGCGACGGCATCTTCTTCGACAAGCAAACCGGCAAGATCTTCGTCGCCGACTCGATTGCCAACGCGGTCCAGGTCGTCGATCCGAAGACGGCCGAGGTGGTCACGCTTGCGCAAGACGGAAACGTCACTGGCGAAGGCGGTTTGCTCGATCAGCCGTCCGAAGTGATTGTCCGCGGCGATGAAGTGATCGCCGCCAACATGGACTTCCCCGTCCCCGGCGGCGTGAACACCACCTGGGACGAGCCCTACACAATCTCGGTCATCAAGATCCCGGAGAGCTTGGTCCCGGAGAAGGAAGAGTAGCTGCCGGGAGTGAAAAGCGGCGTTTTGAGTGTCAGCACGGTTTAGCGGGCGGGCTTGCCCGCCGCTGACATTGTGGGAAACTCGTATATACAACGGCGGGCAAGCCCGCCCGCTAAACAATAACTTCCGCTGAACTACGGCAACAACTTAGCTTAGGGCCGTCATACCAGAAAGGATCCGACATGAAAGAGTTCCATCACATCGGATTGATCACCGACGAAGAGAAGCCGGGTGAGATGTATTTCGAGTCGCTCAAGGTCTGGGGGACCAGCCCCGACGAGGACCCCAACCGGATCGAGTGGGTGCGGTTCAAACCCGACAGCCCCCTGGCCGATACCCCCGTCGCCAAGATGCCTCATGTGTCCTGGAAGGTCGACGATCTGGACAAGGCGCTCGAAGGCCTCGAGCCGGTGGTCGGCCCGTTGACCGTGGCCGAGGGGGTCCGCATCGCATATTTCTTCCAGGACGGGGCGCTGGTCGAGTACCTGGAGATCAAGTGAGTTTGGAATGGCGGGCGGGGAGAACAAAACATGTAAAGCCGCGGCCAGTGGTCGCGGTTAACACAGAAGAACGATTTTACCGAAATGACTTCAGCAAGAGGAAACCACCATGACTAAGAAAAGCGGAATCACTCGCCGGCAGGCCGTCGGCGGCGGCATCATCACGGCAGCGGGTATTGTGCTCGCCAACACCGGCAATGTCTTGGCCAAGGACAAGAAGGAGAGCAAAATTCCCATGCCAAAAAACGAAGATTTTTACAAAGACGGCGTCTTTCAGGAAGACAAAGCCAGACAGGCCTACTACGACATGTTCAAGCGGTTCGGCTACCCCAACCCCAAGCCGCAGCAAGACATTATGTGGGTGGCAGACTTCGGGCTGGGTGATTTCGCCCATGTCGGCATGGGCGGCGTCTTCTGGTGGAACGACAAGGAGAACTGTTTCTTCGGCCACGACATCTACCTGTTGCCCGGCCAGCAGATCCCCGAACACAAACACGTCAAGACGAAGGACGGGCCTGCGAAGATGGAGGCCTGGCACTGCCGTCACGGGATGGTCTACTGCTTCGGCGAGGGCGAAGAGACGAAGCCCTGCCCGGTCCAATTGCCCAAAAGCCAGGAGAAAATCCGCACGGTGAGGCACGCCACCCGGCTCTTGCCCGGCGAAAGGTGCGGGCTGAACCGCCGCGAGGCGTTCCACTTCATGATCGCCGGCCCGGAAGGCGGGATCGCCTCCGAATATGCCACGTATCACGACAATGCCGGTCTGCGGTTCGCCAACCCGAAGGTCAAGTTTTAACACGCTGACGCAAACGGACCGCCGGAACGTCGTTCCGGCGATTCTACTTCCCGCCGACTTTTGCCCGCCCCAAGGCATGATAGACGGGCCCGTCGCGGCGCAACTCGCTGGAGAAAACGACGACTTCGCGGACCGAAAGCCATCCGGCGGGGAAGTCGGCCTTCGCTCGGAGCAGCGTGCCAAGCTCTTTGACGGCGGGTCCGCCGCGGCGCACCCGGCCGATCGTCAGGTGCGGGTGGTAACGCCGGTGCTCTTTGGCAAAGCCGAGTTCGGCCAGCGCATCCGCGATCTCGTCGTGCAGGGCGACCATCTGCCCGTCGCCCTTGCCGGCGCCGATCCAGAGCGTCCGGGGGCGTCCGGCATTGGGAAACGCCCCCGCCGTGCAGATCTCCAACTCGAACGGTTCGACCCCGGCGGCCCCGCGCTCGACCGCACCGCACACCTGGGCGATCTCGGTCGTGGGCACGTCGCCGAGGAACTGAAGCGTCAGGTGCATGTTCGCCGGGTCCACCCACTTCACGTCGGCTCCGGCGGGTGAAAGCGAATGGATCAACTCCTCGGCGCAGGTCCGATTCGCATCGTTGATCTCGACGGCGACAAAAGTACGGGTGGTCTGTTTCATGGGATGCAACAACTCTCCTTGGAGTGCGGTGACTTGTCACCGCTTTTCATTTCTTTTTGCATTCACTGCCAAAACGCAGTCTTTCGGGAAGAAATCGGTGTAAAAAGAGAAAGCGGTGGCAAGTCACCGCACTCCGAATTTACCACGCCTGGGCGTCGAATCAAGACTGCCCGCCGCGGAAATCCTCCCGCACGGGGTAAAAGACCTCGACGACGCGGATGCCCTGCCGACCGACCTTGACCTGATGCGGCACCCCGCCGGGCAGACACCACATTTGTCCCGCGCGGACCGAATGCGGCTCGCCGTTGATGATAAACACTGCATCTCCCTCGATCATGTACCCCACCTGCTCGTGTGGGTGGCTGTGCTCGTCGGTGACGAGATTCGGCTTGAGTTCCATGATCGTAAGCGTCATTTTCTCGCACTCGGCGGCAAAGACGCCGATCCCGACGGCCGGGTTGATTTTGACGCATTCCTCGGGATTGAATACATATTCGGGCACGGCAAACTCGCTGATTTCGGGAGAGGGATTCCCAATCAAGTGCCTATTATACACAAAAATCCGAGTTGTGGTATCATGGCGGGAAAGGGGCCTTTTGCAAACGGCGAAAAAAGCCGGCTGATTCCCCTCTGCAAACAGGAGCGGCCCATGGACTTCTCCGGGAAAAAATTCTTCAAGAAGACGACCTACAACATCAACGGCAAGGAGTATCATTCCCTGGAGGAAGTCCCCGAGGAGTTCCGCCGGTTGTTGGAAGACAAGGACGGCGACGGCTGTCCCGACTGGATTCAATCGCAAGTCGGGCAGACTGGAGGTTATGTCTCCAGGGCCGGTTTCGAGATGACAACGGTCAACGGAGTGACGACGTACAAGGTCGGCGACCGCGAGTACCGCAGCCTGGACGAAATGCCCCTGGAACACAGGACCCTGTTCGAGGATCGCGACGGCGACGGGATTCCCGACGCCTTCGGAAAGCCCGGCCCGCCCTCGACGGCCTTCGAGGACAACGCTGCGTCCTATCGCGACGGGCCTGACGAGTTGCAGGTCCCGCTTCTTGATCTCAACTTCCGCGCGGACGACGGGTCGAGCGCGATCAAGATCATCGGGATCATCGTGTGCGTGCTGATCGTGGCGCTGGCGGGTGTCGCCGTCTTCCTGTATCGGGGCTAGTGCTCCGCGGCGGAAATGACATGGGAATGGGGAACTTTCCCAACGCAGAGATCATCTAAGCAGTAGTTTCTAGGATTTTGTGAGGCTGATTTGGCACGTGTATGCAGCGTTTTGGGGGTGCTAGCACAGGTTTTTCGAAGTCTGGTCGACGCTCCCTGAAATGCGAAAACCGGTGCTA
>Ga0180432_10003672_pt1 | contig 21672 bp, 21 predicted proteins | sample SS_ome_10_FD_132414 | JGI IMG/M metagenome (GOLD analysis project Ga0180432, IMG submission 132414) | Hypersaline lake sediment archaeal communities from the Salton Sea, California, USA - SS_1_MS_2 metaG | ecosystem: Environmental > Aquatic > Non-marine Saline and Alkaline > Hypersaline >...
AGTTTCCGTCGTTGGTTATCACCTAATTCTATATCACAAGCAACCCGCATCTTGTTTCCTCCTTAAAGGTTTAGACACGAGAAATTTTTATATGTTCCCTTATTTATGATACACTACACTAGCATCCATGCTGGATTTTACGTTGCCGAATGCTTTTCGATCAGGGATTTTATGGCTGAAGCTACGGTTTTGCACAGACTTTGGGTGTCCACGTTCCACAGTGTGCGGACGTCGAGCAGGAGCAGGTCGTCTTGTATTCGCCCCACCACGGGTGTGGATTCGTGCAGCATTGCGTCGAATATTTCCTCGGGCTTGATGTCGGGATGATCGACGGCCACGGCCCACGAGGGCAGGTCCGCGTCGGCCAGCGCGCCGCCACCGACTTTGCCGGTGCATTCGACGACTTGCAGGCGGAATCCGGCAGCCCCTGCTTTTTCAAGTTTTTTGCCAAGGCTTTTAGCGAGCGACCGGGCGCGGCGCTTCAGTTCCGCTGAATCGAGCGATATCATTTTCAGCACCGGCACGGACTCTTCCGCCCGGCCCGCGATGTATAGCCTCAAAGTCGCTTCGAGCGCCGCCAGCGTGCCCTTGTCCACTCTCAGTGCCCTGTGCACCGGGTGCTTCTTCAGCGTTTCGATCACATCGCGCCGTCCTGCGATGATGCCCGCCTGCGGCCCGCCGAGCAGCTTGTCGCCGCTGAAGCTGACGATGTGCGCGCCTTGACCGAGCGTCTCCTGCGGAGTCGGCTCGTGCGGCAGTCCCCACTTTGCGGTGTCCACCAGGCAGCCGGAACCCAGATCGACTATGAGGTGAAGGTTCTTTTCCGATGCCGTCGCTGCGAGTTGTTCGACTTTCGCTTCCTGAGTGAACCCGCGAATGTAGAAGTTACTGCGATGCACCTTGAGCAGCGCGGCGGTTTTGTCGCCGACCGCCGCTGCATAGTCGTCGGCGCGGGTTTTATTGGTGGTGCCCACCTCGACCATGATCGCTCCCGAAGCGGCCATGACGTCCGGCACGCGGAAACTTCCGCCTATTTCAACAAGTTCTCCACGACTGACGATGACTTCCCGGTCTCGAGCCAGCGCGATGAGCGCCAGGAATACCGCCCCGGCGTTGTTATTCACCACCATCGCCGCTTCGGAACCGATAAGCTCGACGATCAATTCATCAACCAGCGACTGGCGGCTGCCTCGCTCACCTTTTTCGATGTCGTATTCGAGGTTGGAATATGCCGGCGTCACGGAGTTCATGGCTTCGATAGCCTCGGCAGCCAGCGGCGCGCGGCCGAGGTTTGTGTGGATGACCACCCCGGTGGCGTTGATCAACGGTGCAAGACGAGGATGAAGACATGAAGCCGCCATATTGAAAATCGCCACTTCGATAGTCGCTGAATCGGCGTAGAGGAACAGATCGTCCTCGTCCATTATACGCCGCCGGACGATATCGATAGCGCGGCGCAACGCACTGGTGGCTGCGGGCTTGCCGTGTTCGTCGATGAACTTCTTTCCGGCGGACACTTCAAGCATCCTGTCCACACCAGGCAGTTTGCGCAACGAGTCTTTTATCCGATCCCGGGCCACTTTAACTCCATATATCAAAAGTTCTCGACGGCCTCGACGTCTATGTCCACGTTCAGCCTGTCTCCGAGTTCTTCAAGCTGATCGTGTATGGTTGATAGTTTTTCGTCGACTGGGATGTTAATTATGCATCGCATGTTGAATATCGGGGCCCCGCTTAACGGCGCATTGGTCACGTGCGTATCGAGCGACTCGATGTTTATCATGTGATCGTGCAAAACTCGAGTGATCTCATGCACAATGCCGGGGTGATCCATGCTCGTGGCGATAAGCCGGTGAGGGATTGAAGGTTTGATTTTTCGCTCGCTCGGTGCAACGGTGGATTTTATCTGCACTCTCAGGCCGGTGATTTTCTCGAGGCGGCTCGATTCTCCGCCGAGGCTGTCAGCCAGGCCCTTATCTCCCGACGCCAGAAGAATAACGGCAAACTCGCCGCCAAGAACGGCCATGCGGCTGTCCTCAATATTGACGTTACGCTCCGCCAAAAAAGCGCTTATCTCGTCCACCAGCCCCGGCCTGTCCGAGCCTATAGCCGTCAGCACAACGTAAGAACTCATAATTTTTCCCTCCACAAGGTGGGATCGGATAAAATTATGCCCCAATATTCAAACATAGGCAACAAGGCGACAGGTCGGATAACCTTTGTGTGCCCCGTGTCTGCTTTGAGGTGATTTTCTAACTTGTGGGTGAGGGTTCGAGGCCCGAGGTGATTATTTTATCTATGGTCTGAAGGACATCTTCAGGCAAGTCGATAAAACTAATGCCCATGCCGGGGTTCATGCCGGGAGCGGCTTCCTGTTCGGTTACCCTGTGCACGACTTTGCCGCGTACGTCCACAGGCTGCAATTCGATGTCGCTGCCGTGCCTGCCGCCACTGACCAGGATGAACTTTACCCTCACCTCGTTGCCGATGGGCAGGGGATCGCGTGTGAGTATGAACAACCCGCTTCTGCTTATATTGTCCGTGTGAGCGGAATTGAACCGACCTTCCTTCTCGTCCCACACTTGTATAACGTCCAGGTTTGCTATCCTGGGATCGCGATTGGGTGATTTTTCGTCATTCATCGAATAATGCCTCAAAAATCGAGTGGAGGCTTAAACTCCGGCCAAAAATTGCTGCTCGCGCCCGAAGCGCGCCCGGCAGGATTCGAACCTGCGGCACCTGGCTCCGGAGGCCAGTGCTCTATCCCCTGAGCTACGAGCGCCGCTATTTAAAAAGATAAACGATAAGCGGCTACACTGCAAGACTTGCTTCATAAATTTAAGATGCCGGCGCTACAAAAACCTCGTTTGTCCGTCCTAGAGTTTCATGACTGATCGGGATATTCGATAAGCGCTATATTTGGTACGCTTTTTCCGCATGATCTGTTAAGAAGAAAAGTGTGTTGACATTTTAATACTTTTAAGTTACAATTTAGTATAATTGAGATGAAATATAGGCAAAATACAATAAGGTTTATCCGGACTTTCGGTTTGATGGCCGCTTTTTGCCTTTTATTGGGCGCGGTAGAGGGACCTTCTACCGATGTGAAGTCTGAGAAGCCAAGAGGAGAAGTAAGAACCGTGGTCCTCGATCCCGGTCATGGTGGTCGCGACCCCGGTGCTGTGGGGCCGGGCGGGGTGTTCGAGAAGGACGTAGTGCTGGAGGTATGCCGCAGGATAAAGGAAAAGCTCGAAAAAAGAGGATTCCGCGTCGTTCTCACCCGGGACAAGGACGTTTTCGTCAAGCTTCGGGAAAGGGCCCAGATAGCCAACTGTGCCAAGGCCGATATTTTTATCAGTGTGCATGCAAACGCTTCGAGAAGGGGCGGGTGGGGTTTCGAGACATATTTTTTGAGCGCCACGGCCAGTGACGATGAGGCTCGCAAAGTGGCCTTGCTCGAGAACCACGCCGCAATGCTCGAAGACGTCCAAAATGGCGGATTGTCGCCGGAAATAAATTCCGACATCGAAGCGATACTCCTCGATATGGCGCAGGCGGAGTATGTTCGCGAGAGCGAGAAGCTGGCTGTCATTATTCAGGATCACCTCGACGACATATTGAAAAGCCCGAACCGGGGAGTTAAGCAAGCTCCCTTTATGGTATTGATGGGAGCGGCGATGCCTGCCGTACTGGTCGAAATAGGTTTCGTATCGAGCAGGAAGGAGGTTAAGCTGCTCAAATCGCCCGAAATGCAGAATCGCATAGCCGAGTCGTTATCCGGCAGCGTCTGCAAGTTCGCCGCACAGAGGGCGATTCGCCTGGGATTGGGCGAGGGGCCCAAGAATATCGCTGCGGAGGGATCGTAAGTTTTGAGGTCTGACGGCAGGGCGCCGGATAAACTCAGGCCGGTGCGCATCGAGCGCGGCTGGCTGCCTGCGGCCCAAGGCAGCGTTCTCATCCACACGGGCCGGACTCGAGTGCTTTGCGCAGCGTCGATAACCGAAAGAGTTCCCGATTGGTTGGCGGCGTCCGGGCAGGGGTGGGTCACCGCCGAGTACGGCATGCTGCCTGCAAGCACTGGCCGAAGGCGCGAAGGATCAAGATTTAGGCCGGACAGCCGTAGCCAGGAGATTAAGAGATTTATCGGCAGGTGTCTTCGCGCGATCACGGACCTCGACGCTATCGGGCGCCGGACCGTATGGATCGACTGCGACGTCATCGAGGCCGACGGCGGCACTCGAACTGCGTCGGTCACCGGTGCATACATAGCGCTGCATGATGCACTCGATAAACTCGCCCAAAAAGGGGGTATTACGAAATTCCCGTTAACCGATTCCGTGGCAGCGGTCAGCGTCGGGCTGGTGGATGAAAAAGTTCTTCTCGATCTCGATTACAGGGAAGACAGCGCCGCCGAAGTTGATATGAACATTGCCATGACCGGTTCGGGGAAATTCATCGAAATTCAGGGAACCGCCGAGCAAGACCCTTTTGACACCGCCGTGCTCGATAAGATGATCGGGTTTGCGCGAAAAGGTATAGGAGAGCTTACGGGCTTTCAGAGGCGGTGCCTCGGGCAGGATGCCGTGCTATCATCTCCGGGCGATGGATAAAAGCCGTGTTCTGGTTGTTGCCACTCGCAATCGCGGGAAACTCGCCGAAATAAAAAATATGCTAAAACCCGGCGGTTGGACTGTCTCCGGGTTGGATGATTTTCCGTCCGTTGGTGAAATACCGGAAGAAGGGTCGAGTTTCGAGGAAAACGCACTTGCCAAGGCCCGCACGGTAGTGCGCCTGACCGGCATGGCGACGATAGCGGACGACTCGGGCCTTGAGGTGGACGCGCTCGACGGCCGGCCCGGGATTTATTCCGCAAGGTTCGCCGATAATAATGCCACCGACGATGACAACAATAATAAGCTGCTTGACGAGATGAGGGATGTTCCACCTTCTGGTCGCAGCGCACGGTTTGTTTGTGTTATTGCGGCGGTGACGCCGGACGGTCCGGAGCTTGCGGTCAGGGGCGAATGCGAGGGGGTTATAATCGAAGCGCCGCGAGGGAAGGCGGGTTTCGGATATGACCCGTTGTTCTATTATCATCCAACGGGGAAAACTTTCGCCGAAATGACCCCGGAGGAAAAAAACCTCGTTAGCCACAGATCGAGAGCATTGTATAAGTTAAAGGAAGTTCTGCCAAAGTTGCTTAAGAAACGCACAGGAACGAAAGGAGGAAACGATGAATCCAAGTGAGATAAAGCGGCGTATGGATAAAAAACTGCTACCCGCTCGGATGATATGGATAGGTATGATGTTTTCCGTGGCAATATATCTTGGCCTGGGGTACTTACTGCCGACATTGGGGGTGTTGCCTGAGACCGGGGTGGATTTGCCTGCTATAACCTCGACCGTTCTTATGGCGGTTGGGATAATCTGGGCTGTTGCAGGTGTGTTGATAGCCGGCGGAAAACCGCCCATTCTGAAAATAACGGAGGGTGACAATCCCGACGCTGTTATGGGAAAAGTGTTTACCGGCATGGTTATATCCTGGGCGCTATGTGGGTCGGCGGGAGTGATGGGGCTTGCGATTTTCTTCATCTTCAGGTCTTTTCAGGACTTGTTGATATTGTGCATTGTTGCAATATTGGGATTGCTTTTCGCATTTCCCTCAGAGGGCAAATTTAAGTCGGCGCTGCAAACGGCCGGATCGGGCACGCCGGGGATGCCGATGTAATAGCCGGATCGAAAATGAGACGCCGTGAAATCGCCGCCGACCAGATCGAACTTTATCGTACTCTTTATTGCCTTCGCCATTATTGCGACGCTCGTTAACTTCCCCCACCTGCACAACCCCTTTCTGCACGACGATACACACAGCATACGCGATAACACGGCACTCAGATCCATATCGAACATTCCGAAGTTTTTTAAAGACCCGTTTCTGTTCGACACAGAGCAGGACATCAACATATATCGGCCTATATTGCTGGTCACCTACGCGATAAACTACGCCGTCTCCGGGCTTGATCCCTGGAGTTGGCGGTTATTTAATCTTTTGCTTATGGCTGTGAACGCGGCACTTTTTGTGTTGCTGCTGCGTGGCTGGGGCGTCCGGGGCCGCGCCGGCGTTTTTGCGGGATTATTATTTTTATTGCATCCGGTATCGGGCTATTGTTTCCGACTGGTGAGCGCTCGGTCGGCGCTTTTGTTGGCCTTGTTTTTGTTGTTAGGCACGGCAGCGCACTTGCGTGCGGTTCGCGAGCCCGGATCGCGGCTTACGTGGATAGCGCTGAGCTTGTTTTGTATGGCGCTTGGTTTGATGTCGTCATCTGCGGTGGTGGTTTTTCCCGCATTGGTACTGCTTGTGGAAGGCGAAAAGCTCAGGGCCGAGCCGAAATCGGTCGCGGCGCGGGTGGCTCCGTCCGCAGCGTTTGCCGTTATTTATATTGCGGCACGAGCCTATTTCATCGGGCAACCTTTTGGAGAACACTATGTGCGCCCCGTGACGATAAACCTTGCCCTCCAGGCTGAGGCGTGGTGGTTATATATCAAGTGGACGTTCTTCCCGCTGTATATGCCTATTTATGTTCCACTGAAGGATCCGAGAAGCTTTTTGGATATCGGTGTCCTCTTATCGGTTCTCGGGCTTGCAGGGTGGGCTGCGATAGGGTTGAAATGGTGGCTTGATCGGGAACGTCGGTTGTTAGGATTGCTATTACTATGGTTGCCTGTTTGTTATTTACCTTACGCGATAGTGCCGCTTAACGTGCCGGTAGCTTATCACCATTATTATCTGTCGTTGGCCGGCGCGGCAGGGCTTGCGGCGCTTTGGCTGTTCAATAACGGCCGCAGGTTTATAGCGCCGGTTTGTGTGGCGCTGGTGTGTTTTGCGGCTTTGAACCATACCGCCGCCAGGCCCTGGCGCGACTATATGCGATGGGCCGGTGAGGCGGTTCGCGAAACGCCGTCAAGCGGGCGCGCGTGGAACGAAGTAGGGCTTGCTCATGGGAAGAAGGGCAGGTACGAACGCGCCGTCGATGCGTATCGGATGGCTCTTGATAAAAATAACAAACTCAAAGACGTGTATTACAACATCGGCGTTGCATACTTTTTCACCAAGAAATATCGCCTGGCGATCGAACACCTCGAATTCTATCAAACACATCCGGCCTGGGAAGATCGAGACCCCGAAGCCGACGGTGTCATAGGTATGGCGCTGGTGAAGGTTGGGATGCCGCACAGCGCAATGTTTTATCTGGAGGAAGGTCTTAAAGCCGTGCCGAATTCGACCGAATTCCAGGCCCATAAATACGAGGCATTGGATAAGATTCGACGGGTTAATGCGGCGTTGAAAAATCATGGCAGGTTATTCGGAGATTCGTTAGATGATTTCGATGTATTTAAAAGCCGGGTGGAATTAGTCGTGAATATGCGCGATTTTGAGGTTGCCCTTGATTTTATCGACCGTGCCGAAGAGCGCCATTCGGACCGGATCGAATATTACTTCATTAAAGCTCATACTATGGCCCGGGCCGGTGAGAGAGAAGTTGCATTGAAGGTGATTGATGAAGCCGGAGAAAAATTTTCCGATATGACTCCTGAAAAAAGGGAGAAAATGAATCAACTCATTCGGAAAATAAAGAGCGGTATATCCACCCAAGATTAAATAAGGTTGGTAACCATTTTATTACAATGCAAATTGCTAATTACTCATTTTGAAATTACTTTCGTTTTTAAAAAAAGATCGAGAAGTGTCAAAAATGTTTAAAGAAGAAATCCACACGGAACTCGAAATCAGCGCCTCCGCCGAGCGGGTATGGGAGGTACTTACCGATTTTTCATCCTATCCCGAATGGAACCCCATGATCCGGCGGGCGAGCGGTGAGGCCAGGGCCGGGGAGCGGCTCGAATTATACTTCGCGCCTTCCGGCAGAAAGGGAACGACTTTTCGACCGAAGCTGCTGGTGGTCGAACCGAGCCGTGAACTGCGCTGGTTGGGACAGCCGGGGATTCCCAGGTTGTTTGAAAGCGAGCATTTTTTCATCATCGAAGAAAACCGGCGAAACGAGGTTCGTTTAGTGCATGATATGATTTTCTATGGTTTACTCATACCGTTGGTCAGGAAAAGGTTGGAGGGACCCGTGCGGCAACCTTTCGAGGAAATGAACAAGGCGCTCAAAACTCGGGCGGAGCAGGTGCATAGATGAAAGCTTTAACCAAAATGTCGGCATGTTTGGCCGGTGGGGCGTTTGGAGCGTTTGTGAAAAGTCTTTTCATTTGGGGAATGGGCTCTTTGGGTATCACAATGGCCCTGGGGGCGCGTATCTCCCCTCGCCTGACGGCGCCGTGGCTGTATCAGCAACTTATGTGGGGGGCGCTGTGGGCGTTGATATTTCTTTTTATCAAGATTTCCGGCCGCTTAAGTTGGAAATGGGTGTTGTTTTGGGGATTTGTCGTCGGCCTGGCCCCGACGCTTGCGCAGCTTTTATACTTCTACCCGGCAGACGGATATAAGTATTTCGGCCTGAAGTTGGGTTACACAACGCCGTTTTTCGTCCTGTTTTTCAACACCATTTGGGGGTGGTGCGCGGCCATTTGGATGTATGCCGCAGTGAACGAAAGCAGGCTTGTTATCAAGGAACAACTTGAACGTGAAAAAGTCGCTTCGCGAGGGATGGAACCGCCGGCGGGAGCTTTTTGCCAAAGCTGCGGTATGCGCCTGGGCGCTCCGGAAACTTTCGGAACAAACGCCGACGGGAGTAAAAGCCGCCTCTACTGCCAATCGTGCTACAAGGACGGGAATTTCACCGAACCGCAAATTACCATGGAACAGATGGTTGATAAAGTGGCGGACATCATGGCGAAGAAAATGGATATGCCCGAAGCGCAGGCCATGGAAGCTGCAAAATCGTTCGTTCCAAAGCTCAAGAGGTGGAGAAGCAGCGGGGAATAGCGGCGCTTTTTCCGGCATAAATATTATCTCCCTGTGGGTTGAAGCGAGCACTTGATTTCACGGATATTTCCTTGTTTACTGCGCCTTGCGGCTTCAGGTTTGATAGACTACTTTAGCTCTTGTTCAAAATGGTATCTTCTCGCGTTTCATTTGGGAAATTTTTAGCACTCGCCGTGGTGTCGGTATGGTTGGTGCTGGTGGGGGTGTACGTATGGCGCAACTATGTGAATCGCCCCATGCCGGCGTCGGAGTTGTTGTCGGCGGAGTGGCTCGAAGAGGAATGGTACAGCGTACTCTTCAAGGGCAAAAAGGCGGGCTGGATTCATAACTCATACGATGTATTGCCCGACGGATACCTTTTAAACTCCATGTCTATGTTCAAACTCCTCGCGATGGGAGTGATGCAAAAGGCGAAAATGAACCTCGAAGCGGAAGTGGATCCCGGTTTCCGCTTACGTAAATTCAAATTGGACTTTTCGAGCGAGTTTCAAAACATGCTCCTGGAAGGGGAAATAGACGGCCGCATGCTTACCTACCGGCTGCGATCTCCCAAAGACTCCAAGCCGGTCGAGCGCAAGATGAAGCTTAATGAGCCACCGTCGCTTATGGACATGGTCGGCCGGAAAGCGGCCCGAGAGGGTCTCGAGGTAGGGCAGAAGTTTCGAGTTCCCGTGTTCGACCCGATTACACAGCGCGCCGACGGCGTCGAGGCGGAAGTCGTACGGAATGAGACAATTCAGGCTGGGTCGAAATCTTATGATACGCATGTGGTGCGAATCGTATATCTTGGAATGGAGATGTACAGCTGGCTGGACGATAAGGGCCGTACGATTAAGAGCGACGCTCCGTTGGGTTTGAGTGTTGTGCTGGTAAGCAAGGCGGAGGCGCTTCAACTCGAGGATGCCGGCAAAATCGACGTCGTGGCCGCGTCGGCGGTGCCCGTCAATATGCTCATACCCGACCCGCGCGGTTTGAAATATTTAAATGTCCGTTTACGCGGCGTGAAAGACCTCGAAGGTCTGGACATCGACGGCGGTCATCAGCGACTCGAAGGCGCGGTGCTCGAGGTCGAGATACCGGCTCCGGGAAAAGGGTACCGATTACCGGACGATGATCCGGATCGCGAGGCCGAGCGGTCGCCCGAGGATTTGATACAGAGCGACGATCCCGATATAATAGCGGCGGCCCGGAAAGCCGGGGGCGGCGCGACCAATTCGGTGGCGGCGGCGCGGAACATCAACCGCTGGGTCTTTACCAACCTCGAAAAGTCCGCGGCGCTTACAATACCTTCGGCGCGGGAAGTGCTCGATGTGCGCAAGGGCGACTGCAACGAGCATACGCAGCTTTTCGTAGCGATGGCCCGGGCGCTGGGATTGCCCGCCCGCACGGTGGTAGGGGTGGTTTACCTTAACGCCGCTTTCTACTACCATGCATGGCCCGAAGTGTGGTTGGGAAAAGAGCCCGGCTGGACGCCCGTAGATCCCACCTTCGGGCAGTTTCCGGCCGACGCGACTCACTTGAGGCTAGTGGTCGGCGCACTTAAGGATCAGGCAAATATTATGAGATTTATGGGCAAGTTGAAAATCGACGTTATCGAATACAGGTGATGTCAATTGGATGAAGCGACACAAACCGGCGCTGAAATGATGATCGAGGCGAAGGGGCTCGTGAAATTCTACGGGCCGCACCGGGCGGTGGACGGCCTCGATTTGTCCATAAAAAAAGGTGAGGTTTACGGCTTTTTGGGGCCGAACGGCGCGGGAAAAACCACCACGTTACGAATGCTTATGGGATTGGTCGAACCCACTCGGGGGAAGGTGCGCATCGGTGGATACGACATAGAATCGGAAGCGATGAACGCCAAGGCGATTTTGGGGTTCGTGCCGGACAGACCGTTTCTGTACGAGAAACTGACTGCGGCGGAGTTTTTGCGGTTTCTCGCCGGAATTCACGGTATCGGAAGGGACGAGGCGGAGCGCAGGATAGCGGAATTGCTCGATTTCTTCGATCTTACCGATTGGACGGGAGAACTGGTGGAAGGCTTCAGCCACGGCATGAAGCAGCGATTGAGCTTTGCCGGCGCGCTTTTGCACAAGCCGAAGGTGCTCATCGTGGACGAGCCGATGGTGGGGCTGGATCCGCGTGGGGCAAGGTTGATAAAGGAGACTTTCCGCAGAATGGCGACAAACGGTTGCACTATACTTATGAGCACGCACACGCTCGAAATCGCGCAGGAAACAAGCGACCGGATCGGCATTATACAACAAGGGCACCTAATTGCAGAGGGCGCTATGGAGGAGCTTCGGAAAATGGCCGACACTGACGACGGGAAGCTCGAAGATATATTCCTCTCCCTCACCGGCGGCGAAAACATCGAGCAGGTTATCAAAATCCTGAAAATGTGAAATTGAAGTGTGAAAGATGAAATAAAGCGTAGGAGACAATCGGGTGGCCCGGATCACGCCTTGGCGTGATTGTCCGGGTCGAGATACAAGAGGTCTGGGGGGAAGTGTGACTGAAAATAGTGACCGGACGGAGAGTATACAAAAGCATGCGGCTGGAATCCGGGGGTATGAGATGCCTCTTGCTGCTGCGCAGCCCGGACAGCGGAACTGTCCCGGCCACCCCCCTGTCGGTTTGGAGTGATATATTTGAGAATAGGAAGGAAATAGTGGTTAATATAAGGATAATAGCCGGTGCAATTTTTGTAATTTTTATTGCAATGGTTGTTTCGGCGTGTCCGAAATCGAGTCCGGCGCGTTTTGATTTTACTCCGCCGCCGGCCGAGTGGACGCCTTTGCGAGGCGAAGACGGCACTTTGCTTTTCCGCAAGGATTCGCCTCCGATGGGCATAACGGTCTACACCACTTGCGACCGTTATCTCAGCGCGCCGCCGTCGGCGCTGGCGCGTAACCTCTTTATCGGTTTTAAAAACAGGCGTATAATCGAGCGAGGCGCCGCCGGCATATCGGGCATGGAGGCTCATTACATAATCATGGAATGCACTCTGGAAGGAACGCCGCTTAAGGTAAAGGCTTACACTTTCAAGACCAACCGGTGCATTTACGACATTGTGTACTTTGCCTTGCCGGAACAATTCGATACGGGACTGGCTGCTTTCGAGGAATTCGCGCGCGAGTTTCGGGCTATGCAATGAGATAGGAGTTACGGGTGGCGGAAGAGGCGGGGAAAAAACCCAACGCATTCCTGCGGTTTCTGACGGTTGTCGGTACTCCGGTGCAGAGTTTTATCTCCTACGTCGGGGGACTTAGCATCATGACCTGGAATACCGTCATCGCTTACCTGAAGCCGCCTTACGACTGGCGGGAGATAATCAAGCAAATTGATTATCTTGGTGTTCGAGGTCTGCCCATAGCGATAATCGCATCGATGTTTATCGGCGGCGTCATGGTGCTTCAGTTGAGTTACTCTCTGGCGACTTTCGGCGCCAAGACGTTTGTCGGTGCTCTGCTGGGAATTGCGCTGGTGCGCTGGCTGAGCCCCGTGTTGATGGCGCTTCTGGTGGGAGGTCGCGTTGCGGCGGGGATCTCCGCCGAATTGGGATCGATGGTGCTGGCGGAGCAGATAGACGCCATGCGCTCGCTCGGCGCCAATCCATTGCGCAAGCTGGTCGCTCCTCGGGTTATAGCCTGCACCTTCTTTATTTTTCCTCTCACCACCATGCTGGCCGACGTTCTCGGTATAACGGGAGGCCTTATAACCGCAGTGGTGACCACACATCAGGATCCGCAATTTTTTATGAACAATGTAAAAAATTATCTGGATTACAAGGACATCTTTTCAGGATGGGGCAAGACGTTCTTTTTCGGATACTTCATCGCCATCATCGGATGTTACCAGGGCCTGAACACCACCGGAGGAACCGAAGGGCTCGGTAAAAGCACCACCGCCACCGTCGTTATCATCATGGTCACCATCCTGATAAGCGACTTTTTTCTGACGAAGTTTTTCTTCTTCCTGATGAGTTAAACCATGGGCGCGCCGGATAACGATAAAGAACCCATCATCGAGTTCAAGGACGTGCACAAGTCCTTCGGGAAAAATTACGTCCACAAAGGGATAAACCTGGCTATATACCGGGGGGAAACCATAGCCCTTATCGGCGGTTCCGGCCAGGGCAAGACCGTTCTGCTCAAGGAGCTCACCGGCCTCATGTATCCGGATCAAGGGCGGGTTATCGTCGAGGGGAAGGACGTCACTCGAATGAGGGAAAAGGAACTGCTCGATATCCGCAAGGACGTGGGGTTCCTTTTCCAGGGCGCTGCCCTGTTCGATTCGCTTAACGTTAAAGAAAATATCGCCTACTCTCTCCGGGAACATTTCAAGCTCGATAATGAAGAAATCGAGCGGCGCGTCACGGAGAAACTGAAACTGGTCGGTTTGGGCGACCCGGCGGTGGCTAAGTTGATGCCGGAAGAGCTGTCCGGCGGTATGAAAAAGCGCGTCGGGCTTGCCCGCGCCATAGCCACCGATCCCAAGATAATTATTTATGACGAGCCTACCACGGGGCTTGACCCGACCAATGTGCGCCGCATTAACAATATGATTCGATATCTACAGGAAAAGTTGGGCGTCACCAGTATCGGCGTCACTCATGATATGGAGAGTATCTTCGAGTTTGCGGATCGAATTGCGATGATTTGGAAAGGGAAGATAATCGGTGTGGGAACGGTCGAGGAGATGCGCAATTCCGATGATGACATTATACGCGAGTTTATAGCGGGCACCTTGCCCATGGACGACATTTAAAATTCGAGAAACCGGGAATAACACCGCCAACTACGGCAAAAGGAGGAAAACATGGGATACATGGAATTGGATGTCGATCTTTCCGCTGATGCGAAGGCCATGCTTGAGACGGCAAGAAAGTTTGGCAGGGAAGTCATGCGTCCGGCGGGCATCGAGTTGGACAAACTGGGCGATCCACAGGAAGTTATCGCGGAAGGCTCCATACTGTGGGATGTAATAAAACAATACCGCGAACTGGGTTTTCACAGTATGGGCTTTTTGAAGGAGTTCGGCGGCATGCAGGAAGACCTGGACCCCAAAATGGGGCCCTTGCTGGTCGAGGAACTGGGGCATGCCGATGGCGGCCTGACGGTCAGCCTGGGCGTTTCGGGTTTTCCTTTTAACATCGCCGCATTGAGCGCCGAACCGGAGATGAAGGACCTGGTGAAAGCGTACTGCGCGGACACCAAGGGCGAAATGATCGGATGCTGGGCGATCACCGAACCGGACCACGGATCGGACTGGATACTTGCTTCCATGCCCGGTTCCAACGACCCGAAAATAGCTCCGTCGCTCAAAGCGGAACTGGTGGGCGACGAGTATATCCTCAACGGCAGGAAAGCTGCCTGGGTCAGTAACGGCACCATCGCCACCCACGCTTCGCTCCACATCGGTCTGGACCCCTCCAAGGGGATGCAGGGTTCCGGGCTTGCCGTCATTCCTCTGGACCTGCCCGGCATATCTCGAGGCAAACCGCTGAACAAGATGGGGCAGCGCCCGTTGAACCAGGGAGAAATCATTTTCGAGGAAGTAAAGATACCCAAGAAATGGATGCTTATCCCAAATCCCGAGCTTATGACAAGTATAGCTAAAATGATCCTCTCGACGGCCAACGGCGGCATGGGACTGGTGTTCGTAGGTGTAGCTCAAGCGGCGTTGGACGAAGCGCTCAACTACGCCAGGGAACGAATCCAGGGCGGTGTGCCCATCATCGAGCATCAAACTGTCAGATTGAAGCTTTTTAAGATGTTCAGAAAGGTGGAATCCGCGCGCGCCTTTGCTCGACGCGTATCGTTATATAACTTTACCAACAGACCCATGGGTTCCGGGATGCATTCCATAGCTTCCAAGATTCTGGCCACTGAGACCGCGTTCGAAGTCGCCAGCGAAGCCATTCAGATATTCGGCGGAAACGGCCTGGCAAAAGAGTACCCGGTCGAGAAAATATTCCGAGACGCCCGTGCGTCCATGGTCGAGGACGGGGTTAATGAGGTCCTCGCACTGGCCGCCGTGGAGGATTTATAGTCCATGGCGTTTTTAAACGACAAAACGGGAGGAGAGAACCATGCCGTGGGATGATGTTAAATCGGTTTTACGACCCGAAGGCGTGCACATGGGCGTTATGAAGGTGGATGCGGAAAAATGCACCCAATGCGGGTTGTGCATGCGAAACTGCCCTTTCAAGGCCTGGGAGGAGGGCCCCGACGGCATCCCCAGGATGAAGGATGAGTATGAGTGCTTCAGTTGCTACAACTGCATGGTAGCTTGCCCGGAGGATGCCATTTTCATCGTCGAATCGTACCATGTGGACAAGGGCTATTGGGTCACCGATCCTCATCCCTTGCCTGCAAAAATGCCTCTCGAGCCCAAAGACGCCGGCGGCGCCCCCGATGAGTGGAACGCCATCGAGCGGGCAATTTACGAGCGGCGCAGCGTCCGGAACTTCGACGATAAGCCCGTTCCCGAATCTCTAATCCGGCGAGTGCTCGAAGCGGGTCGGTTCGCGCCCAGCGCAGGGAATTGCCAGCCATGGAAATTCATCGTTATCACAAACAAGGCGCTTATCGATGAGATAAACGAGGGCATCTGGGGATTGATAAACATGCTTTACTCCATGTACGGTAACGATGAAATGGCCAAAGGGCTGACGCCGATGGTTGAAGGGCCTCCGCCCAGCCCCGGCATATTCGACCCGAGGCAGATACTCGGCGGTTCAGGGGCCATAGTTAGAAGACATCTTCCACCCTTGTTGAAAGCCCCGGCGGTAATACTGTTGTTAGGAGATGAGCGGGCCATCCCGGCGCCCCAGATAAATATCGGCATCTGCGGCCAGAACATGAATCTCGTGGCCAACTCGCTGGGGATCAAGGCGTGCTGGGTAGGTTTCGTCGCAGCTCTCGAAAATTTGCCGGAATTAAAAAAGAAGCTCGGCATTACGCCCCCGTGGCACATCATCTCCTCCATGGTTCTGGGCTATCCCAGTTTCGACCAGGAGGGAATCGTGCCTCGTGAGTTCAGGCCGGTGACGTGGTTCCGTGAGGGAGCGGACGGTCCTGAAATTGAGGAGTAGCAAAAACGGCGGGGAAGAGTAAGGATTATGGTAGAGATAAGGAGTGGTTACCTTATTTTTCCGGGATGATAAATAAGCGGTTGGGCGGCTTTGCGAGCAAGTCCCCTGAAGGAGAAGGGAAATGATTGAACAATGGAAATCGAACCTTATAGTCGGCACCTTCGTGGTGACCGTGCTGACCATTTTCCTGTATTTCATCATGAACTACACCAACGAATTGGGGATGTTCGAGCCGACAGTATATATACATACGACATTCAAGCAGCCTGTGGGGCTTTTCGACGGCGCCGCCGTTCAGCTCAATAACGTCAAAATAGGCCGTATTACCGGCATTCGTTTTTCAGAAAAAATCACCGACAATACGGTATACATTACTATGATCGTCAACAGGAGCGACTTGCCGCGCATCGGCAAAGACGCCATCGCCACAATAAGCACCGTCGGGTTGCTCGGTGACAATATTATAAACATCGAGGCCGGTCACCCGACAGTAGAAGGACATATCGAGGCGGAGGATTACATCAAAAGCAAAGAATTCGGAGGATTGCTCAGCGGGGTGGAAAATATCCTTAAAAAAATCGACGAAGAGGGTATCGAATCGATTTCCAGCACCATCCGAAACGCTTCGGAAATTACCGAACAGATCAAACGAGGGGAAGGTTCCCTCGGAAAATTGATCACGGAAGAGACTTTATTTAATGAAATCGATTTAGCTATCTCGCAGATAAACAGGATAATCCGGCGCATCAACCAGGGGCCCGGAAGCGTTCATTCCCTGATTTACCGCGACGACGTCGGGCGCGTTCTGGCCGACTTGAAGCAAATATCGAAAAACCTCGAACAGGTCAGCTTGCAGATTAAAGACGTTTTGGGCGATATCCAGGATCAGGAAGTGGCCAAAAAGGTCGGGAAAATGGCCGATAATCTGGCGACGGCCAGTGAAAGCCTTGCCCGGGTGGCGAAAAGCATCGAAGAAGGAGAAGGAACGGTCGGAGCGCTTATCAAGGACCCCACTTTGTATGAGGATCTGAAGGTCATCCTGCAGGGCGCCAAGCGCAGCAAAGCTCTCCGGTACGCAATACAACACACCATACGCCGGAAACAAAAGGCTGCGGAACGAAAAAAGCGTCGAAACGACTCTGAAGAACCTTCCGCTGCCCCCCCCACGCCACCGCCGAGCCAATAGGGGTTTCCCCGCCGGTAGCAAAATGGCCGCATCGTCTTCATTCGGGGTTTTTGATGAATTAGCTCTCCTGTTGGGCCAGGCGGTTCGGGCCGCTCAAAATTCCACCCGCAAACTTTCCCAAAGGGACAGATGGCGCATGCGAGGCATGGCGCTTTTGGGCGCCGCCTTCTGGGTGGGCGTATTTCTCGTATCACGCCGCGTGTTGGTGCATGTCCAGGTGGAGATACCCGATTTCTGGCAGGCTATACATTTCAAGCTCATGAGCATGGTACTTTTGACCTTCTTCTCGATACTTCTTTTCTCGAATGTCGTAACGAGTCTTTCGACCTATTTCCTGTCGGACGATCTCGACCTGGTGCTGTCGCTTCCGGTGAGCCTCGAGGCGGTTTACGGGGCGAAGTTCGTCGAGACTATTGTACTGAGCTCGTGGATGATCGTGGTTTTCGGTATGCCGGTGCTGTTGGCTTTCGGCGTTACGTGGCATGCCGGCGCGGCTTATTATCTCTGGATACCGGCGGTTCTTATTCCGTTTTTGCTGATTCCTGCGGCACTCGGGACGGCGTTGACCATGACGCTTGTTAAAGTTTTTCCCGCACGGCGCGCCCGCGACCTGCTGGCGGCGCTGTCCATTATAATGATGGGGATACTCTTTCTCCTGTTTCGCCTGCTTCGCCCCGAAATGCTGGTGAAGGCCGATGCGAGGGTTACTCTGTGGGAAAACGTTATGCGCTTCCAGGCGGGTGATTTTTTACCCAGCGAGTGGATGACTCGAGTGCTTATCGAGGTGCTTCACGGCAGGCCTGCGCCGCAATTGACGACGGCGCTGCTCGTGCTGACCGGCCCATCACTTGTGATAGTAACCGGATGGCTCGCAATGTGGATATACCGCGGCGGGTGGAGCAAGGCCCAGGAAGGACGCCGCGCAAGAATAACCAGGTCGGGCATTTTCGGCAGTTTCGTCGAATTGGGCTCGAAGATATTCCCTAATAATATGCGCGCGATGGTCATCAAGGACACGAAAACATTTTTCAGAGACACCACTCAATGGAGTCAACTGTTTCTGCTCGGGGCGATAATGGTGGTTTACGTTTTCAATTTCCGTGTGCTGCCGTTGAGCATGTTGCCGGTGAACCAGTTTAAACTGGTAAACTACGTCAGCTTCGTGAACCTGGGGTTGGCGGCTTTCGTAGTGAGCGCCGTGGCCGTCCGATTCGTTTTTCCCGCCGTAAGTCTCGAGGGCCGTGCATGGTGGGTTATACGCTCATCCCCGCTCGAATTGGGCCCGTATATGTTGAGTAAATTTATTGTAAGCTTCGTGCCGCTGGTCGTTATCGCGGAGCTGTTGCTCGGGGCTACCAATTACTTTCTCGATGTTTCACCTTTTATGTCGGTCTTGGGCGCATGGGGCATATTTGTGATGACGATAGGCATAACCGGCATGGGCGTGGGCATGGGCGCGATGCATCCCAGGTTCCACGTCGATAACGCGGCGCAAATTTCGGTGAGCTACGGCGGGGTGGTGTACATGGTGGCGGCCATGGTTTTTATTGCGGCATCGGTGGTGGTGCTGGTGACGCCGACGGTGGCCATATTTCAGACGCAACTGCGTAATCAGACTGTAAGCGATTTTCTGTGGTGGTCGCTTGCGGTGGCGCTGGGGATTATAACCATAGCGGGTATTGCGGTCGCTGTTATATACATAAGGCTCGGAATACGAAACCTCAACCGGATGGAGGCTTGATAAAATGGAGGTACCAACAAAAAAGCTCGGTTGGATGGCTGGGCGCGGCAATATCGAACTCGGCCGTCTTAAACCATTTTCTATTTGTAAAGTATACTCGCACTCCAAGGTGCCACGGACACGCGCAGCTTGTCCGTGCCTGTTCGATAGCACGGATAAGCCTTCGGCGTATCCGTGGCACCCGACCTCATATGTTAAATGTCAACTAAAAAATGGTCTTAAACCGATCTTCGCTTTGACATTGCTGCTGTTATTGTTTGCGCCCGCCGTAATGAGCAGCGGCGAAAGACCTTCCGAACTCGAGATATGGTGGACGATTAAAGAAAGTTTGTACACTCCGGGCGGAAAAGCTTATCCCTTTCCCGACCGGATCAACATTGCCATGAAGGCCAACCTGGTCAGACTTTACGACCTTCGCGGTTCTAAAATGTTTATATTCAACATGGATAACGAACGCTTCTGGCTGGCGAATTACCGTTGGAGAACATTGAGCGAAGGGACTTTGGACGAACTTCGGAGCCTTTACGCCGAGCAACACAAAAAGGATGCCGCCAAGCTGAAGAAGATAGAGAGTAGCCTCGATAAATATTCCGGAACTCTTTTGGAAAAGCGCCGCTCTTATGTCAAAGGCCGCAAAGCTCTCATGGAAATTGCCGCCGCCAGGCTCAATGCGCGTTCCCTTCGTGTGCAGTCCAAAGACGTAAATGGTCATAAAGCGAAAACGGTCGAGATTCTTATAGGCAGGAAGAAAGTTGCGACGGTCTGGGTGGCTGCGGACATCGAGCCACCGGCGCGGTGGAAGAAGTTCGTAGAATTGATGGCCGAAATCGAGCCGCAAAAATGGAAAGTTATTGCTATTGCGGAAAGAATCCCGCTCAGAGTGAAATTCAATTACGCCGGCGTAAAGACCGGATGGGAGCTGCAACGGTTCAGCGCACGAAATGTTTCGTTGAAGCATTTTCTCCTGCCAAACAAATACAGAATTGCCAAGCCCAAGCTGGATTAGGGCGGAGCGCTTCGCTTGAAGGAAAGTTGGGAAAAACTTATAGCCCAGGCCCGCAAGGGTAAAATCCGCAGTGCGTACCTTCTGTACGGCGAGGAGGATTTTCGCATCGACAGGGCGCTTGGCGAGCTGGTGGATGCGCTGGTGCCCGAGCAGGATCGAGCGTTAAATCTGGTGACGCTCGACGGCGCCGAGGTCGCTTGGGAAGAAGTGCTCGACCACCTTCGCACCACGTCGATGTTCGGAGGCCGTAAGGTGGTCGTGGTGGAAGGCGCCCGACTGGGCAGCAGCCACAAAGAGGCCTTCATGAAAGCTAAAATCGCATGGCGGGACGGGTCGGAAGGAAAACAACGCCGTAGCGCCGCTATTATGATGGGCATACTCGGCGACCTCGATTGGCCCATCGAAGCCCTGTCGGACGGCGGGCCTGAAGCGAGATCCGCCGAAGAGTGGAAGAATACCGCAAAGATCGAAGTCGATGAAAAAGACTTCGAATGGATGACCCAATTGCTGGATTATGCGCGCGAGCAAGGCTTGTCGCCAAGGAAAGCCGACGAGGGAGCCAAATTGCAGGAGTTTATCCGTACGGATCCTTCAACGGCGGTGCTGGTATTGACGGCGAAATCGGCCAATACCCGCAGCGCTTTTTACAAGTCGATTGCGGCGGTCGGCGCAACGATAAGCTTTGACGCCCCCAAAGGGGATTACCGGCGACGCGCTTCGCTCAAAAGCGAGATCGATCACATGCTCGCAAAGGCCGGCAAAAAAATAGACTCCGAAGCGATGCGGCGGCTCGAACTGAAGACCGGCTTCGATTTGCGCCGCGCCACCGGAGAAATCGAGAAGCTGCTGATTTTCGTGGGCGATGCGAAGTATATACGCGCCGAAGACGTCGAGGCGGTCGTGCCGCGCACAAAGGAAGAAAGCGTCTTCCAACTGAACGATGCGCTCATGCGTCGGAATGCCGCCGAGTCTTTGAGGTTGATAGATGAATTAACGGGAGCGGGACATCATCCGCTCGAGCTTTTAGCTATTATTCACAACCAGATAAGGAATCTCTTCCTGGCCACTCGATACGCAGGGGAATTGCCGGAAAGTCTGTGGAACCCGCGTATGAATTACGGCGATTTCCAAAAACGCGCTTGGCCGGAAATAACGAAGGCGAAAGAGAAAAACGGTGAGAATAAAAAAAAGAGGGTCGGGAAAAAAACAAAAAAAGATCACATCGCCGAACTCGAAAACGCTCCCGGGGCCGCTTTCCCGAAACTGCACCCCTTCGTGGCGTATAACGCTATGAAAAATCAGGCTAATTTCAAGCCGAAGGAACTTATGCGAGCGTTCAGGCTCCTCGCCGTCGTCGACGAGCGCGCCAAACGCTCTGCGGGCGATCCCACCTTCCTGCTCGAACAGGCCGTGCTCGCCATCTGTAAAAATCAATCAACCTTCCTCGACAAACGCCCCTGAAGGTCATCAGGCAAACATTTCCGACTCAATCGGCAAACAAAAGTCAGTAGTGGCATCCCATGCCACCCAACCCCGCTAATCTCCCTATGGCAAATGAAGGGGTGGGGAAATTAAACCCGGATTTTGCGTTTGGATAGAGTTGTCTTGAAGGGCCTTTAAAATTGCGGCCTTGAGAGGGTTCATTTTTTATTGATCAGTGTTTACGAGGCCTTCCGGGGAGTCAAATCAGGTA
>Ga0180432_10003674_pt1 | contig 21671 bp, 21 predicted proteins | sample SS_ome_10_FD_132414 | JGI IMG/M metagenome (GOLD analysis project Ga0180432, IMG submission 132414) | Hypersaline lake sediment archaeal communities from the Salton Sea, California, USA - SS_1_MS_2 metaG | ecosystem: Environmental > Aquatic > Non-marine Saline and Alkaline > Hypersaline >...
GATTTGGTTTACACATCATAAAAAATGCCTCCTTGCAATTGATTATGGAGGTATTATAACAGACACAAAGAAAAGTTAACACAGAAAATGTGATTTAGATAATGATTTGGGCAACACGCCCTTAAGTCAGATTTAAATTTTTAATTTTGAGTTGTGGAATCGGGCCCCTTCGATGATAGTCAATGCAGGTGGGACAGACATCTTTAAAAAAAACAAACAAAATCGTTGATTTGGCAATATGTTATTAATATAATGTTATGTTTTATATCATAGCAAGAGTTTAAGAAAAGGATATACCGTGAAAGTTGACCTGAGAGAAACAGAAGAAATAATCGAGAAATTCCGCGATAAAAAAGGCGCCCTGATACCGCTGCTGCAGGCCATTGAGGCCTCTTACGGGTATGTACCCAAAGAAGCGATAGGGCTGGTGTCGAAAGAACTGTCGATTTTCCCGGTGGAAATATACGGCATACTGACGTTTTATACACAATTCCACCTTACTCGGCGCGGCAGGCATACAATCAGGGTCTGCCAGGGTACGGCCTGCCATGTGATGGGTGGAAAGGACATTCTCGATTATCTTTCGGAAAATTTAGAAATAAAGGAAGGGGAAACTACAAAAGATGGAAATTTCTCGCTTGAAAGAGTGGCCTGCCTGGGTTGCTGCGGGATGGCACCGGTTTTGGCAATAGATGCCGACTTTCACGGAGGACTCAAAATCGAAGAACTCAATGAGCTGATGACTAAATACAAATCAGATAAGGAAGAATAGATGGAAACCCAAATTCTTATTTGCATGGGAACAAGCGGACTTTCGGCCGGGGCTGAAGAGGTGGAAAAACTCTTTGCGGAAGAGCTGAAACGTCACAGCCTTAGCGATAAATGTAAAATCGTAAAGACAGGCGACAGGGGACTCTTCAGAGATGTGCTGGTGGATATTATAACGGAAGAACTCGGCAGGATTACATACGAATATGTCAAGCCGGAAAACGTTGCGGAAATTGTAGAACAACATCTGGTAAAAGGCGAGCCAGTCAAAAAACTGCAGGCGGGCGAAGACTATAAGCAGTTTTTTGCAGAACAGACAAGAATCGTTCTCGAAAACTGCGGCGAAATTGATCCGGAGGACATCGAAGATTACATAGCACACGGCGGGTATGAGGCGTTAAAGAAGGCGTTTGAAATGCCGCCGGAAAAAGTGTTAGAGGAGGTCAAAAATTCAGGGCTGAGGGGCAGAGGCGGAGGCGGCTTTCCGGCAGGGAGAAAATGGGAATTCTGCAGGAACGCAAAAGGCGATAAGAAATACGTGGTGTGTAATGCGGACGAAGGTGACCCGGGCGCGTTTATGGACCGCAGCGTACTGGAAGGCGACCCAAACGCAGTTATTGAAGGGATGATTATAGCAGGCTACGCCACCGGCGGCAGTGAAGGGTATATCTACTGCCGGGCTGAATACCCTCTGGCGATAAAGAGACTGAGGATATCAATTTCGCAGGCCAGAGAAAAAGGGTTTCTGGGTGAGAAAGTGCTCGGCAGTGACTTTTCGTTCGATATCAGTATCAAGGAAGGTGCGGGTGCATTTGTCTGCGGCGAAGAGACGGCGCTTATCGCATCAATCGAAGGGCGCAGGGGCAGGCCGATAACCCGCCCGCCATTTCCGGCGGTCGAAGGATTATGGGGCATGCCGACGCTGATAAACAATGTAGAAACATTTGCCAATGTAAGACATATAATCGTCAACGGGGCAGATTGGTACCGCAGTAAAGGGACGGAGGGTAACCACGGCACAAAAGTGTTTGCGTTGGCGGGAAAAGTGAAAAATACCGGCCTGGTGGAAGTGCCTATGGGAAGCACTATTCGTGAGCTGATATTCGGGCCTGGCGGCGGAATGGTGAAAAAACGAATCGGCTTCAAAGGGGTGCAAATAGGCGGGCCCAGCGGTGGATGTCTGCCTGAGAGTCTGCTGGATACGCCAATCGACTACGAATCCATTACGAAAACAGGAGCAATAATGGGTTCGGGGGGTATGGTCGTAATGGATAAACAAACGTGTATGGTCGATATTGCAAAATTCTTTATCAACTTTACCGTGGCCGAATCATGCGGCAAATGTGTGCCCTGCAGAATAGGATTAAAGCGAATGCTGGAAGTGCTGGAAGAAATCACCGAAGGCAAAGGCGAAGAAAAACATATCAGGTTCCTGCAGGAGATGGGCACCACAATAAAGGAGACGGCGCTTTGCGGTCTTGGCAATACGGCGCCAAACCCGGTACTGACGACTCTGAAGTATTTCCCTGAGGAATACCGGGAGCATGTAAAAGATAAGAACTGCTTGTCCCATGTATGTACGGCACTTCTGGATTTTGAGGTCGATGAAGACAAGTGCACCAAATGCGGACGATGCTTTAAGGCCTGTCCGGTCGGGGCCGTCGATTGGAAGAAAAAAGAGTATGCAAAAATCGATAAAGATAAGTGCATAAAATGCAAATCCTGTATTAATGCTTGTGATTTTATGGCGATAAAATGATTAAGATAAATATTGACGGTAAAGAAATAGAGACCCAGGCGGGTAAAAGTGTGCTCGAGGCGGCGCTTGAGGCGGGAATATATGTTCCGAACTTATGTTATCACCCGGACCTTACCTCGACAGGAAGCTGTCGATTGTGTGTCGTAAAAATCGACGGTATGAGAGGGCTGCCGACGGCCTGTACGACCAAGGTACAGGAGGGAATGGTTGTACATACCAATACCGAGAAACTTCAGGAGCTCAGAAAAGACCTCATCTGGTTGCTTTTAAGTCAATATCCGGGTGAGCCTGAAGAGACGTCTCAACTGAAAAAAGTTGTCGAGTGGATAGGTGTAAAAGATGCGCTGCCGGGATATGTTGCCGAGCTGGAGACACTGCCTGTAAATGCGGATGAGCCGCTTTTTATCAGAGACCCCAATAAATGCATCCTTTGCGGGCGCTGTGTTGACATTTGCCAGCAGGTAAGAGGCGTCGGGGCAATTGGTTTTCTCAATCGCGGTATCGACAGTACGGTCGGTACCGGCGGAGATTTGTCTCTGAGAGAGGCCGAGTGCGGGTTCTGCGGGGCGTGTGTGGAGGTCTGCCCGACAGGGGCGTTGATTGATAAGGAAGAATACGATGAAGCGGAGCGAGAAAAAGTACTGCTGCCTTGCAAATATGCATGTCCCGCGGGAATTGATATCCCCCGATATGTGAAGTTGATTTCAGAGGGTAAATTCCAGGATGCCTTAGAGGTTATAAGACAAACTGTTCCGCTGCCGAATATATTAGGCTGTGTATGCGACCATCCCTGTGAACAGGCGTGCAGAAGAATCGACCTGAATGGCGCTATATGCATAAGGGCGTTAAAAAGGTTTGCGGCAGAGAAGGACACGGGCAGATGGAAAGAAAAAGTCGAAGTTACGCCGGCTACAGGCAAGAAAGTGGCGATTGTAGGTTCCGGGCCTGCAGGTCTGTCTGCGGCGTGGTTTCTGCAGAGACTGGGACATTCAGCAACCATTTTTGAGGCGCTTGCAGATACAGGGGGAATGATGAGGGTTGGTATTCCGAGATACAGGCTGCCGGCTGATGTTTTAGATAAGGAAATTAAAGATATAGAAGAAATCGGCGTAAAGATAAAAACCAACACCAAAATTGAATCACTCGATAAACTGTTCGATGACGGTTTCGACGCAATCTTCCTGGCTATGGGAGCGCCGAAAGGAATTAAGCTCGGAATGCAGGGAGAAGACGATGAGCGGGTACTGGATGGAATATACCTGCTAAGGTCCATACATTTCGGGAACATAAAAGAGGTCAGTGGCAAAGTAGCTGTTGTCGGAGGCGGCAACGTAGCTATAGACGTTGCGAGAAGCTCATTAAGATTAGGTGCGGACAAAGTTACTATTCTCTATCGGCGAACAGAAAAAGAGATGCCCGCCGCTGAAGAAGAAGTAAAAGATGCGCTGGAAGAAGGGGTGGAGATTAGCTTCCTTGCGGCACCAACAAAAGCATCGGCGAAAGATGGTAAATTAGAGGTCGAGTGCATCCGAATGGAACTGGGTGAGCCGGACGCCAGCGGCAGGAGACGGCCTGTGCCTATTGAAGGGAGTGAATTTACGATTGAAGTTGACAGATTAATAGCAGCTATCGGTCAAAAGACATCGGTGCCGGCGGGATTCGGAATAGAAGTAGATAAAAGAGGGCGCATTGTTACAGACGAACGTATTCTTAGCTGTTCAAAAAAGGGAGTGTTCGCAGGCGGTGACGTGGCAAGCGGTCCGGCTTCAGTAATTAAAGCAATTAACAGCGCCAGAGGGGCTGCGATGGCTATAGATAAATATCTTGGAGGAGAAGGACAAATCGACCAGATATTTGTTACCGCTGAAGAAGTAAATCCTCAGCTGGGACGAAGAGAAGGATTTGCCTATAAAGAAAGGGCAGAAATGCCGCTGCTCGAAGCGGATAAAAGGGTGCGTGATTTTTCCGAGGTAGAACAGGGTCTTGATGAACAAACAGCGATAGAAGAAGCCAGTCGCTGTCTAAGATGCCAATTGCGACTGAAAATCTCCAGAGCACCGCTGCCGCCAAAAAAACGTGATAACTCAAACTAAACTTTTACGGATTTTGATACCGACGAGCGTTGACGCAAGAAAATTAAAAAAAATTAATCCGGTGAATATATTGGTTATTTCATATTTTTTTAGTGTGTAAATGCTTTTTTGAAAAGAAGTTACAAAAAATACGTGAAAATACTTAAAAAAATTTAAAAAAATTTATTGACAAATAATCTCTCCTCCGATATAATACTATTGTGGAAGTTAAAAAGCACTTGACAGGGCTGGGTATTTTCTCCTCTCCCTCCGCTGCCTGGCCCTGTTTTTATTTTAAAAGTTACACGAGCCGGTTTTCTTGCGCAGGTTATTATCGAACTCCAGCAAGTAATAAAAACAAAGATACAAACCAAACACACCTCCCTATATAGATTCAATTTCGGTTAATTTCATAAGTTTTTTAACAGGAAGCACTTATGAACCACACAAAAATATCCTGAAAAATTAAAAAAAACACTTGACAAATAAGAGTAGATACTACATAGTTAATGATACGAAAGAATTAAAAAGTTAGCAAGCTACAGATTAGCAAGGGTTCAAAAATCAAGTTACAGATTTGTAAGATGAAAACAGGCTGTACGTCCTAATTGCTAAAATGAAAATAAAATGAGGAATGGCCCGCCTGTTTTCACGATAATCAAAGCCGGAGTATTGAGCAATAAAGTCAAATACGGCCGGTTTTATTATCCAATAATGGAGCGGCCCGGAGGAGGGTGGCTCCATTATTTTTGTTTGGAAAAACAAAGATTACCTCGTTTACCCGCTGCGATTAATAGAGCAAAAACTCCTTTAGAGACGAAAGTTGCAAAAAAAACGAAAAATTGAGGAAATTTCCTACCCAATCATAACACAATGGGATATAATTCACACAACTTTAAGATTAACGGTTTGGAGAACAGTTTATATCAACTTTAATGAAGAGGTTACAAACGCTGCCGGTGATAAAATAACGCTGAGAAAGCAGAGCAAGACAAAGAGGGAAATAATTAATGTCAAAGAGCAGCAAAAACGATGAGTTGAAAGACTGGCTGGAGGCCTTTAAGTTGAAGTGTCGAGCTGCGGGGCTGAAAGTAACACCACAACGAACAGCAGTTTATAAAGTTTTAATCAAGTCAAAAGAACACCCTTCCGCCGATAGAGTATACCGGAAGGTCAAAAAGAGCCTGCCCAATATATCACTGGATACAGTGAACAGGACATTGCTGAGCCTAACTGATATCGGGGCAGCGTTTGCCGTTGAGGGCTCCGGTGATGCGAAACGGTTCGATGGGAACCTGAAAAGTCATCAGCACTTCAAGTGTATAAAATGCAAAAGAATCATTGACTTTCATCATAAGCCATTTGACAATATATCTGTTCCGAAAAGCATCAGCAAAAAATTTACGATATTGAGAAAGACGGTATATTTGGAAGGTATTTGCAATTTATGCAGAAAAGGAAGTAGATAAAAAGTTTTTTGATAAGGGAGGACAGAAATGGAACTGAAAGGTACTCAAACAGAAAAGAATTTATTAGTTAGTTTTGCAGGTGAGTCCCAGGCGAGAAACCGCTATACGTATTTTGCCAGCCAGGCAAAAAAAGAAGGTTACGAACAAATAGCGTCAATCTTCGAAGAGACCGCCAACCAGGAAAAAGAGCATGCGAAACGCGAGTTCAAATTTCTCCAGGGCGGCGAAGTCGAAATCACAGCCGCTTTTCCGGCAGGGGTCATCGGCAGCACACTTGAGAATTTAAAGGCGGCAGCAGCAGGCGAACACTATGAAACCACAGAGATGTATCCTGAGTTCGCCAAAGTCGCAGACGAAGAAGGTTTTAAGGAAATTGCGGAGGTCTTTAGAAACATAGCTATTGCCGAGAAGCGTCACGAAGAACGATATGTTGCTCTGGCAAAAAATATAACCGATGGGATTGTCTTCAAACGCAAAAAACCCGTAAGGTGGGTGTGCAGAAACTGCGGCTATGTTTATGAGGGCAGCGAAGCTCCCGATTTGTGCCCGGCCTGTGCTCATCCACAAAGCCATTATGAACTGGAGGCAGTCAACTACTAACAAGTAAGTTTTTTATTGCCGATTGACACCACGGTTGGTTATTGCTATCGTGCTATAGATACGGCTTTTAAAAACAAAAAGGGGTGGAAAGATGCGAGAGATAAAACCGAACGTTTATTCTGTAGGTACGATTGACTGGGACAGAAGACTGTTTGACGAATTAATCCCTCTGCCCGACGGAACGAGCTATAACGCCTATCTGATAAAGGGCGGAGAAAAAACAGCGCTTCTTGATAGTGTTGACCCCACTCAAACGATGCTTCTCATAGACAATATACTCAAGATGGGAGTGGATAAAATTGACTATATTGTCGCCCACCATGGAGAACAGGACCATTCCGGCAGCATAGGCGATATTCTAACACTCTATCCACAGTCAAAGGTGGTAACAAATCCGAAGTGTAAGGGGATGCTGATAGATTTGCTGCATATTGAGGAAGATAAATTCATCACAGTCGAAGACGGTGAAACGCTTTGCCTGGGCGATAAAACCCTCCAATTCGTTTATATTCCGTGGGTGCACTGGCCTGAAACATTGGGGACGTATCTGCAGGAAGATAAGATATTTTTCCCGTGCGATTTCTTCGGGTCTCACTTTGCAACAAGCAGCCTGTTCGTTGAGGATGAGCCGACAGTCTATGAAGCAGCGAAGCGTTACTATGCGGAGATAATGATGCCTTTCAGGACGGCAATCGGTAAAAATCTGGAAAAAATAAAAGCTCTCGAGATAGATATGATTGCCACGAGTCATGGCCCGGTTTATGACAGGCCCGAATTCATCATCGATGCTTATAAAGACTGGATAAGCGACAATGTCAAAAACGAAGTGGTGCTGCCTTTTATTTCGATGCACGAGAGCACCAAAAAAATGGTGGAATATTTTGTAGATGCCCTGATTGAAAGAGGCATTACGGTTAAGCGGTTCGACCTTGCATCGGTCGATATAGGCAAATTAGCGATAGCTCTGGTCGATGCGGCAACGATTGTCTTAGGCAGTCCAACGGTTCTGACAGGAGCACACCCACAGGTTGCATACGCAGCAATTCTGGCAAACGCCCTTCGGCCAAAAACAAAATTCGCTTCAATTATCGGCTCATACGGCTGGGGCGGTAAAATGACTGAACAAATTACAGGGCTGATTTCAAACCTTAAAGTAGAACTGCTTGAGCCGGTTATGGTAAAGGGCTGTCCGAGAAATAATGACTTTGCCGCTCTGGAAAGACTGGCTGATGAAATCTTAGCCAAACATAAAGAGCTTGGGCTCGAAGGTTGAAATTATAAATTTTGAAAGGACTAATTATGACTGCAAAACTTCAAGTTTACAAGTGTATGGTCTGCGGTAATATTGTCGAGGTGGTTCACGGCGGCGCAGGTGAATTGGTCTGCTGCGGTAAGCCGATGGAAAATCTGACAGAAAAAACCGCTGATGAAGGCAAAGAAAAACATGTTCCTGTGATTGAAAAAGTCAACGGCGGCATCAAAGTAAAGGTGGGCGACGTTCCACATCCTATGGAGGAAAAACATTACATCGAATGGATTGAAATTTTGACCGACGGCAAAGCATACCGACAATTTCTTGAGCCGAGTGATGCGCCTGAAGCCAATTTTAATGTGGATGTAAACGAAGTGACCGCCCGAGAGCACTGCAGCATTCACGGATTGTGGAAAGGAGAATGATGATGGGTAACAGTTTCAGCGCGGATGAAATTTTTGAGATGGCAGAGGAAATCGAACGAAACGGCGCCAAGTTTTATCGACAAGCGGCCAAGAACACTTCTGACAAAGAAACAAAACAAATGCTGCTCGAACTGGCTGATATGGAAGATGAGCATCTCACAACTTTTCAGCAAATGAGAAGCAAATTAAACAAAGAGGGAGGTGGCGAAGCGGCTCTTGACCTCGACAATCAAGCTGTTGTTTACCTGCATGCAATGGCTGATGCCCGGGGCAGCGAAGGCAAAAAAAGCCCGACGCAAGCACTGACCGGCAATGAAAGTATGAAAGAAATTCTTAATGCAGCTATAAATGCGGAAAAAGACTCAGTTGTTTTTTACTATGGGCTACGAGAGGCGGTTCCAGCCAGGGCCGGCAGAGGCCAGGTCAGGGCGATTATCCATGAGGAACTCAGCCATATCACCACTCTGCTGCAAAAGAGCAAGGAACTGAATTAGCATATTAAAACGAAATACGTTCAGGGCGAGCTGCCGGACGCCAAAGCGTTCAGGAGAGACAGAAATGCTGGATTTAGATTCGTTGTTTAATCTAAGTTACGGAATGTGCATAGTCACTTCGAAAAACAATGGCAGTTTCAACGGGTGTATCGTCAATACGGTATTTCAACTAACACCTAAGCCACCCATAGTAGCGGTTAGCGTTAATCGACAGAATTTGACGCACGAGTACATTTCCAACAGCGGAGTTTTTGCCGTATCAATTCTCGCTGAAAGGACACCTTTGGATTTTATCGGTAAGTTTGGTTTCAGGAGCGGTAGAGATATAGATAAATTCGAGCAGGTGAACTGTAAAACAGGTCAGAGTGGAGCGCCAATTATTCTGGATAATTCAGTGGGTTTTATCGAAGCTGAAGTTATCAACACAATTGATGTCGAAACACATACGCTTTTTATCGGGAAAATTACAGCCTGCGAGACCATCGACGCCGGCAAAATACCAATGACATATGCTTATTATCGTGATGTCAAGCATGGGCGTACTCCCAAAACGGCTGCGACATACCACGAAACAAGGACCAAAACAGCAACAACAAAAGGAAGCACAAGTATGAAGAAATATAAATGTCTTATATGCGGATATATCTATGACCCGGCTACCGGTGACCCGGACAATGGCGTTGAAGCAGGCACTGCTTTCGAGGATTTGCCGGATGACTGGGTGTGTCCTGAATGCGGGGTTGGTAAAGATGAATTTGAGGCGGTAGAGGACTAATCAGGACATTGTTTTTTACCATCCTCCCGGGCCGAGCAGGTCGCTGACCGGCTGGTCCCAGAATTTTTTGTCTCTGAAATACTGCTTAAGCATCATTGCCGCCACGACGCCGTCACCAACGGCAGTTGCCAGCTGCATAGCAGCGCCGATTCTGCAGTCACCGGCGGTGAAGACTCCGGGAACACTCGTGCGAAGATATGCACAATCGCACCTGATGAATCCGTTATCCGTGAGTTCGACAAAACCCTCCAGGAAGCCGGTGTTGGGGACCATTCCAATAAAAACAAAAACGCCGTCACAGGGATAGTCTTCTTCCTGTTCGTTTTTTACGTTCCTTAGCCGGACAGAGAGGACTTTGTCCGGGCCGTTTATGGCGACCGGAACAGTGTCATATTTTACGTTTAGATGGGAATCCTTTTGAGCGGCTTTTTCCAGAAGTTCTTCTGTGAGCACTTTGGTTGCTCTAAATTCGTCTCTGCGGTGAATAATAGTTACTTCTTCGGCGAATTTAGTCAGGTGCAAAGTTTCTTCGATTGCGGTGTTGCCGCCGCCAACTGTAACGACCTTTTTGCCTTTGAAAAACGGCGCATCGCAGGTTCCGCAATAGCTCACGCCGGCGCCGGCAAATTCTTTTTCGCCTGGGACGCCAAGTTTTCGATAATCACTGCCAACCGCCAGTATGAGCACTCTTGTGAGGAATTTTTCTTCATCGCAGGTAACTTCCAGAAGGCCGTTTTCGAGTCTCTTTAGGCCGGTAACTTCTTTTGATGTTTTTATTTGGGCGCCGAAATTCTCAGCCTGCTTTTGCATAACCTGAATCAGTCCCGGGCCGTCGATGCGTTCAAGGCCGGGGTAGTTTTCAATTCTGTCGGTGTTATTGATTTGTCCACCGGGGAGGAATTTTTCAAGTACTAAGGTTTTCAGCCGGTCGCGAGCGGAATAAAGAGCGGCGGCAAGGCCTGCCGGGCCGGCACCTACTATAATGCAATCATAATTTTCAGACATAATAAAGGCTTCCTTCAAAATTCTTAATCCGTAATTTTCTGCAAACAGTCTTGTAACCTAACAACCACATCCGGCCTAATGAAATAACATAATCGGCCCAGAGCGGCAAGTTAATTTAGCAGGGTTTACTCTGCAATCTCTCAGATGTCAACATCCTCTGCGCAAGGCGGACTATTCGCCGAGCTTGACAGCGGTGCCGTAAGCTAAAAGTTCAGCGGCACTGCCCACAACAGACGTAGTCATATAGCGAACATTGATTATTGCATCAGCGCCCATCTGTGCCGCCTGCGCTATCATTCTGTTAGTAGCTGCTGCGCGAGCCCTACCCATCATTTCCGTATATTCCGTCAATTCGCCGCCAAGGATTAACCTCACTAAGGCCGATAGGTCCTTGCCGAGCCAGATGGCAAATACCGTATGGCCCTGGACGAGGCCGAGAATTTCACGTGTTTGGCGGCCGGGCACTTCTGCGGAATTCAACAGCAAAACTCCTGCTTCAGACTCGCCTCGCAGCGGCTCCTCTGCTGACGTCTTGAATTTGGTTTGTTCGAGAGCCACTGTCGCCAGTACCACAAGGATACCGCCTAAAAGGGCGAAGACCGCAATCCGCAGCCACCACGGCACGACCGGGTCGTCGGCAACGAGCACGTGCCAGGGTATGCCGGCAAAAATGCAAGTGAACAGACCTACAACAAACGCTAACGAACCAATTTGTCTAACTATTTTCATAACTTTCTCCTTAAACCATTAAAGTCCAAAATCTCAGCTAACGAGTGGCATCGGCCACAGCCTTCAGGATGTCAGCTATATGTTTTGGTTGACTGAGAACAATTCCTTTACTGACTCGCGCATCAGCACGATGATAGTGAACACACCAAGCACCGTTCCGAAAGGCATAAAAATGCACTCGATTCCTGCCATGATGAGGCAAAACAGATGATACTTTCGACGTTCGAGGAAACGCCCTGTGGTGATGATACCGCCAGCCAATATCCAACCTATCATTATGAATAGTCCAGCAAAAATGACGAAGAACCAGCCAATGAATGTAGGTGGCGCCTCTCCCCCATCGGATTCAAACTTTCCGGGGGCAAGTATGAAAAACAGGCCGATGATAAGGTGGAAAATCGGGAATAATGCGAACAATCCTGCCAGCCCGCCGACTACATAATGAAAGATGGAAAGCAGCTTGAGGTATTCTTCGTCTTGTTTCATCTCATCGTTCCTTCAGCCTAACTATTGTTTATATGGTTTCGGTATAAGGCATTTCATCTGGCTGACTAAAACCAACTGCTATATCATAGCATTGGCTGGGGAACTATCAACCGAGAAAAACCTTGAAGAATAATAAAAGAGCAGTAATATAACGAGGGGATGAATAAACAAATGCCTCAAATAAAAGATGTACTCGAAAAACTGTATGCAAAATACAACCATCGCAGTTTTATCAGGCAGGACCCGCTGCAATTCGTATATCAATATTCGAGGAGTGAGGATATGGAAATTGCAGGTTTTCTGGCGGCCTCTCTTGCCGTTGGAAGAGTAGGGCAAATCGAAAAAAGCGCAAGCGACCTGTTGGGACGTATGGGTGAAAGTCCATACGAATTCGTCAAAGATTTCGGTGAAAGCGAAAGAAGAAAATTAAGGGATTTTAGGCACAGATTTATCAGCGGCGATGACATATCAGATTTGTTGGAGCTTTTGCGGGAGGTTGTGGGCGAATTCGGCGGTATTGAAAAGTTCTTTGCCAAAGGTTACAATCCAAACGATAATAATACGGTCCAGGCATTGGCCGAATTCTCAAAGACGCTGCTGGCCGAGTATGCCAAACGACACGGCGGCCAAGCCGGTCGGGGACTGAGATATTTGTTAGCCAGCCCGGCGGCAGGTAGTGCATGTAAGAAATTGAACCTTTTTTTGCGATGGATGGTGCGCGACGACGAGGTCGACGCCGGCTTGTGGAAGTCGGTCGATAAGGCCAAACTAATTGTGCCGGTGGACGTACATATGAGCAGGCTGTGCAGGATTTTAGGTATGTACGAGCGAAAGACCGTTTCATTGGGGGCGGCTATAGAAATAACAGAAGCTTTTGCTGCAATCGAGCCGGCTGACCCTGTAAAATATGACTTTGCGTTGAGCCGGATTGGCATCCTGAAGGGATGCACGGGGCGGCACCGCAGCGGTTGTGAGTTTTGCGAACTGTTCAGCTTCTGCCGTAACAGATGATTTTATAACAGGTATATGGAGTGATTATGCCTTTGAACAAGGAAAAAGTGAAAGTGTTGTTTGTCTGTACGGGTAATGCGTGCCGAAGCCAGATAGCAGAGGGATGGGCCAGGCACTTAAAATCAGATGTTATTGAAGCCTACTCGGCCGGCGTCAGCCCGGCTACTCTCAGTTCCAGAGCGACAAGTGTGATGGCTGAAGCGGGAGTCGATATTTCAATGCAAAGGTCAAAACACATTGATGACGTTTCAGACATAGAGTTTGATTATATCGTTACAGTTTGTGATAATGCCAGAGAATACTGTTCCATTTTTCCCGGGGCCGGCAAGCTCATTCACAGGATGTTCGAAGACCCTTCTTTTATGGTGGCAGCTGAAAAGGAGGTTATGACGGCTTTTAGAAAGCTGCGGGATAAGATAAGGGCCTTTGTCGAGACAATGCCGGAGAGCCTGGAGAAATTGGCAAAAGAGAGCCGTAAGGCAGAGGAGTAAAGAGAGATGTCAGAAAATAACAGCAAAGATAAAGAGCTGAGTATGTCTGAAAAATATACTTCTGCGATAACGCTCTCGGATATGGAAATTTTTGTGTTTCCGGAGCTGATGTACAGTCTGGTTTTAGCTAATATTATGAGCCCGATTATCTGGCAGTGGCGCCAACTGGACTGTTTTGAAAAGCTCCGGGGCAAAAGCAGCTACAAAAAACTGATGCGGCTCAAACAATTCATCATAGACGAGTATGAGTTTAACCTTGACCTTGAGACGTGGGGTCTTACAAGCAGGGAGAAAGAGCTCAAACGGTTTGAGAAGTATATTTCAGCCGAGCAAATTGCTACAAGCAACGCCCTGTTCGGCTACCACGGCGATAAATACTACTTCGATGTTGATATCCGCAAGCACTTCGGATTAGATAAATATGACAGTGACATCATTCCATACTGGAAAACCGAAACAATCGAGGCGATGGACGCCTTTCGATACAAAGAAGGGTACACAAAACGGGCAGGAGAATGCGTTTCACTATCGGCGCTTTATGCGGCGGCGGCATTTATCGTCTGCTCAATACCTTTAAAAGACATCTATATGCTCCTGACACCTCTTCACTCACAGAATTTTATCGACATACAGGGTGGTGTTCTGACCAATAACCGCAGGCTGGTTACCAGAACAATGTGGTTTAACGGCACGGCCCTCTCAAATAAGGCGCAGCGTGCACTGCGAAATGAAAACGTTACAATCGTTGCCCACAACAGCGGCTATGTGCATTATATGTACGACGATGCAACGATACAGAAAGAAGCCTACAGGTATTTTGCCAGCAGGCTTGGCGATTACCTCTCAACCAACGTTACTCTATTGATTATTGCTAATTTCCTTCGGTTCAATAGAAAATACCAAAGCTCTTTTCAATTCTGCCGCGAGCACCGTCAGGAGAAAAAGTACATAAAAGTGGAAGTCCTATTTCGCTATGAACACGGCAGCAGCTTGAGGATTGCCGATGATACATTCGGCAGGTTGCTTGCCGAGGTCTCACACGAAGATTACTTACCTTATAAGCTGGACGATAGGATTTGCTGTGAGCAGCTTATGGACTTTATTGATAATGAAAAGGTTGATGTTCGTCAAAGCAGCGGCCGGGAAAAACTCATAGAATACCTTAAACCATATGTCCCTGATACAGGAGAGTTTGTTGAAGAACTGGCTGACTTCGTTCACACCGAAGCAAAACTGCCGTCTTCAGAAAAGAATTATCTACCCTCCAGCCCAATCGAAATCGGTATCGAACAAAGCAGAGAAGAGATAATCGAATGTTTACAACAGCAGCGTCACAATAACGGTACGGCAGAGCTTGCCTTTTATGCTTTTCGCGATATGGCAAATTGTGACTGGCGGCCTTTTATCAAGGCAGCGCTGGAACGCAATCCGGTCTCAATTCAAAAGGCTGGGGAAATGCCGGCTGCAGACGTATATAAGCAGCTTGAAAAAATTCAGAATACATCCATTTATGACGGCAAGCGTCTGGCCCAGCCGGACGAAGTGGCAAATTACGCAAGAGGCGACGGCATCGAAAAGGCATTTCTGCTGGCCAATATAATTCGTCAAAAGCAGCCTGAACAGGATATTAAAATAACTGTATATGATAATGAGGTGGTGCTTACATCCACAAGTGAGTACCGCTTTACTTCTACAAAGGGGTTTGAAAAGCAGGTTTTTATTCCGGCAAAAGGAGCCATAAGGACAGGGGATTAAAATATTAAATTCTTAACCGGGGAGAGAATTTTAAGGCGAATAATTTTTTTAAGAAACTTTAATTTTTAGTTGACAAGCAGAGGAAGTAAGACTATATTAGTCTTATATGAAAAACATTAGAGTTTTTAAGCAGGACAGAAGATGGACATTTTGAGGCGAAATACTGATTATGCTTTAAGAGCAATGGTAAATCTTGCCCGGCACAGGGGTGGAGAGTTAATGTCGGCCAGGCAATTGGCTTCTGACGGGGCTTTTCCTTATCAAATCGGCTGTAAGATACTACAAAAGCTCCATAAGAGGGGCTTGGTTGAAAGCTATATGGGGCAAAGGGGCGGATTTCGGTTGAGCAGAGAGCCATCAGAGATTACTTTGATGGAGATTGTAGAGATTTTTCAAGGTGGTATCAGGCTGAACAGGTGCCTGCCGGGTGGAGAGGGTTGTGAACTACAACCGGAATGTCCTATTAGCGTAAAGCTGGAAAGTCTTCAAAGATATATTGACGGATATTTCGGCGGGATTACATTGGAGGAGATTTTGGACGGCAGCAAGACAGTTGAGAAGAAAAAGTCAAAAAAGCGGTTTCGAAAGGAGAAAAATGAGCAGTAAGAAGCCGGACAAAAACGTACTGCAGGACTGCCTTGGCAAGGGGCGGCGATTGACCGAGCTGATTGAATATTCCACTGATTCGATAGTAAGCAAGACGATTCTTGATAAGCCGGTTGGAACAATCACTCTATTCGCATTCGATAAGGGCCAGAAATTGAGCGAACATCAAGTTCCTTACGATGCCGTCGTCGAGTTACTGGATGGCAAAGCCAAACTAACGATAGGGGCAAAAGAGCAGGAGGTTTCGGCAGGAGAAATTATCATAATGCCCGGCAATGTGCCACACTCTGTTGTGGCTGTGGAGAATTTCAAGATGCTGCTGACGATGATTCGTGCATAAATGTTTTATCAAATAATAAAGGGGAAAAAATGGTTAGATGTCCCGGACAAGACCAGAGATTTTGGAAGCCGGATGATATTTATGAAATTAAATGTCCCGGATGCGGCAAGGCTATAGAGTTTTTCAAGGATGAACCCAAACTCAAGTGCCGTAAATGCGGGCAATTGGTGATTAATCCGAAGATAGACCTCGGCTGTGCAGAATGGTGCCAATATGCTGAGCAGTGTCTGGATATTATGAAAAAAACGAGCGATAAAAAGAAGCAATAATAAAACTGAAATTAACAGTGGATTTGTAAAAATATGATTTGGTGAAATCGGTTGTTGAATATTTATGCAGATATTGCTGAAAAATGAAAGGGGGTAAATTATGTTTTGTTATCAGTGTGAACAGACGGCAGGCGGGACGGGATGTACGAAAGTCGGTGTTTGCGGCAAGGACCAGGACATTATGAGTCTGCAGGATACGCTTACCTTCGGCTTAAAAGGTATCGCCGCTTATGCATATCACGCGCGTGAACTCGGAAAAAAAGACGAGCAGGTTGACGCATTTATGCACGAGGCGATGTTCTCAACATTAACAAACGTTGACTTTGACCTCGAACGTTATCTGGAGCTGGTATTGAAAGCAGGCGAGATGAATTTTCGCATTATGGAGATGCTCAACGATGTACATACATCAACTTTTGGCAATCCAACACCGGCAACTGTGGCAAGAGGAACCAAGGCAGGGCCGGGAATCGTTGTTACCGGTCATGACCTGCTTGACCTTTATGAATTGCTAAAACAAACCGAGGGCAAAGGTATTAATATCTATACCCACGGCGAGATGCTGCCGGCTCACGGCTACCCGGAGCTGAGAAAATTTAAACATCTTGTCGGCAATTACGGAACGGCATGGCAGAACCAGCGAAAAGAGTTTGATGATTTCACCGGTGCGATTTTAGTAACGACCAACTGTGTTATGATACCAAAAGACTCTTACAAGGACAGAATGTTTACCTGCGGCATCGCTGGCGTCGCAGGTGTAAAGCACCTCAAAGGTCGTGATTTCAGCGAGGTAATCGAGACGGCCTTGTCCGGGTCGCCACTGCCTGAAAATCCGCAAGGCACTTTGAGCACGGGATTTCATTATACGGCGGTCCTTGGGCTGGCGGAAAAAATAGTTGAGGCGGTAAAGGCAGGCAAGATTCGGCATTTCTTCTTTATCGGCGGCTGTGACGGTGCCAAGCCCGGACGCAATTACTTTACCGAGTTTGCCGAGAAAGTGCCGGACGACTGTGTAATATTGACCGCAGCGTGTGGAAAATACCGATTAAATGCGCGTGACTATGGTGATATTGACGGGATCCCGCGTTTGCTCGATACAGGCCAGTGCAATGACTGCTATTCGGCGATTAAAATTGCATTGGCACTGGCTGAGGCATTTGATTGCGATGTGAACGAGCTGCCTCTTTCGCTGGTGGTATCATGGTACGAACAGAAAGCGGTGGCAATCCTGCTGACACTGCTGCATCTGGGAATAAAGAACATAAAGCTTGGTCCGAGCCTGCCGGCTTTTCTCAGTCCGAATGTACTGAAGATACTCATCGAAAAATTCAATATCAGCCCAATTGGCAATGTCGATAAAGATATGGCTGCGATGCTGAAGTAAAATATAATTGAAAAAGTGCATCAAAATGGTTTTGCGAAACATAGTAAAAATAGATGAAGAAAAATGCAACGGTTGCGGCTTGTGTATCAATGCCTGTGCCGAAGGCGCAATAAAATTAATCGACGGCAAGGCAAAGCTGGTAAGTGAGGTTTATTGTGATGGTCTCGGCGCCTGTATCGGGCACTGTCCCCAGGATGCTATAACGGTCGAAAAGCGAGAGGCGGACGAATTTGACGAGCAGGCGACAAAAGAGTATCTGGCCAAAGAGAAAGCCGCTCAAGAACAAGGTGATTTTGTATGCCCCGGGAAGATGGCCCAAAAGCTGCGAGAAAAGGCCGATGTGAGCAACACCGCCACCGCTGACGTTCAGTCACAGTTACGTCATTGGCCGGTACAGTTAAAGCTGGTTTCGCCAAATGCTCCATATTTCGATAATTCTGATTTGCTGCTGGTCGCCGATTGTGTGCCGTTTGCAATGGGTGATTTTCACAATAAGCTGCTAAAAGACCACAGTATTGTCGTTGGCTGCCCGAAACTCGACGACAGCGAATTTTATGTTGAAAAACTTGCGGCAATTTTGAAGGCCAATAAGCTTAAAAGTCTGACTGTTGTCCATATGGAAGTACCGTGCTGTTTCGGGCTGACAAACATTGCACGCAAGGCAATAAGCTGCAGTGGGGTGAAAATAGCATTTGAAGATGTTACAATAGATTTGCACGGCAATGTAAGTAAAACTGAAACAATAGAAGTCAGCAAGTGATTTGATAAGGAGACCTATAAATGGGACAGGAAAGTTCCGTCCTTAAATACACAGGCAAGATATTTGCGGACTTCTGGAACACAGCGGCTGAAATGTCACCATATCTCCTGTTCGGCTTTTTCGTGGCGGGAATTCTTTCTGTGTTGATATCGCAGCGCCTCGTGGAAAAACATCTGGGCGGCAGAGGAATATGGCCGCTACTGAAGGCATCAATTTTCGGTGTTCCACTGCCTCTGTGTTCGTGTGGTGTGATACCGGTATCGATGTCACTGCACAAACACGGTGCAAGTAAAGGTTCGGTGATATCATTTCTGCTGTCCACCCCTCAGACCGGTGTTGACAGTATCTTTGTTACTTTAAGTCTTCTCGGTCCTGTCTTTGCGGTTTTCAGGCCGTTGGCGGCATTGGTAACCGGCATTGTCGGGGGCGGTCTTGTTAATGCTCTTGATGGGGCAAGAGAGGACAGCGCGCAGGCCCCTCCAAAATGCACAGACGAGTGCTGCGGCGGTGCAGAAAATCATCATAAAATCAGAAGAGGATTGAAATACGGTTTTATTACCCTGCCACGGGACATCGGCAAAGCGATGCTGGCTGGACTGGTAGTCGCTGCGGCCATCTCGGCGCTGGTTCCGGATGACTATTTTGCGGAAAAACTGGGGACCGGTATCCCTGCAATGGTGGTGATGATGTTTTTGGGCATACCGGTTTATGTCTGCGCTACGGCATCGGTGCCTGTAGCTGCTGCACTGATATTAAAGGGCCTGACGCCGGGAGCGGCATTGGTATTTCTTATGACCGGCCCTGCCACCAATGCTGCATCATTCGCAACTATCTGGAAAACTTTAGGGGCCAGAACTGCAATAACCTATCTTGCTACAGTGGCAGGATGTGCTCTTGTGGGCGGGATTTTTCTGGATTCAATCGCCGCCTGGTTTGACTTTGAAACAGTCACCCGCCCGGGGTGGATGCTGCCGACAGTTATTAAATACATCTCGGCCGTTGTGCTTTTGGCCGTCTTGTTGTTTGCAATATTCAGCAAAAAAAAATCAGCCGACTAAGCTTGCAAACAAAAAAGATTTAATTTATCATATCCAGATAAAAGCTCTTGAAGAAATCGCATTTAGCAGAGATTTTTTGGGGACAGGCGAAAATGGATATCAAGTCAGCTATCACCAATTATTCCCTCAGCCATTATAGATTAATAACCTTAATTATGGTCGTCTTTACCGTGGTGCTGGGTGCGCTAATACCTTTTATACACATTGATACCGACCCTGAGAATATGCTCTCAGAAGGTGAAGCCGTTCGTGTATTCCATAACCAGACCAAAGAGCGATTTACGTTGAACGACATTGTAGTTGTAGGTATTGTTAATAAAAAGAGACCCGATGGGGTTTTTAATCCAGGGTCACTGGCCAGAATTTATGAACTGACAGAATTTGCAAAAACTCTTTCCTGGCCGGACGAAAAAAAGCACGATGAACAGGCCGGAGTTATTGAAGTTGATTTACTTGCACCATCGACGGTTGACCATATCGGCCAAGGCGGTCCGGGAGAAGTAAAGTTCGAGTGGCTGATGAAAAAACCGCCTGCTACAGAGGATGAAGCTTTAGAAATCAGAGACAAGGCGATGAGTAATCCTTTACTCAAAGGCACAGTTGTTTCTGAAGATGGCAAAGCAATTTGCTTATATCTACCGCTAACAAGCAAAGATTTAAGTTACCGTATATACAGCAGGCTAAAAGAAAAAATTGCCACATTCAGTGGTGATGAACAATATCACATTACTGGTTTGCCGGTTGCTGAGGACACCTTTGGTGTTGAAATGTTCATCCAGATGGCCATCTCAGCACCACTGGCAATGGCGGTAATCTTTATACTTATGCTGCTGTTCTTCCGCAAAATTGTTCTTGTTATCTCACCGATGATAGTGGCAATGGTTTCGGTGATTTCAACGATGGGGCTTCTGATTGGATTGGGCTTTCCTGTGCATATTATGAGCTCGATGATACCGATTTTCCTTATGCCTATAGCTGTGGTTGACTCGGTGCATATTCTATCCGAATTCTTCGACCTTTATACGAAGGAAAAAGGAAGGGTTAATACCGCCAAAGAGGTTATGAGCAATCTGTTCACACCAATGCTTTATACTTCACTTACTTCAGCGGCCGGCTTCGCTTCTCTCGCCCTTACACCAATTCCACCGGTTCAGATTTTCGGCGTCTTTGTAGCTGCCGGAATTATAATTGCATGGATATGTACCGTAACATTTGTACCTGCTTATATAATGATGATAAAGGAAAAATCTCTTGAAAATTTCGGCCATGAAGCTGTACATATAGAAAAGCAAAATAGACTTGCAAAACTGCTCTGTTTTACCGGCCGATTTACATATAACAAAGCTAAGCCAATATTGATAGGCGTCATTTTGGTAACTGCTATTGCCATTTATGGAATTACGCAAATCCAGATAAACGACAATCCCGTAAAATGGTTCTCCAAAACCCACCCAATCCGCCAGGCCGACATCGAACTAAACAAGCATTTCGGCGGAACCTATATGGCCTATCTGGTTTTGGGCTCAGCCCACCAAAAAGGTCTCCCAACGAAATACATCAACGACCTTCACAGCCGACTCTTGAAAAAAATCCTCGGATTGAAAGAACCATACCCGGATTCAGTGAATGTCATTCCTGAAATGGAAAAGATTTTTTCAGAACAGGCCTCCACCACCGAAACAAAGAAGGATTTGCTGGATGGTTTATATGATTTTGCCAATACAAAGGTTAACACCGTCGAAGAGAAATACGTTGATATGTGGTATGAATTGGCTGACTTCTTTGATTTGGAGAAAGAACGAATTAAGATTTTCAAGCAACCCGACGTGCTGCGCTACATCAGCAGGCTACAGGAACATTTGAAAAAAACAGGTCTCGTCGGCAAAAGTAATTCTGTGGCCGACGTTGTAAAAAAGGTCCACCAGGAACTCATCGACGGCAAGCCCGAAAGCTATATTATTCCAAAAACTTCCGGTGCGGTTGCTCAATGCCTTCTGCAATTTCAAAGCAGCCATAATCCTGAGGATTTATGGCACCTTGTTACGTACGACTATATGAAGGCCAATATCTGGATTCAACTGACCAGCGGCGATAATAAAGATATGGAAAAAGTCGTCAAGGCTGTCGATGACTTTTTTGCTGAAAACACGCCGCCAGTACCGC
>Ga0180432_10003676_pt1 | contig 21667 bp, 18 predicted proteins | sample SS_ome_10_FD_132414 | JGI IMG/M metagenome (GOLD analysis project Ga0180432, IMG submission 132414) | Hypersaline lake sediment archaeal communities from the Salton Sea, California, USA - SS_1_MS_2 metaG | ecosystem: Environmental > Aquatic > Non-marine Saline and Alkaline > Hypersaline >...
ATATTCGTAAAAATAAAAATTTTACTAAAGATTCTTAAAACAGTATTAGTAATATTATATATAGGTATAGAAATAGAATTCGTCAAGTCCATCATGCTCACTACAAAGCAGATAATTTCAATATTGGAAGAATTGAACGACAACGAAGACAAGTTCGTATCTATTTTCAATAAGATTGTGAAAACGGGGCTTCGAATTCAACAGAATAGCGAGGAGCTTTTAAATGAGTGTAAGAGGCTTTTTAAAAATCACGATTCTGCGTTTCAATTTACCTTTACCGATTTTGATTTTAGCTTTTTCTTAAAAATAGTTGGTGGGACAATGACGTACGGTCAAGGGGTTTATCAGGAGCAAGACGTTCCCTTGGTCGTCATAGATTTTCCAAAAGACATAATAAATAAAGTAGTCGTGCGAGAAATAAGCGTTGAAAGCTTGTATAATAAAGGAGTTATCAAACTCAAGGGCAGTCTTTCTAACGCCATGAGATTACGAGCATTAGGGAAGCATTATGTGAAATTCATGGAAGTACTCTTCAATTAATAACCTTTTTTCATGAATACATGTTTTACATTAACCATAAGAAGAGTAGAAAATGCGAGATTTTGGGTTATAATAAAATTTTTTAGATAGAGATGATGTAATAACTTAGTCTATAATTTTTCTCATGGGCCTGTAATCTAGTCTGGATAGGGTGCCCGGCTTCGGACTGGGATGTCGCAGGTTCGAATCCTGCTAGGCCCACCATTTTCATTATTCTTTATAGCAAACAGTTAAATCTACCACTTATTGTTTGGTTTAACTGAGAAGAAGATTACCCATTCCTAATTTCAACGAGTTTTTCCTCTTTCCTGACTTTAAGATATTCTTCAATCTTTTCTCAATTTAAAATATCAAAGAAAATACTATTCCAATTATATAGGTTATTCCTGCAGCAGCAGCTCCTATTATCATCATTTGCAATCCACTTAAAATCCAATTTTTTCTTGAGAAAATAGTTTTCATGGCTCCTACACTAAACAAGGCTATATTAGTTGCAATTATGGAAAATATCATAGCTTCTATGCTACTTAATGGAAAGATGAAAGGAAAAATAGGGACCAAGGCTGCAAGAGCGAAGGAAATTCCGCATAGAATTCCTGCTTTTGCTGGATTCCCTCGTTCTTTAGAGGTAAGGCCTAATTTTTGAAGAGCCTCTTCATGTAAAAATCTATCTTCTTTGCTCACAATTTTGTTTGCTATAGCTTTAGCTTCATTTTTTTCAAATCCTTCTTCTTGATAAAGCTTAATTAATTCCTCTTTCTGTTCCTTTAGTGTCTTTTTCTTTTTGATTTTTTTCCTTCTATTTTCCCTTTCGAGTACTTCTAATTCAGATTTGGATGATTGATATGCACCAACTCCCATAGAGATTGTTCCAGCAAATAATTCTGCGATTCCTGATAACAATATTACATAAGACTGTGCGATTGCTCCAAAAACTCCTGCGATAAATGCTAAAGTCGAAACTAAACCATCATTTGCCCCAAGAATCATATCACTAATGCCTCCACCTTCAGCTATTTCCCAGGATTTTATCCCTAGAATTTCATCTTTCATTCTATCCAAGTGGAATTGCTCATCAGAATACATCCTTCCCCAAAATTCTGAAATTGGTGCATCTTTAACATTTTCAACTTGAACAGCCAAATTATAAAGTGCCTCTTCCTCGCCAACTATTACCCATTCAATAAAGCTTTTAGTTCCTAATATGTGCATCATGAAGCTAATTTTCCAATTTCTAAGAACCGTTTTAAATTTTCCATAATGTAAATCTTCAAATTTATTTATTTCTTCAAACCATAATTTAGAATGGTTGGTTTCATCAGAGCTAATGCTTAATAATAATTGTTTAATTTTTTCTTCCTTAGTTTTCTTAGCAAGGATTTCAAATGCTTTAGATTGCATGAGGATATAGGTATAGATTTTCTTTGCTATGCTAATTATCTTATCGCCTTCTAAATCTGATAATGCATTCATTGAAGTCTTCTTTAGATAATGTTTTTTAAAAATACTTACATTAATGTATATATTACTATATTTAATCTTTTGTAAGTGAATAAGATGATTGAAGACTATGTCCCAACAGGGATTCCTGGAGTTGATAGAATTCTTGAAGATAAGGGGTTACCAAGGGGTCAAACAATTCTTTTAAGTGGTGGACCTGGAAGTGGAAAAACTACATTTGCCATGCAATTTCTTTATACGGGCGCAACCCAATATGATGAATCAGGAGTATATATTACTCTTGATGAAGAACCCGATGATATAAGGAGAAACATGTTAAAATATGGTTGGGATTTGAAAAAATTGGAACATGAGGAGAAATTAATGTTTATAAATATTTCTCCTGTTCGTATTGCATCAGAGGAAGCGACAGGGTTAATTCAAATAGGTATGAAGGAATTTAGATTAGTTAAATTGCTTGAAGCAATAAAAAAGGGCATAACTAACATAAATGCAAAGAGAGTGGTGGTAGATCCGATAACAATTTTTACTCTACAATATCCAAATGAAATTGAACGCATATCTGCTATGAGAGATGTGATAAAAGATTTGCGCGCTACAGGTTGCACGAACCTTTTAATTTCAGAGTTAAAAGGTACTGGATGGGATCGTGAACACCAATTTGAAGAATATCTTACTCAGGGAGTTATATTATTGAGGACTTATCTTAAAGATACTAAACTAATACGAATATTTCAAGTAGAAAAGATGCGTGGATTGGCAATTGATAACCAACCTCGACCTTATGATATATCTACTAACGGTGTTGAAGTATACCCTGATGCAACGGTTTACAAATAGGAATTTACAAAAATTCACTAATTAATTAAAAAATCCTTTATCAACAAATAGCATTATTCTTGATGTCTCTGACTCAGAAAGAGTTCTAAATAAAGGTAGTATTATTGTTTTTTTATGAATTATCGAAATTCCCACTCACAATATGGTTCGCCTCTTGCCATGCACTTAGTTTCTTTGACATATTTATTTTTTATTGTTGAAAAGAAGCCGTTGAAGAAGCCGGTAGTAAAATAGCAGGAGGGATATTCATGTCTACCCCCCCAAAATTTTGTATATAAGCTCTCACAATTATCCATTATTCTTATTGCTTTACCTGATATTACCTTTCCCACCTTGCAGTGTTCTAAGAAATGAAATAAAAGTTTTATTGCTTTATTCTCTTCAATTCCTGCGTTTAGAAGGCGCTCCCCCAGCTCTTTTCCTACCTTTGCACCTCCCATCCTCATTGCCATTTGATATCTCTCACCTCCAAGAACATAACTGAGCCACCCTATAGCATGCCCTACCACATGAAGATGGACCTTATTCCCTAATCTGGGTCTTTGCACAAGAGGTTTCCCGTCTAGTAGAAAACCAATAAGTCGATTCATCAATTCTTCATTTACCTTTTCAACAACAATGCTGTCCTTTTCCAGAGAATTATCTAATTCATCAATTTCTCCTGGCACTACTTTAATTTCGCAATAAGGGTCACCAAGCCCAATACATTTTGTCTCAATAGCATTCCATTCTCTAGTAAATCCTCTCCAAGTTTCTATTCCTTTTACACTTCCTGCTATAGCTGATGGAAGATACAATGCCATCGGAGCACCTATTTTCTTGAATCCACAGCAATCAGAGTTTTCATATGCTCGAATATAGTGTTCATCAGTATTAGAGATATCAGGAAGGTATTCTGGAATACAACTACGCTCTTTCATGAGGGAAGAAAAATAATACTGTATTCCTTTTTTTACATCCTTCACTGTACTAAACTTTTTAGGTGTTTTTAATTTCATAAACAACATTAGAAATTTCACATACCAAGGGAAATACTTGAACATTAAATATCCCATGCTCTCATCTTCCTTATTTAAATTATATTTCATCTTTGGAAATCTTTGAGGATCCCAAAGCATCCCGCTCCAATGGATAAGGTTGGTCCAGAAAAGATTCACGAAATCCCCCACTTCTTTTCTTATAACTGCTTTTTCGCCCCCTAATAAAGATTTCATAAATAATTTTGCTCCCCCTGGATTAATCATATCTGTATCTAAAGCTAGTTTGTGCAATTGAGCTCGTCGTTCAAGCTTTATGGGGATATCCTTGATTTTTATTGGTTTCACCTTGGGATGCTTAATGATGTTTAAAAACCACTTACCCTCTTTTATTTCCATCTTTATTACTCCATTTGAGATACTCATCATCGCCACGAGATCTTCTGGTTTACCACAACCTTGATCTATGGATACCATTACTGCGTTTCCCATGGCAGCAAATTTTGATAGGGTCAGCCTCATAAACCTTAAAATTTCAGTCCCATTGAAGAGATATGGCGAAGTTAGGGAATCAAATATTAGTAAGATGCCCTTCTTGCCTATATTTTCGCTTAACCTTGAGATTGCTATGTCTATACTCGAGATATTATTACAATTAGCGTATAAAGTATCTAACCTATCTGATACTGAAACGCCAACCGTCTCGTTATAAGCATCAATAAAACTTAAAAGTCCAGGCTCGATTTCGCCCAATCCTCTTTCTTTTAATGCTATTTCTGCTCTGGAAGATCCAAATTCAGTTATCACATAAATAACGGGTCTATCCTCCACAAGATTTTGAAGTGCAGCTTGTTCACAAAAGGTTGTTTTCCCTGCGCCAGGGGAGCCGATCAATAATATCATATTCCCCTCTGGTATATATTGTATTTCATTCATAGATACCATTAAAAATCACCTATTTAAATTCCCATTCGCAATAGGGATCACCCATTGCTATGCATTTAATTTCTCTAACATGTTGATTCTTGATAATAGAGAAGAAACCGTTAAGAAATCCTGTTGTGAAGAAGCATGAAGGCTCCTGCCACTTCGACCAATAATATATCGTATACAAGCTTTCACAGTTTTCTTTTATTCTAATTGTCTCATCTATCGAAATCTCTTTTCCTATCCTGCAATGTACTAAAAAATTGACAATACGGTTTATAGCATCATCCTCAGTTATTCCTGCATTTATCAAATTATTTCCTACGTCCTTTCCTGCTCTAGCACCTCCCATCCTTAACGCCATACGGTATTTTTCTCCAACCATCGCAGGTAAAGCGATATCTGGATGAGCCATAATGAAATTGGTACCCAATATAGGTCTCTCTATAAGAGGCTCATTATTGAGGAGAAATCCCATGAGATGCTGCATGAAATGATTATATACTCCTTCGATGATTGAATTATCTTTTTCAAGAAAACCTCTGAGCTCACTAAGTTCCCCCGGTACTACTTTAATTTCACAATAAGGATCTCCAAGTCCAATACACTTTGTCTCAATAGCATTCCAATCTCTTTCTTCCTTATCAAAAATTTTACATGATCCAGCAATTATAGCAGGAATCACTAGGGCTAGGGGTGTACCTACATTTTCTATCCCCCAACAATCACGACATTCATCTAATCTAATATAATATTCATTGGTTTTAGAGAAATCGTCAAGATATTCTAATATACAATCACCGCGTAATTTCATGTGTCTGGAAAAAAATTTAAAAAATTTCTTCACATTTTTAATTTTATTAAAATTCGAGGGCATGAGTAATTTAATGAAAAATCTCTTGTATAAAGGAAAAAACGATAATGCTTCTCTACCAAGAAGGGCAAACTCCTTCCATAAATCATATATCATCTTTGGAAATCTTCGAGGATCCCAGATTATGGAACTCCAGAAGGCAAAATTAGGCCAAAAAATATTAACTTCGAATTTTTTTAAGATTTGTTCTACACTTACCATTTTTCTAGCGAATTCTTTATCCCAAAACTTGGTTTCATAAATCTTTTTCTCCCAAATTTCTGTTGAGGGAATTTCAATACTTACGGGTTTCACTTTTGGGTGCTTTATGACATTCAAGATTCGTTTCTCATCTTCTATTTTCATCTTTACTACACCGTTTGATAGACTCATCATGGCTACAAGATCTTCCTCTTTACTGCTACCTTCATCAAAACAGATTAAAGCACTGTTTCCTTCAGCAGCAAACCTAGAGATGGTCAATTTTAAGAATCGCACGACCTCTGAACCGCTTAAAAGATATGGCGAAGTTAAAGAATCAAACACCAATAAAACACCATTTTTTTGTATTCTATTTTGCAGTTTCGAAATGGCTATACCTATACTAGATAAGTTCCCGCAGTCTGCACTGACAATATCAGGTCGATCTAAAACAGATAAACCCACAGTTTCATTATAAGCATCGATATAGTAAAGCAAATCTGCTCTGATATCACCTAATCCTTTCTCCTTTAAAATCTTCTCTGCATTAGAGGGACCATATTCAGTTATTGCATATATTATTGGCTTATCAATTGTTAAATTCTGTAAAATTACTTGTTCGCAGAATGTTGATTTGCCTGCTCCAGGGGGACCTACCAAAAAAACAACATTTTTTAGTGGAATATCCTGTAATTGGGTAAGAGACAATGATTTTACCTTATTAGATTAATAATATAGGAAAAACTAATTTGATAGAAATTCATGAAGAAATAATTAAAGTAAATAATTAACGCTTCCACATTTTTTGACTTGTATTTATTTCTATATTATATATTTATAACTAGGTTTAATTTATATTTTTACATAAAAGTAAATTTTTTAATAAATCTTTTATTGTAAAAAATCCTCATATAAAATAATTCAAATCCTCCTAGAACTATTTTATCATGCCGTAAGATCCAATACTTGTTTTTCGGTCTGTCTGAGAAGGAGATTACCCATTCCTAATTTAACCTTTCGGGAAAAGATTAAAGTCAATATATATTTCTCAGTGTGAATGTCCATGAATTTGGAGCAGACCATTTGGTCGTTTTCGAGTACCAAGTAAATTCTCCTGAGTTCAACGAGTTTTTCTTCCTTCCTGACTTCAAACTCGCGAATGGTGTTAAACAAAGTATCGGTCGAAAGAGAAGAGTATATTATCGTTCCATCAATGCTAAATAGGGCGCTTCCAAGAATTTCCTTGTCGTCCACGCAATTGCGCAATACTTTAATGATGTCTTGTAATTCGGGAATTAGGACTTTTTCTTCCTCTTTTTCTTCGAGAAATTCTACTTTGGAGAAGTCAAAATCTACTTGTTGATACCCCCTGACCTTAAACTGTTTATCAATAAACGCTTGAAAGCCATGTTCGCAACACAATCCTGATGGGATGGAAACCGTCGTTAATTGCTTGCTTTGATTGATTATTTTTTTTGGAACGCTTAATTGCTTGTTTTGCCTGCATTTTGGGCAAACTATAAGCACTTCTTGATTGTTATCTTGACTGGATTCAGATTGAGACATATTCGAGCTTCACTATTACATTTTATTAAATTGACCACGATTTCATGTAGTCATGACTATAAATACGATCTAAACTTTGTTATTTAAAATTTATTAAAACGATACCTATTCTGATATTACTTTAATTTTATAAGTGTTTTTATTATCATATTTCAAAACAAAATTAAAAAAACACGTTTAAAAGATCGTTGTTGTTCTTTGTTATCTTATCAAATGTTATCTTAAACTAAAATTTTAAATAACAATTCTATGATTATGTTATAAAGTAAAACTATAGAGTCGATAAGAAAAATAGGTAATAATTACATTTCTGTACAAAAAATAAAGGCATGTAAACGCATGCAATACTGAACTTTGGCCTTAAATTTTTTGTCGAATGTAGTTATATCGTTAAAGACGCATGGTCACGAGCATGAAAAGCAGCAAGTCTATGCAAGAATTCTTAGTCAAGGATTCTAATCACATAAACGTGAATAATCGATGATAGATATGAAAAACCCGAAAGTAGATAGCTACAAAAGTTTGGACATTTTGGGAGCTGGATTAGTGAAACTTTCGTTGGTTGGTTCGGAGAACCGTTTCGAAGTATTACTACAGAAAGGAATTGGGATCTCGCTCATTCAAAACATATTTGAGTTGTATAAGGACGAGATAATAGAGAAGAGGGAGGGAAAGTCTTTCTTTCCGTTAGAGGAATTTACAGCGTTTATCAATTATTTCAAAACGAGCACGGACGAGATAATAATCATTATTTACATTGACGCAAAAGAGAGTGTTCACATCTATCCAAAGTTATACATGCATTCAAAGCATCTCATTAACGATTATAATTCAGACGCTTCAATAGAAGATTTAGTTGAAATTTGTGAACAGACGATTAAAATTCCTCAAGCAAGTGGCGTTGTTGGGATATTTATCGTAGATTACGCCGGGTGCCCGCTTTATACAAAGGTAATGGGAATTAGGAAAGACATCCAGGAAGGTGAAGTCCAAATTGGAGGGTTTATCTCTGCCTTATTTTCATTTTCTCAATTCGTCATTGGAAAGGAAAGCGGGGGGAAATTAAGGGAAATTAACTTTGGGAACCAATCATTTTACACGATCACGGAAAAGAAAGTAATAATTGCGTATTTAATCGAGAGAGCAAGCCCATTACTCCAAAGGTACATGTATATTATTGCTGAGGAGTTCATAAGGAGATATGGAAAAAGACTCGAACATTTTGATGGAGATATAGCTCAATTTGGTCAATTTGAGGAAATAGTAAGTGAATATTTATTGATATAAGAAATGAGGGAAAAAACATGTTAAAAGAAAGTGAAACTGAAAAAGGTACGATATCCGTAATCATATTTGAAGTAGAAGGCGAGCAATTTGCGATCGACTTGCTTCACGCAAGAGAGATCATTCAAAAAGGTCAGATAAGGAGATTACCTCAGACTTTTGAATTTGTTGAAGGGATCTATAATTACAGAGGCGATATTATTTACGTTATTAATCTAAGTAAAAAACTAGAGCTTCATAAATACATGTCGTACAAGTCTAAAGAGGACGTTGAGGAGGAAGAAGAACAATCTGATGAGAAATACCTAGTTATTGTAAATATTAATAATGTCAATACGGGATTGTTGGTCGATCGAATCATCAACATATCTCACATTAAGAGTAACGAACTCGTTGAGTTAAGTCCTATTTTTGAAACTAGCATTAGCATGGAATTCATAGAAGGCGTCATTAAATTCAAGGATAGGCCAAGAATTTTACTTAATGTAGATAAAATCCTGACTGAAGCTGAACAAGTTAAAATTCAGAAAGAATTGTCATGAAAAAACTAAAAAAATAAAAACTAAAAAAGGAAGTTAAAAATAACCGGAAGTGATATTATGAGCAAGGAAGAGAAGAAAAGGGTCCTGATATGTGATGATGCGCAGTTTACAAGAAATATCTTGAAGAATATAATGTCTAAAACAGGTTTCGTTGAAGTCGTGGGAGAAGCGCCTAATGGAAATAAGGGCATAGAATTATATAAAGAATTAAAGCCAGATATGGTTACAATGGATTTAGTCATGCCGGAAAAAGGCGGTATTGAAACGATTGAAGAGATTTTGAAAATCGATCCAAAAGCTTTAATTGTTGTAGTATCTGCATTAGGACAAGAAGCGCTAGTCCTTGAAGCTGCGAAAAAAGGAGCGAAAGATTTCATTCAAAAACCCTTTAAAACAGATCAAATCTTAGAGGTCTTGGACCGAATCTTAAAAAAATAAGGATAAAATAAACCTATAAATAGCCAACACAATGGTGATCGAGCGTGTCAATATCTAAGGATGATTTAAAGCTTTTCATAAGCGAAACGGAAGATCTTATTCAAAAAGTAGAAGATGAGATTTTTAAATTAGAGGACGATCCGAATAATTCCCAACCAAAACAGGAATTATATTTTGCCTTTCACACCTTAAAAGGATTGACGGCAATGGCAGGTTTGGATAAGGCTTCGAAGTTTTGCCATTATTTTGAAACTTTGTTGGATAAGTCAAAGGAAGTCTCTATTGAGGAAGAAAAGCAAGAAGATTTCATGAAATTATTATTTGACAGCCTCGATCTTCTTCGTTCGATTTTAAAAAGAGTGAAAAGCGGAGATTTTACTGATATTGACGAGCAATTTTTGAACGTGATAAAAGAGAGTTTTGAAGAGTTTGAAAGCGAAAAGCCAGTTGAAGTTTCAATGATTCAACCCGTTTCAGCGGATCAACTTCAAAAGAGTTTAGCGGATAAAAAGAACTTGTTTTACAAGATATATATTCGCCTACAACCAACTTGCGTGTTCAAAAAAGTAAGGTTGTTTATCATTTTTAGAGCTTTAAACGATGTAGGGGAGATTTTTTTCAGTGAACCAGAGCCACAGTTATTAGAAGAAGGTGAGTTTAAAATCGATTTCGAGCTTTATTACATGAGCCAGAAGAACAATGCGGAAATCTTGAAAATCATTGACGAGATCTTGGAAATTGAAAATAAGGTCATTACGCCAATGACTAATGCGGAAGTTGAGAAATTTCATGCGGACGTGGTTAAGAAATGGTTTGATAAGGCAGAAAAACCAAAGAAAGTAAGTGCAAAGCCAAAGCCTGCTAAGAAGAAGCCAGGATCTTCTGTTGAAGTTGGAGATGAAAAAAGCGTTTCGAGAGTTGTAGAAACTTTTAGAGACGATACAGATAAGATCACTAGGGTTAAGGTCGATATAGATGTGTTAGAAGAATTAATGAATTTTTTTGGAGAGTTAGTGGTTATAAAAAATCATATTAACCAACATTTAAAAGAACAAGGAGATCAAGAAACTAATAGATTATTTGATGAAATGGATAAACCATTCATGGAAATACAAGAAATCATATTTAACCTCAAGTTAGTGAGAGTTGAATCTACATTTAGGAAATACAGGAGACTCGTTCGCGACGTGGCCAAAGAAGTGGGTAAGAAAGCACAAATAATTTTAGAAGGCACGAATGTCGAGATTGATAGAAAGATCTTAGAGGAAATTAATTCTCCCTTAATTCACATATTAAGAAATGCTATATATCACGGTCTTGAAACACCTCAAGAAAGAAAGAAAAAGAATAAAGACGAAACAGGGACATTGAAGCTTACCACGTCAAGAAGAGCTGGTTTAATTTATATTGTAGTCACGGATGATGGTCAAGGAATAAATTACGAAAAAATCAAGGAAAAAATAGTCGAAAAGGAATATTATACCGCTGAAGAAGCAGAAAAATTAGATGAAGAGGAGCTTAATCGATTCATGTTGATGCCTGGATTTTCAACGCTCTCTGGAGCTGATCAAATTTCTGGTAGGGGAATGGGAATGGCAATTGTAGCAGAAAAAATCAAAGAGTTAGGCGGCAACTTTACAATTCATTCAGAAAAGGATCAAGGAACGAAAATTACCTTGATGGTACCATTCACGAGGGCCATATTAAACGCGCAATTAATTAAGGTTTCAAGCGATTTATTTGCGATTCCAACTGAAAACATCAAGCAAATATTTCTCTTTAATCCTGCTTCGGTAGAACACATCGGAGAGGAACAGTATTATAAATTAGATTCTGATTTAATTCCTGTTATCCATTTGGATGACCACTTAAATTTCCAGGATGACGGAAGGTCTCCTTCAAGAATAGCAATCTGGATAAAAAAGGACGAGGAAACATCCATGATGTTCGTTGCAGATGAAATCCTCCAGCAGATGAATGTCGTGGTTAAACCTTTCAAGTTTAATTATTCAAATTTTTACGATATTTTGGGATCTACAATCATGTCAGATGGTTCAATTTGCTTGATATTGGATGTTTTGAGCATAATTGACACTGCCTTGGAAGAGAAGAGATTTTCAAAATTAAGTCAAATACAACAATAATATTATAATTTACATGAAGAATAGATAGAAAAGAGGAAAAGATAGAATGGGATTTAAAGAAATTAATCATGCGGAACTGAAGATAAAGCAAGGGCCAAACTTTATAGGAATCCCGATAAAGCACGTGGGAGAATTAATAAAGGAGGGAGAAATTAAAACGACCAAAGTTGAAGCTCTCACCTCAATAAAACAAGCTTCAGAAATTCTTCTTGAAAACGATGAGGTCTTGAATTATCAATATCTCCAAGATGGAGAAATAAAAAGCATGGAAGGATACGGTAATATTTCAATTTATAACAATTCAAGCAAGGATCGAATATGGGATACGCAAATTCACCTCTCAGGTACCCAATATAATAGTCTAGATTCTGAAACCAAGATGAATTTAGGCATTTTTGAACCCAAGACGAGTAGGAATATTAAATATAACATTACTAATTTAGACGAGTTACCAGAATCACTGAAATTTTCCGAGGAAATTGAATTTTTAAGTGATGAGATGGAAGGTTTTAGAGATACTGATTCAGGAGGTAATAAAAAGAATTATTTCTTAATGTATGGAAAGGAAAATAATCTCCGAATCACGATAAAGTTAGAAAATGTATCGAATTCATCGATCAAGAACATTAATTTAAAAAAAGCGCTCTCAAAAAGCTTTTACGATTTAAGAATTGATACTGAATATAATAAAAACATCAAATTCAGCAGGAACACGTTGGATTGGGTCATTCAATCTTTAGATCCTGGCCAAAAAGCAGCAATCTCTATTACTGGGAAAATAAAACCCATGGTTAAAGAAAACATTCGAACAGGGCACATTGATTTAACATATACAATAAAGGATCGAGCGATTTCAGGGATAATCTTAGAGGACTTTTCGGCATACTCTCACGCCATGCACGCTATTAACAAAATAGAAATCGACGAGTCTCCCGATAATTGGCGATGCTCCTTAGTGTTCAAGAATAGGTGTAGCTTTCCTATTAAAATTAACTCAATAATAGTAAGTGATAAAGCTCAGTCTACCAAATACCTGGACATGGATTTAAAAGATAAAGAAACTCTGGTTCTTCCAGGTAATACTTATGCTTCTGAATCCTGGGAAATACAAGATGATAATGAGCCTAAATTTTCAAGAAAACTTGAATATTCTGTAACTCACACTTTTCAGAAAAATACTGATGTAGTCATACACGTGAATGACGAAGTTTTCAATATTGTTGGTCTTCAGATCAAGAAAGACATCTCAGAGAAAGAAATCAAATCATTTGAAAGCTCAAAGATAAATGTCTCATTACGCGTGGATAACATGGGTACAATACCGCTACAAGGATTTCTCTTGAAAGAGACAATCCCAGAAGATTTCCTCCCTATAAATAAGATATCTGAATATAAATTTAAAAATTCTGCAGGAGAAGTTAAATCTGATAATTTTGAATTGAGAATCATACCACCAGATGAAGATTCTACTAAACCACATGTGATAGAATTAAACAATACGAAAAAACTGAAAAGCGTTATTGGATCTAACGATTTCTTGGAATTAAGTTATTCATTCAATGCCGTATCTCCAGATAATAAAAAAGATTATAGATTTCCTCTCGAAGTGAAATCATTCTATTCTAAATATAGGGATCAAGCAGACTTACACGATTTTAAATACTCAGATCAAGCAGATCTGAAAGTCTTATATGTCAAGAAAGATGTTTTATCGAAAGATGAAGAGGCACCTTCAGTAAAAATAGCTCATAAGCGCCGTAAAGTGTCGATTGGAAAGGAAATATTCCCAGGAAGAACACACGATGAGTTTGCCATAGTCGTTCATGTGAAAAACAGATCTAACGTGAAATTAGACAATCTGGAAATAACGGATACTTTTCCACAATCATTCCAGTTAATTTCTTCAAATTTAGAAAATAAAGTATCTAAGAACAATGAAGAAAGCACGAATACAATCATGTTTAATGTGGATAGTATTTTACCTTTCGATGAAAAAGAAATAATGTATTATTTAAAGAACATAACAGGAAAAGAGATTCAATTTTCAGAATTGGAATCATTTTTCTATAGTTAACAAATTTAAGTATGGATGGTGAAAAAATAATGGATGTTCAATATCTTAACTTGTTGCAGGACACGTCGAAGAAGCGTTTGTTATATCTAGTTGAATATATCTCGCCAATATTTTCAAAAGACGAACTCCCAAAGGTTTTAGAAGAAATAGAAGGAAAGAGTTCTAAGTCAAAAAAAGGATTAGTTGAGTTGGGTAAAAATAGTGGTACTAATGCTGATTTATCGAAATTAAGCCTTGATCAACTTAAGTTGATGTATCAAGTTTTTATTAGCAAGGAAATAAACGATAAAACGGCGATTAAATGGCGATTGTACCAATTTTTAAAATATAGTAGATTTATTGATGTTAAAAAGATTCAGGTTAATATGGTAGGAGATATTAAGCAGGGAGTTGATTTAGTTGTAGAAACACTAGAAAAGAAAACGATCTTCTTTACTTGCGTTGATATCTTAGAACTGAAAAATTATAAAAATGCGTTAACTGAAGTAATAAAATTTGTGAAAGAACAGAAAATAAAGCCTGATCGCGTTATAGTTGCTGCAAACAAGACGTACCGAAATATTCCCCTTGACCAACCCTTTAAACTCGATAAGGAAGAAATAACCCCCGAACTCTGGGTTGAGCTAATTGACGATAGTTGTCCGTTTAATGGCGTGGACATGTTAGTTGTTGAGAACACGGAATTAAACTTGGCAGGATTTAATTTCACCAACATGGAAGATATTTTAGATTATATCTATCAGAATTCAGAAGGTGGACAAGTTTCAATTGTAAAGCAACCAGGATTTTTTTCAGAATACAAAAGTGATGAATCAGAAAGGCAATTAATATGGAAAGGTATCATGCTCAAAAAAAATATATGACTTAAAATGATGAGGTAAATTTTCAAATGGTAGAGACAAAATCTGTTAGTTATTATACGCTCGTTGAGTTTAAGGTATCGGCTGAAAGATACCTTCTTGAGATGAGTGAAGTTAAGGAAATTCAAGTTCCAGACATGGTGATAGTTCCAGTTCCATTATCGGGGAAACACGTAGTGGGTATTATCGATGTTAGAGGGGAGATCTTTACAATTGTATCTTTAAGACATGTTCTTCATCCAGAAGAAACCGAGAAATTTCAAATTGATAATGATTCTCGCATCATACTATTGGAGTATAAAGCTTTAAACCTCGGTTTCTTAGTAGATTCAGTAGAATCGATAAAAAAGTTCCCATCCTCAATATTTGAGAATCAATCGTCGATAATTGAAACTCACATCGATTGGAAATTCATTAAAACAATAGGAGTTGAAGGTAAGGATACTTTTATTATATTAGATTTAGATACCGTTTTTACTCAATTAGGAGAGTTCCATGAAGTCTCAAAACCAGTACCAAGCACTGCAGAAAGGTACATTCCAGAGGAATTTGCTAAGGTAGAGGCACCACCAATTCAAGCTGAACCAGATATTGATTTAACAAAACCTGTTGCCAAAGAAGCGAAAAAACCTAAAGCAAAAACAAAAACTGCTGCCGAAGAACCCCCAAAGGGAGAAGTAAAGGAAATTAAAGCATCTACAGGGGGGGATTATTTAGAACTTTCGAAAGCTCAACAAGATGCTTTAAAGGAAATTGGGAACATTGGCTCTGGCAACGCAATTACTGCGTTATCACGAATAATCAATAAAAGAATAGATGTTGATCTTACAGATGTTGGAATAATTAACTTTAAGGATTTACCAAAGCATTTCGGTGGGAAGGCGGAAGTTGTATGCGGAATTTTTAGCCACATTAAAAAACCATCTCAATCCACGATCCTGCAAGTGTTTGAATTAACACCTTTAATGACCTTGATAGCTAATTTAGCAGGAAAGGATTCAAAAATCGAACCGAATAAAGTAAAAAACAAAGATGATTTGGACGAATTTGCATTATCCACTGTTGTTGAAGTAGGGAACATTCTTGCCGGTCATTATGCCTCCTCAATTGCAGATTTGATGGAAATGCAATTGGATATTGAAGTTCCTGAATTTACAATGAGCAAAGCAGGAGAATTAGGCGATTTCTTAGCGTTAGAAACTAAAGATTTAGCGGATTATGTAATTCTTATCAAGACAGCAATGAAAGTTGTTGATTTAAAGATGAATGGTTTCTTTTTCTTCATCCCTGATCTTGAATCACTTGAAAACTTATTTAAATCGTTAGGAATTGAAGACGAAATATCAATGGCCGCAAAACCCATACCAGAACAGTCTATTATGCTCACTGAACAACAAAGAGATGCCTTGCAAGAAGTAGGTAATATAGGCGCAGGAAATGCCGCTAATGCCCTTGCAAAAATGATTAATAGACGGGTTGATATTAACATTCCTGCTGTAGAAATGGTGGAGTTAGATGCTTATGCAGATGTTATTAGCAGAAAAAACCTAAAATTATTTGTTGCTTGGTCAAACGTTACCGGTAAAACTAGGGCTACTGTACTTTCAATTTTTAAAGTATCTGACGTGTTAAGGCTTACTTCGTTGATAGTAGACGAGGGAACTGACAAAAAATTGACAGTTTCAGGAATCAAGTCTATCAATGATTTTCCTGAACTTGAAAGGAGTGCGATAGGAGAACTTGGGCATATTTTGGCAAGTCATTATACTACAGCTCTAGGAGATTTATTGGGTTTAAGATTGATGACCGAACCTCCAGACATGAGTATTGATGTGGGTAAGCAATTGTTTACCATCTTAAAAGAAGAAATTGGGATCCTTAAGAAATTATCGCTTGTAATCACTACCGCAGTAATTATAAAAGATATAAAAGTAACTGGAACTTTTCTATTCATTCCAGAGCTCGAAACCTTGGAAAACCTTTTAGAAGCGCTATCCCAATTTTTATAAAACCTATCCACGATATTTATTGTAGAAGAACTTAGTAAAAAAAAATAAAACAAATATTTGTATATAGAATGCAACAACAAGAGAACTACTTTGATTATGTTTTTCAGATTGTCGGGGAAAATTTAAAGCCGAACCCTCAAAGTCTTTTTGAGACTCCACAAGTTTACCTTTTTATTGATAAACCTTTAAAAATCATTTGGATTTGGGCAGGGACTAAATCTCGCCTTTTTCACAGGTATATTGCCGCCAATTGGGCAGGAAAACTTAAGGGGCGGAAAGATTTCCAAGACTTCAAGTATGAAGTTATCAAGGAAGGTCGTGAACCTAAATCATTTACTCATATCATGAATGAGATAAATAATGGAGGTCAGTTCAATTACCCAGGGGAATCGAGAGCTTCTGGAGAAAGTGATACGAGTCTTACAACTGCACCTATTAGAGAAACCACTTCTCCTGTTAGAACGAAATCTTATCAATCGACATCCACGCACGATAGTTCTTTTATTACTTACGAATCTAGCGCGGTAATACCTCGAAGTGAGCGAGTTAAACTGAATGCACTCATTGCTGAGATTAAAGAGATTAATTCGCACGTGAAGTACTCTATTGAACACATTGATAATAGAATAAAGCAGATTGAACAGATCATTAAAAAATACACTTGAAGAAAGTGCTATTTCTTTGAGTTTAACTTATTTTTTCAATATTTGTGGTAAAAAAATATTTTATTTCTCTTTTTAAAATGTTCTTTTAATAGGCTTCAAATAAGAATAGAAATGAGATTATTCAATTTTTTAATTTTTGTACTCTAGAGCAGAACAATAATTTTTACAAAAAAAAAGCTTAAATAACAGAAATATATTAAAGAATAAGAAAGAAAAGGAAAAGAAAAGGTTTTTTTTTACCACAAAAAAGGTGACCTAATAATCGAAAATTGCGTTTCAAAACCCCATTCAATAGATCTTTTAATAGAAAAATTATCTCTTGATTCAGGCATCGCGTTTTCTTGTTATCGCCGAAATTTTATCGAAAGGAGAATACAATCTAGGATGATAAGATTAGGATTAGATACTGATATGGAATATTATAACTATCTAAAACTGAATCCAGATGAACTCAATCATTTTTTAGAGGGATTTACAATTAATTTTTCTGGTTTCTTCCGCAATCCAGAAGTTTTTCAAGAATTATCCCAAATTCTTATTTCGTGTTTAAGCCAAAACTGGACCATTAGAGACAAAATTAAGAACCTTTCAATTTATAATATGATTCGTCAGCAACAAAAATTGAAAGTATGGTCTTGTCCTTGTGCAACGGGCGAAGAACCCTATTCTATTGCAATGATGTTCGACCAGATTAAAAAAAAATATGGAAAATTCCCCGATTACACGATAAACGCGTCTGATATTGACAAAAACGCGCTGGAAAAGGCACAAAAGGGAATTTATAGACAGGATTCCCTTTCTGACCTTGATGAAAACTACATGAGCTATTTTAAAGAACATGGCGATAAATTAAAACGCATGAAATATGCGATAAATGATAACATTAAACACAAAATAAACTTTATCGAAGAAGACGTGACTAAAGGTCATAAGGTATCGATTAAATACGATATCATTTTTTGCAGGTACTTGTTTATATATATTAGTCGTAGTTATCGACAAAAACTCATTGAAGTGTTAGAAAATCATTTAGAGCGGGGGGGATTATTAGTTCTTGGAATGACAGAGAGCTTGTTCTATGCAAAAACTCAAGTAAAATTATTCAAAAAAAACGCTCGCATATACCTGATGAAGTAAGGAAAAAATTTAGCGCATCATAATTACGATTTTTCTTTTACTTAAAATTTAAAACATTATATTTTCATTATGTTTATAACTCGATATAAACAAATTAAGTATTACTAAGGATGGAAATAAAAAAGCGAAAAGATCGCGTTTCTAGAACAAATGATCGCGGAGAGATTAGCATACCTATTGGTCATTTTGCTCTTAAAGACACTTCAAAAATTACAGGTAATACATATCCGAAATTTATTATTTATGGATTAGGTTCGTGTGTAGCTTTAATACTATTCGATAAAAAAGCGAAAATTCACGCCATGTCTCATATCTTACTTCCATCCTTTCATAATGTGAAAGAAAAAACGCCTCTTAGATATCCCCAAAAATACGCCGATCAAGCGGTGAACGATCTTATAAAACTAATAACACGCAAGGGAGCTACTATAACTAATTTAAGAGCTGTTATAATTGGAGGAGCGAAAATATTCAAGAACCATTATAACAATATAGGGGAAGAAAACGTGAATATGGTAAGAAAGGAGCTAGAAAAACAAGATATTAAGATCGTACAACAAGTTGTAGGAGGCACATCAGGTAGAAATATTAAATTTAATACGAAAGACGATTCAATTTTCGTAAAAACTACAGGAAAATCAGAGTTTAAAAAAATTACATGAAAAAGTGATAAAATATGAACGATCGTGAGAAAAATCAAAGTGAGGAAGAAATAAAATTAACACCTGCCCAAATGGATTCATTAATGGAGCTTGGTAATATAGGATCAGGTCATGCAATTACGGCTCTTTCTCAATTGATGGATAAACGCATTGACATGTCGTTGACATCTGTTGATGTGATTCCATTTTGGAAACTTCCAGAAAAATTCGGAGGAGAGGAAGTCGAGGTTTTTGGAATATTATCTTCAGTTCATGGAGAGCAAGAACTCTTAATCCTACAGATTTATCCTAAAGACTCTATCATCAAAATGATTAATTCTTTATCTGAAGGAAGAAACACGAACTCAGAAGACATAAAAATCCTCTCGGATCTGGATGATTTTTCGTTAAGCATAATAATGGAAGTGGGGAACATATTATCAGGCCATTATGCTAATGCTTTAGCAGATTTAATGGAGATTAAGCTAGTCCCCGAGGTTCCAGATGTAGCATACGATGTATTGGGGGCTATTATGAACAGTGTTATTGCTAAAACTTCAGAAACCGTAGATCTCATGATCTTGATAAATACAAAAATGGATATTGAGGATTTGAATCTAAACGGAATCTTTTGTTTTCTACCAGCAGTAGCTACATTAAATAAGATATTTACTGCTATAAATCTTGAAGGATATTATTAAAAAATATATTCAAGGCAAATAAATAGTTAAATAATAGTTTAGACAACAATATTATATTAAAAAGAATTAGGTTATTAAATTAAATGATTAGAGTCTCCACTTTAAACGAGCTTCTTACCAATCTAATTAACGAAGTTCCTGATTTGTTAGCAGCTTTAATCGTTGATTTAGATGGTTTAGTGATTGCTCAGCAATCTGTAGAAGGATTCGACGAAGAAATTATAGGAGCAATCATGAGTATCGTTGAGAGAACAATCAGTAAAATTAAAAGATTTGCTGAGACCTCATATGGGAGTGGAACTATTGACACAAATGATTTTCAATTGTTTTACCTGGAACTTGGTGGAGCTTCTCCTTCCCTATTCGTAATTGTAGCAGGCGTGTATGCAAGGTTAGAGGTCTTCATCCCATATTCATATATTGTTGCTGAAAAAGTTTCTCAATTGTTAAATAATAAAGAAATTACCCCAGTTCTCCCAAAAGTAGGAATAGAGGGGAAACTTGAGCTCTCTCCAAATTATATTACCATGGGAGCGAAGAATATCACGGGCAAAATCATCATTATTGGAGCGGATGCTGTAGGGAAGACATCTCTTGTAAATATGTATATTAATGGGATTCACGATGAGGAGTATCACCCGACAATAGGAGTGAATATTGTTGAAAAGGAGTTACAAATCACCAAAAATTTGATTATAACATTCTTTTTGTTCGATTTCGGGGGTTTAAAATCGTTTGCGAAGGTCCGAAAAAACTTTTATGACGATTCGAAAGCAGTCATCATCTTATTCGACTGTTCGAAAAGCGAAACTTTCGACCAAATTAGCGAGTGGATAGAAGAAGCGCGACATTTTATAAAGAACACGTCTGTATCTTACATCATAGTTGGTAATAAAATTGATTTGATTGAGAATAGAGAACCGATTCTAAATAAAGCCAATGACTTGGCAAACCAATATGGATTTCGTTTCTTTGCCACTTCAGCTAGTACCGGAGAAGGACTTGACGAATTATTCATGTTCTTAACAAACTTCGCCTCAAGTCAACTCGAATAAAGCATAACACAATAGTTTATTTATAAGATATTCTCGATTTTCTTGGTTAATTCTTTTAGCAATAAATTTCCCATTCCTAACTTGATATGAGGGGAAAAGATGAGAATGAGAATAAATTTAATGGTATCTATTTCCATGTATTCTGAACAAACCGTTTGATTATTTTCAAGTTCAAGAAACATTTTTTTAACGCTAATTAAATTTTTCTTAGCTCTTACTTCAAATTCTTTTATTACGCTTGAGAAGGTTTTTTGAGGGAGGGAGGAATATAAAACTTTTCCATTAACAGCTAGTATTGCACTACCTAATATATCCTTATCACCCACAGATCGCCGTAAAATGTTGATGATATTCTGAAATTCAGGGATAGTGTCTTTTTCTTCTTCTTTTTCAAGAAATTCTACGCTTGAAAACTCAAAATCAACCTGTTGATACCCTCTTACTTTGAAATTCTTGTCTATAAAAGCTTGAAAACTGTGTTCACAACATAAATCCACGGGTATTGAGACTGTTGTTAATTGTTTGCTTTGATTAATAATTTTTGTAGGAACTTTCAATTTTCTTTGTGTTTTACATTTAGGACAAACAATAAAAATTGTTTCAAATAATTCTTCTTGACCATTCCCCATATTAGCTGCTTTAATATCGTTCATTTTACGACAATGATTGTATTCTTAAAATCTCTTCTCTAATAATGAATTGGATATATACTTCCGACATCGAAAGGGCAAAAAATCCAATTATCTATTCTA
>Ga0180432_10003677_pt1 | contig 21663 bp, 17 predicted proteins | sample SS_ome_10_FD_132414 | JGI IMG/M metagenome (GOLD analysis project Ga0180432, IMG submission 132414) | Hypersaline lake sediment archaeal communities from the Salton Sea, California, USA - SS_1_MS_2 metaG | ecosystem: Environmental > Aquatic > Non-marine Saline and Alkaline > Hypersaline >...
AGATTCTTTTAACATTTTATTTATATATCAAAGTCGGTAAGGAATCAACAAAAAGTGTCGCCTACGTATTGTTTCAGACGGCCGTGAGCGGTCGTCACGAGATTGCCGGGCGGATTCCCGTCGCCCGGGGAATCGCTTGGGGAAAAAATATAACACTGACAAAAATGACGTGCCGGGGTATACTATTTCTATGAGGTGCAATACTGCTGGCGATTCTTACGTCATGGAGTGATAGAGGTCTTTTACGAAACGATAGCGAACGATAGCGATACATCACGCCAAGGAGGAACGCATGACAAGTGATCATTGGATTAAGTGGCTGCCCGAAAAGGGGGCGATAGATTCATCATACGGACGGCTTATTGTGTACGCCGAGGGATTCGTACGGGGATTCGTCGATGAGCTGATCAAGTCGGGAGGGCCGGGGCTAACCCAGAAATTTCTCAGAGACATGTGCGCGTCGGTGGACATCGATATCCCGAACCAGGGGGAATTCCACTGGGATGATTTCGAGTCGATACTGGATAAAAATATCGGTCCCTTTGAAAAAGTCGATAATGTTCCGAATGAACTCAAGAAATGGGACGGATCATCCCGGAGAATGATGTTTCAAAACAACATCCCGATAAAACTGTGGCCTGTGTTGATGGTCAAGGCGCTGATGGATTCCGCCGAGGAGTCCCTCTCCGAGCGGGGGGCCAGGTCGATCATCGGTCATGCCTCCTGGCGGGCGGGGCGGCAGTTTGGCGAAGTCCTGGGCGGTGTCTGGGGATGGGATACAAGGGAGAAGATATTCAATACCATAGGGGAGATCATGACGCCCTGGTTTCGAAACATGGGGTGGGGGCTGTTGAAGATCAAGGTGGATGAGGCCAACGATCTGATCGCGTTTATTTTCAAACACGCCTACGAGGCAGAGGCCCGGGGAAAAGATTCCCAGATGACTATCGCCAGAAACCAGATAGAGGGAGTCGGAGATTACCTTGCGTCTCTTGAAAAGCTGACTTCGAAATCCAAAGAGTATGCCCTGGGAGACGCGGGCGATACCAGGGTTATCATGGTGAAACTCCACAAACTGGGAGATGACGTCGATATGGATACAGAGCCCTGGAAGAAGCTGGTGGGCGTGTAGGCTGGGGATTTTATAATTTATATGGTTTCTATTTGTGATGGAGGCATGCATGACAAGCGAAAGTTGGATCAGGTGGCTTCCGGAAAAGGGGATGATAGATTCATCATTTGGGCGGCTCATCATATTTGCAGACGGCTTTCTGCGGGGATTTGTCGATGAGATGATTAAAACAGGCGGGCCGGGTTTGACGCTGAAGTTCATGAAGGACATGGGTGCCTCTGTGAACATCAATATTCCGGAAAAAGGGGAATTTCTTTGGAATGACTTCGAAGCGGTGCTGGATAAGAAGATCGGTCCATTTGAAAAAATGGAGAACATATCGGACTATTTGCAGGACTGGGACGGTATGTCCAGGAGGGTTGTGGGGAGAGACAACATCCCGGGCAAGCTCTGGCCCCTGGCGATGATAAAGGCGTTGACGGATTCGGCGGAGGATTCCCTCTCGGTACGGGGGGCCAGGTCGATTATCGGTCACGCATCCTGGCGGTCGGGACGCCAGTTCGGCGAGGTTCTTGGTGCCGTCCAGGGATGGGATACTCGAGAAAAGCTGTACGAAAGCGTCGGCGGCATCATGTCGGTATATTTCAAGAGCCTGGGATGGGGTCTTTTGAACGTGAAAGTGGACGAAGCAAACGATCTGATCGCATTCATCATCAAACATGCCTACGAGGTCGAGGCCCGGGGCGGGGAATCTCAGATGACCATCACCAGAAATCAGATTGAGGGTGTCGGAGACTACCTATCGTCTCTGGAAAAGCTGACGTCGAAGTCCGCGGAATACGCCCTGGGAGACGAGGACGATACCAGGGTTATTGTCCTGAAATTTCATATTCTGGGAGAAGAAGTGGATATAGACTCGGAGCCCTGGAAGAAGCTGGTTGGGATGTAGAGCGGAGGGATTCCCCTTTCATCGAGGGACAAGTCACTTCGTATACGTATAAATAGAGAGAGAAGCGGTGGTACGGGATCTTCCCGGCCGCCGCTTTTTTATGTCACGCGCCAATCGTTGGATAGAGGGCCTTTTTCCGATCCATGGCTGACGGGCCGAACAAAAAAGACCGCTGGCGAAATCGATGCCGGTACGGTTGATTATGATATTTTCCCTCTATTCTGATTTTTTTCTTGACAAATTATACTGACCGTTCTAAATTTATACTAATGGATACAATATTAAGATACTCATCACAATAATTATCGAAAGAGTATAATGGGAGCGGGGGAAGGTGGTATAAAGGGCAGGAGAGGAAGTGGGAAGGGAGTGGGTGGATGGGGCCGTTGTCGGCACCATCGGGTATCGGGGAGCCGTAGAGGCAAGGTTTCTGGGAGGGAGTGGATATCACACGATGAGGTGATGTTTCGCTCCACAGGGATTCTCTAAGTCGGAATGATCATTCACGCTCCTTGACCGGTATGCCCCGGAAGACTCTTTAAAAAAGGAACACACATGGTCAAACGATCACTGATTGAAGAAATTCGAAGAGACCAGATTATCGAGAGCGCCATCGCCTCCATCGCCGCCTACGGGTACGTCAAGACGACCCTCGACCAGATCGCCGAGGTGGCGGAGGTCAGCCGGGGTGTGATTACCTACTATTTTAAAAGCAAGGACGCCCTGCTGACGTCGGTGCTCAATCGCATCCTCAAGTCCATCAAGGACTACATCAAGGGGCGGGTTCAGGAGGCGAACTCTCCCATGGAAAAGCTCAGCGAGTACGTGTTCGCCAGCTTCGAGCATATGGAACAAAACCGCGTTTATTACGAGGCCCAGGTGGAGCTCTGGTCCAACCTGGAATACAAAAAAGAGATAAACAGAAAGCTCTACGAGGTCTGTCTGGAGACGGTGTCGGAGCTGCTTTCTGACGCCGTGAGTTCCGGCGAGCTTGTATCGGTGGATGTCCCCACCGTTTCGTCTCTCATCCAGGCGTCGATAGACGGCCTGATGATCCAGTGGGTGTTCAACGAGTCGTCGGTGGACCTGGAAAAGACCAGGGACGCCCTGTGGCAGGCCATACAGGGATTGATCGGTGCGTAATCGATCCCGGACATGATAAGGTCGCGTGGATTCCGGGAAGGATTCCCGCGGCACATGCTGTGTGACATGAATATCACCAGGAAGAGAGGAGAGTCTCATGATTATCGATTTTCGCGTACGCCTCCCCCTCAAGGAGCAGTTTCCGGACGTCGACCCGAACGACCTGTCGTTCGTGCCCCATTACATGAGCCATTACCTGGAGCTTTACCAGGCGGGGTTGAAGATCCAGGTGGGGGCCGAGGAGCTTTTGGCCTCCATGGAGGAAAACGGCATCGAGATGTCGGTGGTCCAGGCGGAATGGGAATTCGGTGACTACCGGGCGCTCAACGAGGCGGTCTTCTCCCTCATGAACCGCTATCCGAAAAAAATCCTCGGCTTCTGCACCGTTCATCCCGAGGAGTCGGTGGATATGGCCGCCGAGGTGAAAGACTGGATCGGCAAGGGGATGCGGGGGGTGAACCTCCAGCCCTGGGCGTATCGCCTTGAGGCCCACGACCGGCGGCTTTACCCGGTCTACGAGACGGCCATGGAGCTGGGGGTGCCGGTGACGGTGCATACCGGCGTCAACTGGTCCAGCAACCGCTCCATGCTCTACGGACGGCCGTTGAACCTGGATATCGTGGCGTGCGACTTCCCGAACCTCGTCATCATCGCCAGTCACGGCGGATGGCCCTGGGTCAACGAGATGGTGGCGGTGGCCTGGAAGCACAGGAACGTCTATATCGAAACCGGCGCCATCAGCCCCAAGTACATCGCCCGGCCCGGCACCGGCTGGGAAACCCTCATCCAGTACGGGAACTCGATATTGAAAAACCAGATTCTCTACGCCAGCGAGTGGCCCCTGCTCCCCTTCGAGCGGGTGGTGGCCGAGGCCCAGGCCATGCCGCTGAAGGAGGAGGTGAAGCGGGCCTACCTCTATGACAACGCGAAACGGCTCCTGGGGCTGTAAATAATGATCTTATACATAAAGGATTGAGCCATGGACATACCGAAATATGACTATTACTGGCAGTACGTGGATTACTGGAGCGGTGTGGACCCGGATTTTCCGTCCCTGCGGGAGGGGGATCGGACCGTCACCGCCCGGGAGTTCAAGGAGCTGGCGGATAAGCTGGCCGGTGCCTTCCTGGAGCTGGGGGTGGAAAAGGGGGACCGCGTCGTCACCATCATTCCCACCGGTATCGACTTCGTCCTCTCGATGGTGGCGGGGGAAAAAATCGGGGCCATCACCGTGCCGATGGACGTGAAGTTTCGCACGGCGGACCTGGAGCGGTTTCTCTCCCACGCGAAGCCGAAGCTGATTCTCTCCATCACCGGCGTCAAGGACTTCGACGTGGTGGCGGGCCTCAAGGAGCTGGGAAAAGAGTTCGAATCCATTCCCAAGGTACTCGTGGGATCAAAGGAATTCGGCCGCTCCTTCGAGGAGCTCTTCAAGCTGGGGGCGGGCCGGGAGGACGAGGTAAAGAAGAGGGCGGGAACCTTGAAGCCGGAAGAGGGCTCCATGATCATCTTCACCGGCGGCACCACCGGCGTGCCCAAGGCGGCGCTGTTATCCCACATCAACATGATAGAGATGTCCTATATTGAAGATCTGTTCTTCAAGGAGCATCTGGGCTCCTACGGCCTGGGCGGCCGGGTCAAGAGCCTGGCGGCGCTCCCCCCCAGCCACATCGGGGGGACGGTGGAGCTCATAGGCATGCCGATCGTGGGGGGGCACGAGCTGATCCTTCTCTCCGATTGGCACCCCTACCGGGTACTGGAGGTGACCCAGGACGAAAAGATCGCCTGGATAGGCGGCGTTCCCACCATGTACGCCATCCTCCTGTCGCTCCCGGACCTGGACAAATTCGACCTGTCCCACGTGAAGGCGGCGATCCTCTCAGGCGAGAAGGTCTCCCTGGAGCTGGCCCAGGGGATCACTACCCGGCTGACCGAGGTCCTCATCAACGGCTACGGCAGCACCGAAGCGGGGGCGGAGATTACCTTCACCCTTCCCGGCGAGGATCTCCAGAGAATCGCCGACGGATACGTGGGCCTGCCCCTTCCCGGCGTGAAGATCCGTATCGTCGATGAGTCCGGCAAGGAGCTCCCGGTAGGTGAGACCGGGGAGATACAGATCGGCGGGCCGCTGGTGATTCCGGAATACTTCAACATGCCCGAGGAGAACGAGGCCGGCTTCACCAAGGACGGCTGGTGCCTCACCGGGGACCTGGGCTATCTCGACGATGACGGGGGCCTTTTTATCAAGGGCCGCATCAAACAGATCATCCGGGTGGGAAGCTACACGGTCCTCCCCACAGAGGTGGAGGAGGTGGCCCTGGAGTACGAAAATGTGGGGCTCACCGCCGCCATCGGCTATCCCGACGATATCTACGGCGAGGTGGTGTGGCTCTATGTGGCGCCGGTCTGGGGGACGGAGGTGGACACGGACGGACTGCTCGATTTCCTGAAAGAGCGGCTGGCCAAGTTCAAGGTACCCAAGAAGATCGTCATCAAGGACGACATCCCGCTGACCCGCATCGGCAAGGCGGACCGCACCGGGCTGAAAAAAGCCGTGCTGGCGGATACCTAAACGATAGGGGGCGCCTGATATGAAAGGACGGGAGCGATCATGAAACTGACCGATATCACGTACAAAAAAGACGGGGCGGTGGCCGCCATCACCTTCACCCGGGAGGACAAGCGAAACGCCGTCCGCCGCCAGACCTGGCTCGACATCCGGGCGGCCCTTTCCGAGTGCGCCGCAGACGACGGCGTGCGGGCGGTGGTGATCACCGGGCGGGGCAAGGCCTTTTCCGCCGGCGCGGACCTGGAGGAGATGGGAGAGATCCTGGGGGGCGGGGTGAGCTTCTTCGACATCCGTCGGGGACTCGTGGAAATACAGGACGTCACCCGGATGATGGCCGAGCTTCAAAAACCGATCGTCGCCGCCCTCAACGGGTACGCCGTGGGGGCCGGCGCCGAGATCGCCATCGCGTCGGACATCCGCATCGCCGCCGAAAACGCCACCTTCGAGTTCGCCGAGGTCAAGGTGGGGCTGTTCGAGACCAACGGGGTGACCTATCTTTTGCCCCGGCTCGTGGGACAGGGACGGGCGATGGAGCTGATGCTGACCGGTCGGCGGATAGACGCCCGGGAGGCCGAGACCATCGGCCTGGTGAGCAGGGTGGTGGGAAAAGACGAGCTCTTGGAAGAGGCCCTGGCCGTGGCCCGGTCGATGGCGGAAAACGCCCCGGTCTCCATGGCGCTCGTCAAGCGCTGCCTGGTGCGCTCCGGCGAGATCGGCCTGGAGGACGCCATGACCTACGAGACCGATGCCATGATGGCCTGCGCCATGACTGAGGACGCGAAGGAGGGGGCGATGGCCTTTCTGGAGCGGCGAAAGCCGAAGTATACCGGAAGGTAAAAAAAACGACCCTGCCGGGAAGTCTCCCCGGAGGGTGAAATATACCATATATATTATATTTTTGAGGTGAGAACATGTTGAAAAAACTGGCGATTGCCGCGGGTTTTCTCCTGGTGGTGGTCATCTTACCCCTTTCTGTCTGGTTCATGGTGTTTACCGCCTTTCCCGGGGGCATCGTCGATCCCGGATATGAGACCGAGACCATAGGGGTGAAGACGACCTTTCACGACGGCGTGGCGTATCGATACCCGGATGTGGTCCCCCTGGTGTCCGTCACCGGAGATCATTACGAGATGGGGCTCCAGTACGGGGTGCTGCTCAAAGACGAGATCATCAGCGCCCTGGACGAATACGATCGGATCTTTCGGTTCCTCTCACGGGACGAGGGAGTCCCCTACAGGCTTCTGACCTGTGTAATGAAGCTTCGCACCAGAAAGATCGCGAAAAAACTTCCGGAGCGATTCATCGAGGAGGCGAGGGGGGTGTCCGCGGGAAGCGGTGTGCCCCTTGATACGGTGCTCATGGTCAGCCTTTTTTACGACGTCTCCGAGTCCCTGGGGGGATGCACCAGCGTTTTGATGCGGGGGGAGGACGGCACCGTCATCCACGCCCGGAACAACGACTTCTCCTACCTGGACGCCCTGAATGATCTCTCGGTGGTGGTCACCCACAACGCCGAGGGATATCACAGCGTCACCCACATCGACTGGTACCTTGGCATGGGGGTGGAAACCGGATATAATAATGAGGGACTGACCTTCTCCGAGGAGACCCTGGGGAGCGTCTCACCCAACGCCGAGGGATTTTCCCTGACATATCTCGTCCGAATCGCCATGGAGGAGAAGGAGGACCTGGCCGGGGTGATGGAGGTGTTCGATGAGCTTGGGACCATCGGCGGATACGGCACCGTCTGGGCGGACCTGGACGCCGGCGAGGGTGCGGTCATCGAGGTTTCTCCCACCGGGTATGCGCCCTTCTTCCTGGGATCGGATCTCATCTGGAATCTCAACCACTACTACGACGAGGCCCTCCGAAAGGAGCACCAGCCCGTGAGGCCGAGCCTTCTCAAGAACAATGACTGGGACCGGGAGCTGGTGGCGTCGTCCTTCGACGGAGCACCTCCCTATACGATCACCGACGCCCTCACCTTCATCCGAAACCGAACCGCCCCGGACGGCGCCGACTTCGCCCGCTTCGGCTCGGCGAGGCCGGTGTGCAACAGCAAGGGCTGGCAGATGATGATCTTTGATCCCGAGGGGGACGGCTTTTACTATTCCTGGGGAGTGTCATACGCCGCCAGAAACGACGTGTGGCGGATTCATCAGGATTATTCCCGCCCCCCGTACATCGTCTTCGAGGCGATACCGGTGGATGCATACATGCGGGAGAGCGCCGCCGTCGACGGGATGCTCCTGACAATGGACGAGAAGCTCGACGAATATGTGACGCTGGCGGAGAAATACCCGGAAGAAGCCAACGCCCATTTTATCGCCGCCTACAATGCATTCCTGTGCGGGCGGCCGGACGTCCTGGTGGAATACGCCCCGACGGCATACGAGATGCGCCCGGACGTGGCGGAGTATCGGCTTTTAGCGGGGCTGGCCGCCCTGGCCGCCGGAGATGCGTCGGAGGCCACGACGCTGCTGTCGGACATCGACGACTCCCTCTTCACCCCCTACCAGCAGATCATTCGGTTCGCCGCGCTGGAGCGGGCGGACGGGGACGGCGCGGAGGGCCATCGGGAGAGATATGAGGCGATTATTGCGGAATATGACGCCGGAGAGTACTACGAAAAGCGCATTTTTTCCCTGATAGATGTCCTGAACAAGTGAGGGCGAAGGGGAGTGGGCGTGCCGGATGAGCGACGGCGGCAGTCGTTAACCAACCGACTGTGTCATATCGTGTATGTATTGTGAAATAGTATAGGAGGTATTCATTATGTCTCAAGGAGAATTGAAACGGGGACTGGGATTGGGCGGGGCCGTGTCGATTTTGATCGGCTATACCATCGGCGCCTCCATCTACGTCCTTATCGGCGAGCTGGCGGTGGACGCGGGGCCGGGGCTGTGGATGGTGTATATCATCGCGTCGATCCCCGCCCTCTTTACCTGTTTTACCACGGCCCAGGTGGGCAGCGCCCTGCCGGTGGCCGGGGCGAACTACGTGATGGTCAGCCGCACCATCGGCCCCTTCTGGGGATTCATGACGGTCTGGTCGGTGCTCATCACCACTCTCATCGGCGTGCCCCTGGTAGCCTACGGCCTGGCGGCATACCTCGCCATCTACATTCCAAACATCCCCATCATGGAGACGGCCATCGCCATCACGATACTCTTTGGAGTCATCAACATTATCGGCATCGGCGTGACCGGCTGGATACAGAATATCATGGTCATCATCTTCATGCTGGCGCTGTTCATCTTCGGCATAGCCGGGACATTCAACGTCAACCCGGAGAACATCACCCCGCTGCTTCCCGGCGGCGTCGGCGTCCTGGTGATGACGGCCATCCCGGCCTATTTCTCCTTCGTCGGATTTCTGGTGATCGTTGAGCTGGGCGAGGAGATCAAGAATCCCTCCCGGAACATCCCCCGGGCGATTCTCATCAGCTTCCTGGCGGTGCTGGTGGTCTATACGCTGGTGACCTTCTCCCTGACGGCGGTGCTCAACTGGGAGACCCTGGTCAAGGAGGAGTCGGTCACGGCGGTGATCACCGCGGCCCGGGCGATGCTCCCCGGCTGGCTGGTGCTCTTCATCTACATCGGGGCGCTGCTGGCGGCATTCACCACCATCAACGGTATCCTGGCCACCAGCCCCCGGGAGGTCTACGCCCTGGCGAGGGATAAAATATTCCCCGGCTGGCTGGCCAGAACCGGAAAGCGCTTCGGCACCCCGTACATGGCCATCGCCCTGGTGACGATCCTCAGCGTGATCGGTATACTCCTGGGCGCGGGCATCGTGGAATACGCCGTGGTGACGGTGATGGGCGTCATGGCCATCAGCATCCTCATCGCCCTGGGGGTGCTCAGGCTCAGAAAGAGGCTCCCGGAGCACTACGAGCGGGCGCCCTACAAGCTCAAGGGATTCTGGTACTACTTCTGGCCCATCGGGATGATCGTCATCGCCGTCATCTACATCGTGCTGGGCTTCGCACTGTCTATGGTGTCGGTGGGGATATTCTTCGCCGCCATCGCCCTGGGGGCGCTGCTCTACCTGGAGCGCCGCTGGCGGCTGAAAAAGGCCGGTGTGGATATCGAGGATATCTTCGAAAAGGACGTGGACGGCATCCTGAAGCGGGCGGTGGATACCGACGAATAACGGCCCGGCGGTCCGTATACTCTCATCACGGAGCGGGGGACGTCCAGTGGGCGTCCCCCGTTTTATAAGGCGAACGAATATGGAAAAGCGAGAAATCAAAAACGAGAAGCTCCCCTACCTGGCATTCCCCTGGGCCCTCTCCCTGAGAGATGTGTCCGAGTGGCTCTTCATCTCCGGGACGCCCCCCATGGACGCGAATCGGAAGGTCGTGACGGACGATTTCATCGAGCAGTTCGACTACGAGGTGGCGCGCATCCGGGAGAGTCTTGATGCGGCGGGGATGACGGTGGACGACATCGTGTTCCTGGGCATCACCGTCACCGAAAAGGCGGATATCTACAACACCTGGGATGCCTTTGCGAAGGCCTATCTGAAGCACTTCCCCGCCGACCCCGGCCCCGCCGGCGGCACCATGCGGGTGGTCAGCGGCCTGACCCACCCGAAGATGCTGATCGAAATCGAGGCCGTCGCGGTCCGGTAGCCTGAGCAGCCGTGTTTTTAAAATTTAAGGACTACATATGATTGAGAGGGAAATCATTATGTATGTATTTTGATGCTGAAGGAGTGAAAGATGAAGATTCTAAAAATTATTGCTATCGTTGCTCTTCTTTTAATCGTTCTTGGGGCATCGATAATCTATGGAATCCTCAAGTCCACGGTACCCGATGTTTCGGGTGAGATTCTGACGGATGAGGTTAAGGCCCCCGTCACGATAATCAGGGATGAATACGGTGTTCCGCATATCTTCGGAGAGAACGAGCACGATGTCTTTTTTGCAGCGGGTTATGTTATGGCTCAGGATCGGCTGTGGCAGATGGATATTATGCGACGGGTGGCGTATGGTCGTCTTTCGGAGGTGTTCGGCGAGTCAACCGTGGAGGATGATCGGTTTCTGCGTACGCTATTCGCCCCGAAAAGCTCTCTCGAATTTTATAACGAGCTTCCTCCCGCCGGCAAAGAAATATTAGAGGCGTATGTGTCGGGTATCAATTTCTACCTGGAGAACACCGATGACAGGCTCCCGATGGAGTTTCTCCTTTTGGGCTATCAGCCCGAACCGTTCAATCCTGAGGATCCCATCGCCATGAACATGCTTATGGCTTTTGTATTAAACAGGTCGATGGGAACTGAAATCCTCAGAGCGAGATTATCGGAAATCATTCCCGATGAAAAACTCGATGAGGTTTTCGATAATTTTCCCGCCGTTAGCGAAATGGTATACCCCGATTTCAAGGTGGAAAATGGCTTGTTTGAAAACACTCTTTTCTCCCTGAAAAGCAATCTTGAGGGACTGCTTCCCAACTATCACCTCCCCGCAAGCAATGCCTGGGCGGTGTCCGGGAAATTAACGAAGAGCGGGAGGCCGATCCTCGCCGATGATTCCCACTTGAGTCTCGAAATCCCAAATTCGTATTATCAAATGCAGCTCACCTGTCCCGAGTTTACCGTGCATGGCGGAGCTATTCCAGGGACTCCGCTTGTTGTAGAGGGCCATACCGATTTCCTGGCGTGGGGGCTTCCCACCGCGGGAGAAGACCCGAGTGACTTCTACATAGAGAAGCTCAATCTCGAGAATCCAAATCAGTATCTCTATGACGGCGAGTGGAGAGACATGGCAATACGGAAGGAGACAATACTGGTAAAGGGGAGTGAGTCGATCGAGATCGAGATTCGAATGACACATCATGGCCCCGTTATCAGTAATATCAGTGACCTTTCAATCCCCGCCGGTGAGAGCGAGGTTGTGACACTTCGCTGGACCGCCTATGAAAAGCTGGGAGGGACGGAGGCCTTCTATGCAATTATGCATGCCAAAAACTGGGAGGAATTTGGTGATGCGGTCCGTAAGATGTCGTGTCCCGGTGTTTCGTTTATATATGCCGATGCCGATGGAAATATCGGTGTCTGGGCGGGGATAGAAATACCGATCCGTGACGGTTTTTCCGGGATGAAGCCCCTTCCCGGGTGGGATTCCAGGTATGAATGGAAGGGATATGTCCCCGAGGATGAGCTTCCTTTTGCCGTCAATCCGGCGTCTGGGTACGTTGTTGCAGCACATACCCGGATGGTGGGAGACGATTACCCATACTACGTCAGTGATTTCTTGAGCGTCCCGGACAGGTTCGACCGCATCGTAGAGATGATCAAGGAGGGAGAAGGCGAGATAGATTTTGAATACATGGCGAACATGCAGATGGACGTGACCTCCCTTACGGCAAGAAGAATCGCTCCCGTTTTATTGGACGCGCTTGATAGCCAGGAGCTTCCCGATGCTTATGCTGACGCAAAGGAAGAGCTGGAGAAATGGGATTACTCTGCCGATGAAGGGAGTATCGCCGCCTCGATCTTCTTTATCTCTTATGAGAATCTGCTTCGTGAAATCTACGAGGATGAACTGGGGGAGGAGTTCTACGACAAATTTATCCACGATTTTGCGGTGAGCGGGAATGCGACTTATGGGATTATCGAGAGGGAAGGCCGGTCGTTGTGGGTGGATAATGTTACTACCGAAGAGGTGGAGACCCTCGATGATCTCCTCATCAGCGCATTTATTGATGCCGTCGACTATCTGCGGGACGAGTACTCGAAGAACATGGACAACTGGAGATGGGGCAGCGTGAAAACGCTGATCTTCTTTCACCCAATTGGAAAGGAGCTGGGGATTTTCGGTGGGATCTTAAACGATGGGCCGTACGAAATAGGCGGATCCCATGGAACGGTGAATTGCGCACGATATCCCATGGAAAAAGAGAGGATTGTGAATCACGGAGTCGCACTTCGATTCATCATCGACTATTCCGATTCGAACAAATGGATGTTCATCGAACCGCCGGGAAACTCCGGTAATTTCATGAGCCCGTTTTACAGGAATCAATCGGAAAACTGGCTCACGGGCGGGTACAATCCGATTCTTCTGGAAGAGGAGGAGATACAGAAGCACGCTGTCGGCACAATTACCATCAGGCCGGCTCATTGAGTGTGTAACGTGTTTTCTGAAAAATAAGACAGCGTACGTGAAATTTCTGTATCGAGTTTGACATATGAAAAGGGATTATGAGTACTCGTAATCCCTTTTCAGCATTTAGGAAGTGAGGAATGGCGCTCTCTTGAAATTAAACGTCTGCCGTTCTGACGGCCCGGGCGTGGTTGTAGATGCGGATGAGATCCCCCTGGGGGCCCCGGCCCCCGTCGAAGTCGGCGGGATCGCCGGACTTGGGGTCGCTCCGCTGGGCACCGGCGCCGTGAACGTCCATCAGCGTGGCGGTTCCGGTGCCGGGGGGACGGGCGAAATATCCCAGGGCCTCGCCGAAGGCCACGTAGACGGCATTTCCCGCCCCGGGGCCCTCCACGTGGCTGGTGCCGGTCCAGTAGCAGGGGTAGTTGAGATTTCCCCCCTCGTCGGTGATGGCACTGGTCGAGAAGATCGGGTCGATGGCCGGGCTCCCGGTCGCCTGGGGGGAGCGGGTATAGTCCACGATGCTCTGGAGCTCCTTGGCGTTGGGGAGGCGCCAGTTCGAGTATCCCGACATGGTCAATCCCTCGGCCCATTCCAGGGCCTCCTCCCAGTCGAGCGCCCCGCTGTTTTTCGCGCCCAGGATGCCGCTGTCGTCCCTTGTCCACATCAGCCCCGTGGCATGGTCGGTGATGGTGCCGTCGTTATTGTCCACGAAGTCGTTGACGCCGTAGCTCGTATTCCCCCGGACGTACCGGACATATATCTTGTGGATGTATCCCCGGTGGGGATCATCGATGCCGTAACCCTTGATGCGGCCGTCGGCGAAATTCACGCCGAAGGCCGTCTCATTTCCCCCCATGGTGACGCCGGTGTATTTCGTGGCCGACCAGTTCTGGCAGTCGATGATGCGCTCGAACTTGGAGGTGTCGCCGAATTTGAACTCGAAATAGTCGGTATCCAGATACGGATTCGATTCAGCGATGGTACGGCCCGAGTAGCCGGAAAAGAGTATCAGGGAATACAGCTCCTTGATGGTCGGCATGCGCCAGTCGGTGTATCCCCCCTGGGTGCAGGACACCGCACCGTCCGCCGCGTCCTGCCAGCTCACCTTTTCACCCATCTCCTGCTGCCACATGAGCCCCGTCACCAGGTCGGTGATCGTGCCGTCGTGGTTGTCTTGATATGAGGGTGCGAATCCCTGGTATTGGGCGTCCTGGCCGTAGTAATCGCCCCCGGGGGAGGGGCAGGCCCTGAGAGGGGCGTGGTCGCCGTAGCAGGTGACCTGCCCCGTGTCGACGATGGGGTAGGGCACCGAGAAGCCCGGGGCGGTATGAATCACATCCGCGGCCCGACCGGTGGATACCAGGGGCCAGCGGTCCGACGGCAGGATAATCCCGGACAGGGTTCCGGCGCCGATGACGGCGGATGTCTTCAGAAATCCCCGTCGGCTGACGGTGTGTCCGCCGGTGAGGTTTCTTTCCCGGCGCTCCGATGATTTCGTGCCTTTCATACTAAACCTTTATGATCGATATCTACTATTCAAAAAAAGAGAACGGCATTTCAGCGTCATACACGTTGAGAAAAGCGCATGACTGTAATCGGAACCATTCCGATCGGGAGGTTTGCCGTGATGCCGTTCTCATGAGATTGGACGAATCGGAAGTTCGAATGGTTAAAGCAAACCGGGGGAAAAGTGATCACTCCGGGGTGTGAACATGAAAAGAGGAAGCTGAATGAGCCGGCGGTGGTGACGATCAAAAGGTCATGACGAATTGACAGACATCATGGCCCATCGCCATGCATTTGACCTCCTCGATGTGAAATTCCTCCAGGCCCGCATGCATCGCGATGCCCCGGTAAAAATCCATGACATGCACGCAGATCGGCCGTGAGGCCTTCAGTCCCCGGCAGCTCGTGCATTCGGACGAAGTATCGATGATTCTATCTTCCAGTACCTCAATATTGGTATGCACTCCGATGGCGCTCGCCCATTTCTCGTTGTAGGTCCTGTGCAGCAGTGTGAAACGCTCCCTGGGCGACAGACCGTCCATGGCACCCTCTTCCACCTCAAAGAACCAGGGGAGCTCCTCGAGCATGGCGAAGAAGGTTTGAGTGCCCACGCCCCGGAGCAGCGCCAGGTAGCCGTTCTCACCGTAGATCTCCATGAGGGCGTTCTCTATCGCGTCGAGGTTGTCCATGGGCTCGACCATCTTGAAGTCACAGGGGGGGTAGTTGTCGATGAATCGATCGAGGGAAGCATATTTGAGGATAGTGTCGGTACCGTTTTTACCGACGACATCTTCGAGTCGGGTGAGAATGAAATGCATGAGGTTGTTCGGCATCTTTGAGGTGTCCGGCATGGGTCAGCTCCGTATGTGTCGATGGAAACGTATATTTGATCATCGGTCGAGAGCAAGGATACGGCATTCAGGATTCATGTTTTCATTATACAGCGGCGATGAAAACAAAGTCAATCGGGTATGGAGATCAATGTATCTGCTCAAGGTGTACGGCGAGGGCTGGAAAAGAAGGTCATGTGATGATAGGGGAGACAGGAGGAGGGCTTTGGAGGTATATGGAACCGACGGGGAAGCCCGGGGATGGTTTCGGTGCCGGATATATGATAGGGAGGTGTTGTATCCGGATGCGATGTGTCGGGGAAAATCGTGAAAGAAGGCGGTATATTGGTCACCCCGAGGGATTATAGAAAAGTCGTTACGAATTGACAGACATCGTCTCCAATGGCCTTACATTTCACCTCCTCTATCTTCACGTTTTCCACATTCAGATGCTTGGCCATGCCCATGTAGAAATCGACAACGTGGATGCAGATCGGCTTTGTGGTTTTGAGCCCCCGGCAGTTGTTACAATTGGGGGATGTATCGATGATCCGATCATCCAGAAACTCCAGCGTCGAGTTGATACCGACGATGCTCGTCCATTTCTCGAAATAGCTCCGGTACATCAGTTTGAATTGCTCTATTGGAGAGAGGCCGTCCATGGCGCCGTCCTCCAGCTCGAAGAACCAGGGCAGCTCCTTCAGCATGGCATAAAAGGTCTGGGTGCCCACACCCCTCAGCAGCGCCAGGTAGCCGTTCTCGCCATAGATTTCCATCAGGGCATACTCGATCGCATAAAGGATATCCATGGATTCGACCATGTTGAAGTCACTCGGTGGGTAGTTTCCGATGAATCGATCCTGGCCCGAGTATTTCAGCACGGTGTTGGTGCCGTCTCTGCCGACGATATCTTCGAGTCGAGTCAAGATGAAATGGATGAGATTGTTCGGTACTTTCTTGTTGTCTGTCATGTGTCTTCCCCCGATATCCGCCTTTGTGTGTTTTTTACCGGAATACGTTTTTCTTTGTCGTCGATCGAGAGCAGGATTACGCGATCATGTATCCACATTTTCGCCTGCATTATAAAATAGCAGCGGAAATAAAGTCAATTGTAAATATCGATTCCGATTTTTTGCATGAGCGGGCGGCACGCACCGGCAATGGAAATGAAACGGGGATGGATCGGCGGGAGACGTCATTGAAGCTCATAGAAAAAGTCGAAAACATTCATGGAGGTTTCCGGTGTGCCGTGGAGCGGGGGAGCGGAAGAACGCAACCGTTGTCCCGGGGAGCACTTCGAAAAAGACTTTCTTTTTCGCCAAGAGGAAGAATTATCGAAAGGTCGTCACAAACTGGCAGACATCATCGCCTATAGCCTTGCACTTGACTTCCTCGATGTGCATGTTTTTCACGTTCAGATACTGTGCCATACCGCGGTAGAAATCGGGTATATGCACACAGATCGGCTTCGTGGCCTTGAGACCCCGGCAGTTGGTGCATTCCGGGGCGGTGTCGATGATCCGATCGTCCAGGAACTCCACCGTCGCCGTCGTTCCAATGGTTTTGGTCCACTTATCGACGTATGTCTTGTACATCAGCCTGAACTGGTCTTCGGGAGACAATCCCTCCATGGCGCCGTCCTCTACCTCGAAAAACCAGGGGAGCTCCTTGATCATGGCGAAGAAGGTCTGAGTGCCCACCCCCCTCAGCAGCGCAAGATAGCCGTTCTCACCGTAGATCTCCATGAGGGCGTTTTCTATCGCAAAGAGGTTATCCATTGATTCGACCATGTTGAAGTCGCAGGGGGGATAGTTGCCGATGAATCGATCGAGGCCGGCATACTTGAGCACGGTGTCTGTGCCGTTTTTTCCAACGATGTCCTCGAGGCGAATCAGGATGAAATGCATGAGGTTGTTGGGTATCTTTGTGGAGCCGGTCATGTCTCTCCCCTCGGTGTGGTATGAGCAGGTGTTTGAGATCGGCAGATACCCGATCCGGATGGTCTGTCGATTGTCTCACACACTCAATTATAAAGAAATTGTGAGGGTAAAGTCAATATGAATTATATCGATTACGATTTTATTATTTGGCTTGCGGAGGGCGAGGGAAAGGGTGCAGGGATTCCTGCAATGCTGATGAGATAATCAGCGAATGCTCCTATATGAATCTTGAAACAGGGCGGATTGTTTTGAGATGCGATCCGGTGCATACTCCCGGTAATCCAAAGAGGTGTATTACCGGAAAGTACTCACGAAACGGCAGACATCGTCGCCCGCCGCCCGGCAGTGGGTTTCGACGACACTGATTTCCTCCACGCCCATCCATCGAGCCATGCCGGTATAGAAATCGAGAGTGAAGATGCAGATCGGCTTTTGAGCCGTGAGTCCGACACACCAGACGCTGTCCGGGGTGATATCGATGATTTGATTGGGTTTTATTGTCAGATCCGCTGTAGTGCCGAATACCTGGGATGCTTTCTCAATATACGAGGAATACATCACACCGAACCGCTCCGGTGGGGAGAGATCGTCCAGGGCGCCGTTTTCCACCTCGAAGAACCAGGGCAGGTCTTTACGCATTTCATCGAAGGTCTGCACACCCACGCCTCGTACCACCGCCCGGTAGCCGTTTTCTCCGTAGAGCTCCATAAGATTTATGATAATGGTCGCGAATGTGTCAAAGGGCTCTCCCGGGTTGAAGTCCCTGGGGGGGTAGTTATCGATCAGTCGGTCCAGCCCCGAATACTTGAGGACCGTCGTCAGGCCGTTTTTCCCGAGAGTTGATTCCAGTTGGGTCAGCATAAAAAGCATCATGTTATTGGGAAGCGGTTTGGTTGTGTCCATGGCGAGCTCCGGTTACGGGTGGCGGTTTAAAATCAACTGTACTTTGAAAAGGAATGAAAAAGCTTGACACGAGCAGCTACACGTGTAAACTACCTCCAAACCAATAGTATCCATTTTTCCGTCTTGTGTCAATATATTTAGTACAACATACATTATTTTAGAAATGCCGTGTTCGAGTGTTCCAAAATATTTTCGTTGAAAGAAAAGAAAAACCTTGAAAAAAATGTGTATTCGACCCATAGTTGTTTGAACGGGTGAAGGTGATTCGTCCGTCGGCGCCTCTGCCGATACCGGGATGAAACAAACCCGCAGAAAGCGACAGATACCGCAGAAACGCATCGCTCGTTCCACAGAGTTTGTCGACGTTCGCAATCATTCTCGTATATATCGTATACAGCATATATTCACACATACAAGGAGATGGAATGAAGACCATCATCATCGGCTCGGGTATGGCGGGGCTGACCTGCGGGGCGTATCTTTCCCGGGCGGGACACCAGGTGACAGTTCTGGAACAGTTTTCCCACATCGGGGGAGTGACGGCGACGGTCAGGCAGGGGGGCTTCGGCTGGGATTTGGGGCCGCTGCTTCTTGAAGGATTCCTGCCGGGTGAGCAGTCGCACGAGATACTGAAGGACTTGGGAGTTTTGGACAGCGTTCCCGTGGTACGCAAAGATCGGGGGCTCTCGTTTCCGGATTTCGCCCTCAGGCGGGGAGAGGAGTACAAAGGGCCCCTGTGGCGCAGGGATCGTTTGAAGGAGATATTCCCCGATGAAGCCGACAACCTCGATCGGTACTACCAATTCTATGAAAAAGTCCTGGACCTGATTCGGTATCATTATCTCGCCGACCGCACCCGGGGGTTGGCGAAGCTCCGCACGAACCTGAAGCTCTGGCGGGCCTACCGAAAGGTGAAGGACAAGGAGCCCTGGAGCGCCAAGGAGTTGATGGATTATTTCTTCTCTGATCCCAAGCTCAAGGCGGTCTTTACCGGGATACTGGCGGATTTCGTGGTCCGACCCTCGGAATTCCCCGCCCTGGGGGTGCCGCTCTCGAACATCGAGACGGCCTTCGACGTGCGCATCCCGGTGACCCACCGGGGCGACGACACCCCGGTAACGGCCTATGTATATATTCTGGGGGGGTGCGGCACGCTGGTGGACGCGATGGCCGGCATGATCGAAAGAAACGGGGGCGATGTCCGAACGTCCTGTCCCGTTGAAAAGATCATGATCGAGAACGGTAAAGCCGTGGGCGTGCGCCTGGAGGGGGGCGAGGTGCTGAATGCCGATCTCGTCATCGCCACGGGCGGGGCGAAGGAGACCTTTTTCAATCTGGTGGGGAGGGACCATTTGTCCCAAGGGAGTGTTAATCATGTCGAGAAGTTAATACCCATGCAGTCGGTATTGATGGTGCATCTCGGCATCGATTTCGATCCCCGGGAATATCAGGACCCGGCCCTCTGGTACTACTATAATACCTATGACATCGAGGGCGCCGTTGAAAAATGTCAGAAGGGGGCGTATCACGAAGGGAAGGAAGGCTTTTTGATCTACGTGCCGTCTTTTCACTCCCCGGAGCTGGCCCGGCCGGGGCACCACGCCGTAACGGTCTATACCATCGCCCCGAACACCCTCGAAAAGGGAACGTGGGAGGATAGGAAGGAAGAGCTTGCCGACACGCTGATCGCTGAGGCGGAGAAGATCGTTCCGGGACTGAAGAAGGGAACGGTGGAGCGGCTGGTGCTGGCCCCGGACGACTTCAGAAACCAGGTGCGCCAGGAACACCACTCCTTCGGCGGCCTGGCTCCGGTGATCGGGCAGGTCGGCCCTTCCCACAGGACCGAGGTGGAGGGCCTGTGGTTCATCGGCTCCCAGAGTGAAAGCGGCGGCGGCGTCCGGGGGGTGATGGTGGGCGCCAGAAATGTCGCCCGGATGATTCTCCGGAAGCGATAACGGTCGAGCCGCGACGATCAAGACAATACCGTTTCATGAACCAAAAATGTGAGCGGGAGATATTGTGTATATATTACATATTTTTTATTAGGTCCGAATCATGAACAAAATCAAGGAAAAGTATGAAAACACGAAGCTGATCATGGCCAGTTACAACATGCATCAGTTTTTCGGGCAGTGGCTGACCGGTCCCTTCGGTATGTACGTCTTCTTTTTCTACGAGACGGAGATCGGCCTGCCGGTGGGACTGGCGGCTCTGGCCTTCGTCCTCTTTTCGGTGTGGAACGCGATAAACGATCCCCTCACCGGGTACCTCATGGAGCGGTTCAGGATGCCCTGGGAGCGCTCTCTGGGGCGGCGCTTTCCCTGGATCGTCGTCGGGGGTATCCCCTGGCTCTTCGCCTACGTGATGATATTCCTGGTGCCGCTGAAATGGGATCCCCAAACCCAGAAGTGGCTGGTGTTCACGTGGCTCTTGGTCTCCACGTGTCTCTTCGACACGTTCTACACCATCTGGACCGTGGCCGTCAACGCGATGTATCCGGACAAGTTCAAGGGGCTCAACGAGCGGCGCACCGCCGCGGGCATCGGCACCATGATCGGCATGGCCGGCATCGTCTCCTCCTCGGTCATCCCGCCGCTTCTCATCAAGTTCGGCGTGCCCGAGACCTTTCGGGGCGCGGCCTGGGCCATGATCGGCATCGGATTCTTCCTCTTCCTGATGATGATTCCCGGCGTATGGGAGAATAAGAAAACCAGGGAGGATTTCCACAAGAGGCTGGAGGGTTCCATGATCGCCCCCCAGGAGCCGCTGTTGCCGACCCTCAAAACGATCCTCGGCGACCGTATTTTCGTCACCAAGGTGGTGTTCTTCTTCGGGTACCAGTCCGCGGTGACGCTGCTCTCCGCATCGGCCCCGTATATGGTCAACTTCGTGATGAACAAGGAATCCAGCGCCCTGAGCATCCTGATGGGCGGGATGCTGGGCGGGGCGCTGTTATCCGTGCCGGTTTGGATCTGGGTGTCCCATCGGGTGAACAACAACCGCAAGCTCAGCATCTTCGCCGGATTCGCCATGACCGCCACGTTTATCCCCATCGCGTTCGTCACGAACTTCTCGATCTTCGCGGCGTGTCTCTTCGTCTTCGGCATCGGTCTGGGGGCCCAGTGGTTCGTGGACCCGCCCACCATGGGGGACGTCATCGACAACGCGGTGGTGGAGACCGGCGTCAAGCAGGAGGCGATCTATTACGGCTTCCAGGCGTTCTTCATCCGGTTCAGCCACAGCTTCCAGGCGGGAGTCTTCGCCCTGGTGCATCATTTGACCGGATTCGTTGAGGGGGCCACCAGCCAGGAGGAGCTCTTTTCCCTGGTCCAGAACCCGGACCGGGTGATCTTCGGCATCCAGATACATACGGCCCTGGTGCCGGCGGTGGTGGTGTTGATCACCACGCTGATATTCTGGAAATACTACGACCTGACGCCGGAGAAAATCGCCGAGAACCGAAAGAAGCTGGAGGAGATGGGGCTCGAGTCATAAACGGATCGAAAGAAATCCATAGCACGAAACACGGCCCCGGGACGATGTGTCTCGGGGCCGTTGTTTTCTATGAATGACCATGAGAAACAAGGGGGGATGACTTTGCAGATTCCAGCCTCCCCTTTTGACGCGCATGCTTCGA
>Ga0180432_10003678_pt1 | contig 21658 bp, 19 predicted proteins | sample SS_ome_10_FD_132414 | JGI IMG/M metagenome (GOLD analysis project Ga0180432, IMG submission 132414) | Hypersaline lake sediment archaeal communities from the Salton Sea, California, USA - SS_1_MS_2 metaG | ecosystem: Environmental > Aquatic > Non-marine Saline and Alkaline > Hypersaline >...
GCTATTATAGTAATGCTGCAGTGCATAAAGCCGGGATGCGGTGTCATAGCCAATAATTTTGTATCAGCTATGAATATGCAGACAGGCGACCTCAATTTCGGGACTGCTGCCACATCCCTGCACCAGATGGCATATAACCAGATCTGGCATGACCACTATAAGATACCCATAAACAATACCGGGGCTGCCTTTTCCAATTCCAAGATGATAGATTACCAGACTGCAGCTGAAAAACTGCCCCTGGCAATGTGCTCAGCTATTTCGGGAGCTAACCTTATCGTGCTTCACGGAGGAGTAACCGGTGAGCTGGCATATAATCCCATACTGGCAGTAATAGATGATGATATTGCCCGGACCATAGGCAGGATGTTGGAAAGTTTTGATGTCACCGATGATATGATAGGCCTTGATGTTATCAGGCAGGTAGGAGTCGGGGGAACATTTTTAAATACCAAACAGACCCGTACCCTGTGGAGATCAGAAGATTATATGCCAAAAGTTTTTGATAAGACTTCCTACCAGGAATGGGTAGCCGGGGGAAAGAAGACTATACTGGATAAGGCAAAAGAAAGGACAGAGGAAATACTTTCTACCCATAAACCCGATCCCCTTACAGATGAGCAGGAAAAGGATGTCGAGTCTATACTCAAGGAAGCTACAAAATATTATAAGGAAAAAGGATTGATATAAATATGTTTAATATATTAGAAGGAGGTTTGCATGATTAACTCAAAAACCCTCGATCCCTACCCGGGAGAACCTGATATCCAGAGGCTCCTGGATGCATTTAAGAGAAAACCGGTAGACAGGGTACCTAATTTCGAGGTCCTCTATGAAGACCAGCATGTGGAAAAGTTCCTGGGCCGTTTTGCCGGAAATACTTTAGCCTATGGAGGAGACCCTGCTAAGGGTGCTGATGCTGAACAGGGTCGGCCGATGTATCCAGATGACTATTTGGACCTGTGCGAGATCATAGGCCAGGATGCCCTGCTGTTTGATGCCGGACTTTGGACTCCCTACAGGAGGAAAGACGCCGACGGAAACCTGGTTCCGGCTTATGGGCGGGATGTCAAGACCAGGGCCGACTATGAAGAGCTTATCCTGGATTCAGACGGGCAGATAGCAGATGTAAAAAAATACCTGGCTGAATACAAGGAAGCTATCAAAAAAAGAAACTCCAAGATAGGCGTGGGCGGCCTATACGGCTGCATATCCCAGACACTTTATGAATTCGTAATAGGCATGAATGACTTTATGATGATGGCTTATGAGGACAGGGACCTTGTAGAAGAGATGCTGGAAGAATCCACAGTTCATTTTGTAAAGACCACCCAGGCCCTGATAGACGGTGGAGCAGACTTTATATGGCCCGCAGATGACATAGCTTTCAAAACCGGGCTTTTCCTGCCCCCGAAACTCATGAAGGAGATATGGGTACCCCGTATGGCAAGGATCTTTGAGCCAGCTGTAAATGGAGGCATCCCTATCATGTTCCATTCGGATGGAAATGTAGAAGATATAGTAGAAGACCTCATTGATATGGGACTTGACTGCTTAAACCCCATGGATCCCTATGGTGTGGACTATGCCGACTATAAGAAACGGTATGGGGACAGGCTGTGCCTTTCCGGAAATGTAGACATCGAATTTCCCCTGTCAAAGGGAACCCCTGAAGATGTAGATGCAGATGTAAAAAAGCATATGGAGATCTTAAAACCGGGAAATGGATATGTGGCTACCGTGTCCCACTCAGTAGTAAACTATATTCCCCATGAAAATGTAATAACATATTTAAATGCAATCCATAAATACGGAAGGTATTAAAAGAAAGGAAAGATAATATGGCGATACTTGATGATATTTACAAAGCTACCACAGAGGGCAACTATAAGGATATGGAGGAGCTGGTCAAAGCTGCAGTGGACAGTGGAGAGCACCCAAATGATATCGTAAATAAAGCACTGTCTCCTGCCATGATAGAAGTGGGGGATAAATTCGGCACCGGCGAGCTATATATGCCTGATATGCTGCTCTCCGCCAAAGCAATGCAGACAGCTATGGGAGTACTAAAGCCGCTTTTAAAGGGCGATGAAGCTCTGGTGGAAAAGGGTACGGTTGTAATAGGTACGGTAAAGGGAGATCTCCATGATATAGGCAAGAACCTGGTAATAACCATGGCAGAGGGCCAGGGCTTTCATGTGGTGGACTTAGGAATAGATGTAGATTACCAAAAATTTGTGGATGCAGTCAAAGAGCATAAACCCCAGATAGTAGCCTTCTCCGGACTACTTACAACCACCCTTGCCAATATTCCCGAGCATATAAAGGCCTTAGAAGATGCAGGGGTAAGGTCTGAGATAAAGCTTGCCGTAGGCGGAGCCCCGGTTACCCGCGACTTTGCCGACAGGTACGGCATTGAGATATATGCTGACGATGCTTCAGGAGCAGCCAAGGAGTTTTTAAAGGTGATAAGCTGATATATTTGATTAGGGCACAATATGCAGGATAGGATGACATCATCAAGGGAGAGGGTCCTTAGCGCTTGTCTTAGAAAAGGATATGACAGGATCCCTATAAAGCATGAAGGTACTCCCGAAATAAACCAGATGATAAAGGACCATTTTGGGCTGAAAAATGATGAGCAGATGCTGCTGGTCCTTGGAGATGATTTCAGGTATGTAGAACCGCCTTATACCGGACCAGAACTGAAGACTTTTCCCGATGGTAGCATGGAAGGATATTTCGGGGAAAGATATAAATATGTCCAGTTTGAAGGCGGAAGGTACCCGGAACCGGTCTATCAGCCCTTTGCAGGGATAAGACAGTTAAAGGACCTGGACATCTCACATTTTCCTAAATCAGAATGGTTTGATTATTCACAGGTCCAAAAAGATGCCAGAACCTTAAGGGATAATGGCTTTGCCGTATGCATAGGTACTGCAGGAGATATGGACTTTATAAACGGGATATCAAGGGCCAGGGGAATGGAAGAAGTGCTCATGGACCTTATGGATGATAATCCTGTTTTCTTAAAGATAATGGAAGCAAGGTTTGAGTTCTATTACGGCCTCCAGGAAAATATCCTTAGGGAGGCCGGGGGGCTTATAGATTTTGCCCATGCCGGCGAAGATCTGGGAAACCAGAGGGGCCCTATGATAAGCCTGGAAGTATTTGAAAGGCATTTTGCGCCAAAATATAAAAAATATTTTGATATGGTGCACAGTTATGGGGCCAGGACCATGATGCATATGTGCGGTACTATCTGGCCCTTTCTTGAACGCCTAATTGAGATAGGGCTTGATGTCTATGATGTGGTACAGCCTACTACACCAGAAAATGATATCGGGGAACTCAAAAAAAGGTTTGGCAACAGGATAATATTCCAGGGCAGCATGGATGTCCAAAATGAGCTTGCCTGGGGAACTGATGAAGATGTCAGAAGCCAGGTAAAAAGAAGGCTGGGACTTTTCCCGGAAGGAGGCCTTATACTGGGACCATCCCATGCAGTGCAGTCTGGCTCTCCCCTGGAGAATATCCTGGCCATGTACAGGGAGGCGGGGAGCCTGATGGAGGATATCCCTGGATGGATATATGACATCAAGGGTACTGAAGATACAGGGCTTAATATGTCTAAACTGTTTTAACAATAAGAAGACCTATAAAATCTAGGAAAGGAAATGAAAATGAAACTTAATGTAGATGCACATCTGTGGTGCCTGGGCACCTATGGCGAAAGATATGTACCGGGAGGATACTTCGAGGACATGACAGCAGACCAGCAGCTGGAGATAATGTCAAAGATAGAAGGACTTACGGGGCTTTTTACTTTCTATCCCACAGCACCCCTTCCGGAAGACCCGGATAAATTAGTAGCCAAACTGGCTGATTTCGGCCTCAAGGTATCAAATATCGCCGTTGAATGCTGGTCTGACAGGAAGTGGAGGCACGGAGCTTTTGCCACCAATGAAGCTAATATAAGGAAAGAAGCGGTAAAGCTTTTTAAGGAATCAATTGATTTTGCCAAGGCAGTAAAAGCCGACAGCGTGCTCCTGTGGCCGGCCCATGACGGACTGGATTATCCCTTCCAGGTAAACTATTATGACGGCTGGAAGAATATGGTTGAGACGGTCAGGGAGGTCTGTGAATATGACCCCAAGGTAAAGATCGCCCTTGAAGCCAAGTCAAAAGATCCCAGGCAGAAGCAGTATATAAGAGATACCGGAAAAGCCCTGGCCCTTATAAATGATGTAGGGATGCCCAATCTGGGAGCAGCCATCGATGTGGGCCATGCCCTTATGGCTGGAGAGAACCTGGGGGAATCAGTAGCGCTTCTGGATGTCCATGACAAGCTTTACCAGGTCCACCTCAATGAAAACTATAAAGATGCGGACCCGGATATGATATTCGGTACCATAAACTTCTGGGAACTCCTGGAGTTTTACTATTATATGAATAAGACTGATTATGAGGGCTGGCAGGCAATTGATATCATTGCCCCCCGTGATGACAGGGAAAATTCGCTTAAGCTGGGCATAAAGATGGTCTGGAAATTACAGGAGCTGGCAGAAAAGCTTAAAAAGCACGAAAAAGAGATAGACGAAAATATGAAGGGCTATAAGTTTGCCGACAATATGGATATGATAACTGACCTTATATTTTAAAAGCTGGTTCATCGAAAAACCCAAAGGAGGAGATATGCAGAGAGTAGGATTTACTTTTAAGATAAAACCTGAGCTTAAGGCAGAGTATAAAAAAGCCCATGACGAGATATGGCCGGAGATGGCTAAAGCCATTAATGACTACGGAATGCATAATTATTCCATATACTTTAAGCCTGACGGCACCCTTTTTGCCTATCTGGAAGTTGACGGAGACTTTAACCAGGCTATGGAAGAGTTCGGAAAGACTGATGTCAACAAAAGGTGGCAGGAGCATATGGATAAATATTTTGTGAAGGAAGACAGCTCCATCCTGGGACCGGAAGTAGAAGTACTGGAAGAAGTATTCCATCTGGACTAAAAGCTATTAAACTGATAAACCGCTGAAAGGAGAATATGAACTCACGTGAAAAATTCCTGTCTGCCATGCGCATGGAAGGTGCAGATCACACCGGGGTAGAAGTCCCCAAAGTTGAATTCGGCTACTGGGCAGGCACCATAAGAAGATGGGCCGGTGAGGGCCTTAAAATAGTACAGCCGGTACCGGATGACATATCAGACGGCATAGCCATAATGGCCAATAGAAATATATATGCCGATATGGAAAAAGCAGGCGATGTCAATGTAGGACCTGTATTTGGCCTGGACCAGTATCTAACCAAGTTTCCCGTAGACTATAGCCCCGGCTTTGACAAAGAAATAATAAAGACTACAGATACCCATATAATATATAAGGACTCCTACGGGGTAACCAATAAAAATGATATACATATAACATCGCTTCCCATGGAGATTGCTCATCCCGTTTCTGGCTGGGACACCTGGAATGATTATAAGGTCCACTACCGGCCTGATACCATAGAAAGAAGGCTTCCCCCCGACTGGGACAAGCTTACAGCCAGGCTCAAGGAGAGAGACTTTCCCATAAGGCTGGGAGGAACCAATGGGGGTTTCCTGGGCTTTCCCCGGGCTATTATGGGCCTGACCCGCTATATGATGGCTATATATGACAGCCCCGACCTTATCCATGATATATGCACTACCTTCTGTGACTTTCTCATCTCCTATTACGGAAGGATTGCCCGGGATGTAGACATAGACTGCATCCTTATATGGGAAGATATGGCAGGAAAGGGAGGCTCCCTTATATCACCAGATCACTTTAAGGAATTCCTGACCCCCAATTACAAAAAGATGGTATCCTTTGCCAGAGATGCGGGTATAGACATAATACTGACTGACAGTGACGGTTATGTAGAGGACCTTCTTCCCCTTATCATAGAGACCGGGGTAACCGGCATGTATCCCTTTGAGAGGGCTGCCGGAAATGATATGCTGCGCATCCGGGAAGCCTATCCTGATTTCCAGCTTATTGGGGGAATAGATAAGAGGGTGCTTTTTGAGGGCTCTGCCAGAAATGCAATAGATGATGAGCTTGCCATAGTAGAGAAGATGCTTAAGAAGGGAAGGTATATCCCCCATATAGACCACTTTGTATCACAGGACTGTACCTGGGAGAACTTTACTTATTACCGCAAGAGACTTAATGAAATAATTGATGCTATAAATTAACTTGTCTAAGCAATTATCCGTCAGGGGAAAGCCTATGTCAAAAAAACTGCAATTTTTATTGATTGACAATGACTTTGATTATTATAAAATGATTGCAACGATTTAATTAAAACGTTGCATACAAAATTCATTGAAAATATATAAAATAGTTATAAAAATGATACCAATAAGAAACATATTATTGACAAAATTAATATAAAAAATATAATTATATATTAATCAAGGGAGCCAGATCAGAGGGTTGGCGATCAAATAAGAACAAAGGTTGAAAGGATATAGCTGGGAATGAATTGACATTTCCAGCAATATTTAAGCAAAGGAGGTGATAAGGGAAAACATTCATATTGTCATTTTTTATCAAATGAAAGAAAAGGAGTAAAAATGAAGAGAGTAAAATTGCTGTTCTTACTGACAGCGGTAGTAGCAATGGCAGCTACGTTCAGCATACTGCCAGGCTGCAAGGAAGAAGCAGCCCCGGATACAGTAACAGAAACCGTTGTAGAGACTGTTACAGAAACCGTTGTAGAGACAGTAGAAGTAGAATCAGAATCTCCCTATACTTATGAGAAATTAAGGGAGATGGCTATTGCAGGAGAATATGAGGGAGATCCTGCAGCAGGCCGTACCATGGCATTTGCCAATATCATAAAGTCATTCCCATTCTGTACTGCAGTTGAAAACAATATTATAGAGGAATGGCAGCTGGCAGGCGGTTCCATGGATGACCTTACCATACTTGACAATGCTGCCGATCCTGCCCTGGGTATCCAGAATGCCGACATAATCTTCAATGAGAACCCGGAGGTCTTCCTGGAGTTCCAGCTGGATGCACAGGTTAATGCCCAGATAGGACGAAGGGCAGAAGAACTTGGGATCTATATAATAGCCATAGATGTACCGGTTCCCGGATTCCCATTCATGGGTGTAGATAATTATGGAACAGCTGTACTTACAGGTAATTGGGCTGCTGACCAGATAGAAGAAGTCTATGGAGGAATTGAAAATATAGACAGGATATTCTTCTTCTGGAACCCGGTTATTGGTGATACTGTAGCTATGAGGATCTTTGGATCTATAGATGCCTTCGGGGAAAGATTCGGGGATGTTGCTGATCCTGATGTTGAAGGATCAAAAGCAGTACTGGTAGACGCAGGAAGTACCACCGATGAAGCCCAGGCTGCAGCAACTGATATACTGGCTGCCTATCCTGATGCCGAGACTATTGTAGCTTTTTGTCTGAATGACCAGACAGCAGCTGGAGTCCAGGCAGCAGCAGATATTGCCGGCAGGTGGGATCCTGATAACTGGCTTATAATGTCACAGGGCGTTGATGACCTGGGCAAGGAGCTGGTAAGGGATAGCATTGTAGACGGCAATAGCGCCTACTTCCCAGAAAAATATGGCGAATACCTGATACCGGGAGCACTGGCATATATGTATGGAAATCCGGTTCCTCCGTATATGTTTGTGGATAATGTAATAATCACACCTGAAAATATCGACGAATATTATTAAAAAACCCGGTCTTTTAGGTAATTGATGCAGCAATTATGTCCGGAGGGAATCAAATTCCCTCCGGATAAATAAAATCTTTTAAGAAAGGCGCGTGATGCCAGCCAATAATAATACAATACTTAAGATGGAATCCATAACTAAGCATTTCCCCGGAGTAAAAGCCTTAGATGATGTATCCATAGAGCTAAAAAAAGGCGAGATACTGGGCCTTTTGGGAGAAAACGGTGCCGGAAAATCAACCCTTATCAAGATACTGTCAGGCGCTTATTCCCTGGAGGAAGGCTCCATCTATATCGATAGTCAAAAATTTGATTTCAAGCATCCCCATGAAAGCCTGGAAGCAGGCATAAGGGTTATATACCAGGAACTTACATCATTTGAACCTCTTACCGTAGCAGAAAATATATTTGCCGGCGAGACCATAAGGGGGAAGCTGGGCCTTATCTCCTGGCGCAAGCTGGGCAGGATGGCCAAAGAGATACTTAACCGGCTGGGTTCAAATATAAGGCCGTTTGAGCTTATGGAAAACCTTAATGTAGCCGGAAAGCAGATGGTAGAGATTGCCAAAGCCATTCACGGCGAAGTAAAGGTCCTGGTAATGGATGAGCCCACCTCAGCTTTAGATGAAAAAGATGTGGCAGCCCTGTATAAAGTTATAAGGAAACTTAGAGATGAGGGCGTTGCCATTATATATATTACCCACAGGATGGAAGAGATATTTGACATAACAGACAGGGTAGTGGTGCTCCGTGACGGAAAAAAAGTAGGAGACAAGAAGATAAAAGATACTACCAAATCGGAACTGGTATCCATGATAGTGGGAAAGAAGCTCTCCGAACAGTATCCCAAGATGGATATTGAAAAGGGTAAAGTCATATTCGAGGTAAAGGACCTATCCTACCTTAATAAGGTAAAAGATGTATCCTTTTACTTAAAGGAAGGTGAGATAGTTGCTTTCTTTGGTCTTTTGGGTGCAGGTACCCACAATCTCTTTTCCGTTCTTTTCGGAGACAAAAAGGCAACCTCGGGCGATATATTTATAGAAGGCAAAAAAATAAATATAACCCATCCTAATATAGCAAAAGCTGCCGGCATGGGATACGTCCCCCTGGACCGCAAGGAAGAAGGGGTAGCCCTGGTAATGGACATAAAGGAAAATATAACATCTTCCAATATAGAAAACCTGGGAAGATCATTTGTCCTGGACAGGAAGATCGAGAGGAAGCATTCCCAAAAGTGGTTTGACAAGCTAAATATCAAAGCTCCAGGGCTGGACACAATAACAAACAGCCTGTCCGGAGGCAATCAGCAAAAAGTAGTAGTTGCCAAATGGCTGGAAAGGGATTCGAAGATACTTCTTATGAATGAGCCTACAAGAGGTATTGATGTGGGATCTAAGGCCGAGATATACAGGATAGCTGAAGACCTGTGTGAAAAAGGCGTAGGGGTGCTTATGGTCTCAAGTGAGCTTCCTGAGATAATGGCCATAGCCGACAGGGTCTATGTAATGAAAGACGGCAGGATCTCAGGAGAATTCAATGTAAAGGACACCAGCCAGGAAGAGCTTATGCATATGGCTTCAGCTTAAATATATACCAGAAAGGTAAAAAATATCATGCAAGACAAACTCAAGGAAAAGAAAGGATTTAAGATTACTGATACCATAATCCTTCTTGGTATCCTGATAATACTCTTTGCCTTCTTTTCCATTGCAGACAGGCAGTTTATAGCATATAACAATATAAGTACCATGTTAAAGAATATGGTGCTTACCGGGGTACTTGCCCTGGGACTTACCCCCCTTATGATAGCCCGGGGCCTTGATATATCCTTCGGGTCCTCCATATCCATGATATCTGTTATCATGGCCCTTATGTATTCAAATGCCGGGATCAATTTGTGGCTGGTTCTTCTGACCGGTGTGGTGATTGCGGCGATCATAGGATTTATTAATGGAATACTTATTGAGACATTCGACCTCATACCCATAATACTTACCCTGGGTATGATGGCAATTCTCCAGGCACTGGCCCTGGTAATAGCCAATACCTATGCCAATACCTATTCCATTCTCATGCTTACTGACCAGCTTTACTATTTTTCCACCAGGACATTTCTAAAGATACCCTATCCCCTCCTGGTCCTTATAGCCCTTATAGTAGTCTACTGGTTCATACTTAATAAGACCAAGGTGGGACGAACAATATACCTCATAGGTGCAAATCCCACTGTAGCCAAGCTCTCAGGCGTAAAGATAAAGAAGGTAATGGTACTTTTATATACATTCATGGGACTGGCTACCGGTATCGGGGCGGTACTTATCGTATCGCTGACTGGGGTGGGAATGGCTTATCACGGTGCCAAGCTTCCCCTCCCCACGCTGTCTGCGGTGCTCCTGGGAGGAATATCGCTTATGGGAGGAGCCGGAAGCGTATGGGGTACGGTAATAGGCGTGCTGATAGTAACAGTAATATTTAACGGGCTCTCGGTGCTGAATGTACCCTCATACTATATACAGCTATTCCAGGGCCTGGCCCTTATCATAATAGTAGCTGCATATGAGATAAGGAATAAAAGAGCCCAGGCAAGTTAAAAATTGATATAAAAGTAAAGGTTTTAAGCCAATGAAAGAAAAAAATTTTTGGACAAGGATAAATGTCTTTAACAAGAATTCCATGACACCCACGCTCATCTTAGTCTATGCTGCCATGATAATCCTATTCTCGCTACTTAACCCCCTATATGTAAGCCTGGCAAATATAAAGAGTATTTTTGCCAACCTTACCATATCAGGTATTATGGCTGTGGGCCTTACCACGGTAATACTTACCGGAAACTTTGATATATCCATAGGCTCCATACTGGGAGTTGCAGCCATAGTATGCGCCAAGCTGTACAATATTGAGGGTGCCAATATCCCCATGGTAGTTATAATACTGGCAGCCCTGGCAGCAGGTGCAGCCATAGGTGCCCTAAACGGTTTCCTGGTAAGCTATGTGGGAATAAATTCCATCATAACCACCCTGGGGACCCTTGCCGTTTTCCGGGGCCTGGCATATTTGTATGCCACAGAGACTGCCAGGATATACTATAAGCCTTTTATTTCCATGGGGAGGGGCTATATATTTACCCATATACCCAATACCTTCCTATATTTTATGGTGATACTTATCTTTACCTACCTGGCACTAAGGTTTACCAAGTTCGGCCGAAATATCTACCAGGTGGGAGCCAATAAGGATGCAGCCAGGCTGGCAGGCATATCGGTAAATAAGACTACATTTCTAACCTTTATAATATCAGGGGTAACTGCTGCCGCCGGGGGAATACTTATGTCCAGCCAGCTGGCATTTGCCCAGGGAGAATTCGGCCTGGGCTTTGAGTTCAGGATACTTACCATATGTGTTCTGGCAGGCATATCACTTGCCGGAGGCAGGGGTACCCTGGTAGGGGTCCTGGTAGCTACCCTTATACTGGGTTCTATATCCAATGGCCTGGCCCTGGCTGATGTCCCCATAGAATGGCGGGAGGCATTCCAGGGAATGATCCTTATACTTGCCATACTTATAGATTCCATAAGGGTAAGGAGAAGGGAACTTTTGAAAGCATGACGGGTATCATAGCTTTTAAATAGACAGATAACTTAGCCTTTTAAAAAACTCTGAAAGGAGAATTGAAATGAAAAGATACTGCCTGGTACTGGAACTTAAGGAAGAATATATAGATGACTACTGCGATATACACAGGAATGCCTGGCCGGAAATTTTAGAATCCATAAAAGATAATGGAGCCAAGGAGCTCCTTATATGGAATTATAAAAACCTTTCCATAGTATATTATGAGGTGGATGATATTGATAAACTTTATGAGAAGCTAAACCAGCTGGAAGTCACGGAGAAATGGAATGTAACCGTTGGCCCCTGGTTCAAGACAGGGCTCCCCACAGACAAAGACGGAAAGTTTATAACCTGCGAAAAGATTTTCGACCTCAACCAGCAGCTGGAAGGCAGATTACAACAATACTAATATATAATTCGGAGGATCAAATGAAAAAACTAAAAGTAGGCTTTGCAGCCGGCTTTATGGAAGGCTTTTCCGAGGAAAAGCTTAAGGATTTTACCGTCTACCAGAAAAAGCTGGCCTCATTATCAAAAGACCTTAACTTTGAGCTCATAACCTATAAAGATATAGTTATTACCGTACCCCAGGCTGTAAAGGCCCGCATTTTTATGGAAAAAAACCAGGTGGACTTCCTGCTTTTGTTTCATCCATCATATATACACGGGGACCTTGTCTATGAGATACTGAAAGTAGATGCCCCCGTAGGTCTCTGGGCCATAGAAGAGCTAAGGGACACCGGCCCCATGCCTCTGGCTGCCATGGTAAGCCTGGAGCAGAACTGTTCCATAGCGGTACACAATTTCCTTAAAGAGAAAAAGAAGTTTAAATGGTTCTTCGGTGACATCGAGGGCAAATACTTTAAGGAACGCTTTAAAATAACCATGAAGGCCCTGGGAGCGGTAAAGAATTTAAAAAATGCAAGAATAGGCCAGATAGGAAAGCTTGCTGACGGGCACATAAACCATAAGGTAGACACCAGGCAGGTATATGCCAATCTGGGAGTAGACGTAATAAGGGACTATGAAGTAGAAGACATACTGGAACTGGCGGATAAAATACCCCTGGATGAAGTTGAAAAGGAGATGGCTGGTGTTGAAGATAGCTGCACAATAGGCAAAGCCTCCAGGGAAAAAGTCCTGGATTCGGTAAAGATGTACCTTGCCGTAAAAGAAATATGCCAAAAGGAAGACTATTCCGGAATAGCCTTTTCCTGCTGGCCCAAGCTAATGCCCAAAAAAGAGATGGTAAGCTGCTTTGTAAACTCAAAGCTAAACAGTGACGGAATAGTAACAGGATGCGAAGCCGATGCCCTGTCCACCATATCCATGCTGATACTTAAATACCTGACAGGCAATATCACTGCTGTTATGGACCTGTCCAGGTTTGATGAAGATGACAACTCCCTTATGCTGTGGCACTGCGGCTCGGCTCCCCTGGAGATGGCAAACAAGAAAGGCCTTACCCTGGACAAGCATTATTTTGCCGAGTATTCGGAAAGTGTTGCCAACTGCGCCCCCATAACGGACCTGGTATTTAGGGAAGGCGATGTGACTGTATTCAGGCTTCTTAAGGAATCAGGGCACTTCTATTACTTTACCGGAAAGTTCTTTGACCAGGATAAGCCCTCTTTTAACGGCAGCCGGGGATGGGTAAATGAGCTTAAGCTTTACGGCGAGCCCATAAATACCATGGATCTAGCCAATACCATGCTTTCCAACGGCCTGGCCCATCATTTCCCCATGGTAATGGCAGATGCCGGTAAATACCTGGAAGAATTTGCCTACTGGACGGGTCTAAAGAAGATAAAAAGGCTGGATTACAGGGATTATCTTTATGTGTAAAGGCTAAAGATGAATTTAATGCTGCGCCTCTATCTGGCATGGAGTACCGTATCTGTCCGGAAGGAAATATAAAGATATATGAGAAATAATAGGAAACCTACCATAAAAGATGTCGCCTCAAAAGCGGGCATATCTCCATCCACGGTATCAAATTACCTTAATAAGACAGCCGTGGTAAATATTGATACGGGAAAAAGGATAGATAAAGCCATAAGGGAACTTTCCTATGTGCCGGATGGAGCTGCCAAAAGCTTAAGGACGGGAAAAAGCAGGATAATAGCTATAGTCCTTCCGGAGATATCTGACCCCTTTTATTATAAGCTGGTAGACGGACTTGAGGCAGTAGCCTACCGCCGGGGGTATTCCACCATAATATCATCCAATCAGTATGACAGCGCCAAGGAGAGAAAACAGATAAACAGCCTTTTAAATAATTATATTGCCGGCTTTATATTTGCCACCGGCGGCGGCGATGAAGACGAGATAGACGAAGTGTCAAGTTATGGCATCCCATATGTGCTGGTAGACCGCCAGACATCAGACAAAGATGTTTATTCAGTAGAAGAGGATAACTACAGGTCTTTCTACCGGGCTACTGAGTATCTTATAGAAAAGGGCCATAAGGATATCTTTTATATAACCGAACCCCTGGTAATGGAGACACTTAAAGAAAGACTCAGGGCTTTTAAAGATGCAATGGCGGAAAACGGCATCCCAATTGGTGAAAAAAACATAATAGTCGATGACGGGCTGCAGCTGGAAAAGGCCAGGCACGGTTATGACATCATGTTTGAACTGCTTAAAGAGAAGAAACCGGGAGCTGTATTTGCCCCTTCAGATTCCATTATTTTTGGGGCTATGAGTGCTGCCGTGGAAAAGGGCTATATTATTCCTGAAGATATCTCTTTTATGGGAAACGGCAACAGCACCTTTGCCCAATACTCAAATCCCCCATTAACCACTATAAAGCAGAATAAGACAAAGATGGGGAATGCGGCTATGGAGATGCTTATAGACCTTATTGAGGATAAGCCAGTATATTCCAGGAAGGTGGTACTTGATACCAATATTATAGAAAGGGCTTCTGTCAAGGATTTAAATGCCTGATAAGTAATCATTATCTTATTAAACATTAATATGGACTCCAGAGAAAAATTTCATTCAGTAATGGATGGGCAGGATAAGGCCCCCATTTTAAAAGCAGAGTTTGCCTATTGGGCCGGCACTATAAGAAAATGGCTTTCTCAGGGTCTTATTCAGGTGAGTCCGGTACCAGAGGCAATCCTTGACTCAGAACCGGTAAGGGGCTCCAAAGCTATATCACCTCAATATGCCAAAAAGGTCGATATAAATGTGATGACTTATCTTGGACTTGATTCCTACCTGGAAAAGTTTCCTTTCGACATAAGCCCCCTGGTAAAAGCAAAGACAATATCAGAGGATAGCTCCTACCGGATAAGCAGGGACAGCTTCGGCCTTATAAGAAAGGTATCCAAGAAATATACCGGCATACCCATGGTTATTGAATACCCCATAAAAGACAGGAAGAGTTTCCACGAATATATAGATGTCTATGACTATGATTTTACCAGAAGGCTGCCCCAGGATTTTTACCAGCTTTCCCAAACCTTAAAGGACAGGGATTTTCCCATAAGGCTGGGAGGAAATCCTTTTGGCTTTAGTTTCCTGGCCAGGCACCTTATGGGTGAAGTGCATTTTATGTTAAATATGTATGATGACCCACAGCTTTTGAAGGACTTTAACCGGTTTTTCCTTGACTATATTATGAAATACTGGGATATCATACTCCAAAATATTGACGTAGACTGTATCTTCATACTTGAAGATATAGCATACAGGTCAGGGTCTTTCATATCCAAAGACATGTTTGACCAGTTTTTAAGACCTTATTATATTGAATTTATTGATTACCTGGCCCAGTATGATATAAAGCATATTTTTGTAGATTGTGACGGCCTTATAGATGAACTTATTCCCCTGTGGCTGGATGTCGGCGTAAATGGGATCTTTCCCATCGAAGCCGTAAATGACCTGGAAAAGATAAGTTACGACTATCCCGGCCTAAAGCTTCTGGGAGGCTTTGACAAGAGGGTGCTTTTTGAAGGTTCAGACAGGCATAAGATAGATGAGGAACTGGAAATGGTGGGAAGAGTCATGGACAGGGGTTGCTATATACCCCATATAGATCATGCCGTATCCGAGGATGTCACCTGGGAGAATTTCAAATACTACAGGAACAGGTTAAATGATATATGCGATAAAAAATAAAATATTCTGGTTTATAATGTTGATAGTCAAATAAGGATAAATACCTGGATTTACTTTATCATTAAAAAGAAGAGAAGACATGAAGAACATATTATGCTATGGCGATTCCAATACCCATGGTACCAAACCCATCGATTTTGATATGCTGGATGTGGATTTTATCCCCAGCATCTACAGGTACCCGTTAGAAAAGAGGTGGACTACTGTTCTGCAGCAAGAGCTGGGAGACGGCTATAATATCATAGTTGAAGGCCTAAACGGCAGGAACACGGTTTTTGATGATCCGGTTGAGGGCATACATAAAAACGGCAGCACTTACCTGGTGCCCTGCCTGGAATCCCATGCGCCCCTGGACCTGGTAATAGTCACCCTGGGCACCAATGACTTAAAAAACAGGTTCTCGGTTACAGCTTTTGAGATCGCCATGGGGATAGGGACCCTTATAGATATTATAAAAAAAAGCGGCAGCGGACCTGAAGGCTCCTGCCCGGAAATACTTATAGTCTGCCCTCCGCCACTGGGAGAACTTTCCTATTTATCAGAGATACTTATAGGCGGACAGGAAAAATCCCTGGACCTTGATAAAAATTTCAAAAAAATTGCCAGACTTAATAAATGTCATTATTTAAATTTGGGGACTATTGTAAAGACCAGCTCAAAAGACGGGGTTCACTATGATGAGGAAGAGCTGGCAAAGATAGGCAGAAGCCTGGCCGTGAAAGTAAAGGATATTATGTGATATTATCAGGCTATTATCAAGCCTGAGCTAGTATCTTTAAACATATTTTTTTGAGCCTCTTTTATGCCGCTGTCAGTTATAACAGTAACATTATGCTTAAAATTATATAAATTATAGAATAAGCGCTGCCCTATCTTGGAGCTGTCTATAAGGAAATAGATCTTTTCCGACCTTTCCAGGATATTATTTCTCATATATGAGTACTCGTATTTTTCCTCGAAGAATCCTTCACCAGGCACAACTCCGGCTGAAGAAAAAAAGGCAATATCAAAATACAGGTCACTTAAAAAATCCTGGGATATTTTTCCGCTGACAAAAAGGTCAGGCTTGTATATCCTGCCGCCGACAATATATACTTCCGACCTGGGTTTCTTCAGAAGTTCCATAGCCACAAAGATCCCGGTAGTAACTATTGAAAGCTGGGTATTAGGGGGAAGCTTGCTGGCAAGGTAATAGCAGGAAGTGCCGCTGCCAATGGCAATACTTTTAGCATCCTTTAATGTCTCAAGGGCCCTGGAAGCGATCTTTTCCTTTTTATCCTTATTTTTTTCCAGCCTGGTCATATAAGAATTTACATCCAGGATAGAATCACTTATGGAAATATAACCATACTGCCTGGCAATAAGGCCCTCAAGTTCCAGTTCCTTGAGGTCTTTTCTCAATGTAATCGGAGACACATCCAGAAGTTCCAGGAGCTCCCTGGTGCGAATCTTTTTTTTCTGGTTGAGTGTATCCAGTATAAGATTTTTACGTGACAGTTTATCCATTATCAATATATCTACTTTATTCCTTACTATATAAAGAAAAGTAACATAAATATCAGTAGAAATCAAATATAATTATAAAAATAATAATTAAATAGATATAAAAATGATAGTAATAATATATAAATTTGTTATTATATATTGACAAATTTGAAACAGAAAATATAATAGAGTTATTAATAAGCATTTTTACAGCGGTATAGATATTGGAACACAAATAAGGAGAGACATGGTAAATTCAAAGACTTTTGACCCATATCCGGGTGAGCCCGATATACAGAGACTTATCGGTGCCATGAGAAGGCAGGAAGTAGACAGGGTACCCAATGTAGAGATCGTCATCGAAGACCAGATCGTGGAAAAAATCCTGGGAAGATATGGGGGTAATACCCTCGCTTATGGCGGAGATCCGGCCAAGGGAGCAGTAGATGAAGATAAGGTTCGTCCCATGCATCCAAAAGACTGGATAGAGATATGCAATATAATAGGCCAGGACACAATCCTTTTAGAAGCATTGTGGACACCTTTTAAGATGAAGGATGAAGATGGGAAGCAGGTGCCGGTATCGGGCAAGCCGGTAAAGACAAGGGCTGATTTTGAAAAGCTCATCATGCCTGCTGATGAAGATATTGAGAAAAAGATGAAATATGTGCGTGAATATAAGGAAGCAGTAAAGGGAACCAATATTGGAGTGGGCATAGTATATGCTACATTTGTCATGACCATAAATGAGTTTCTGATGGACCTTTCTGATTTCATGCTGGCAGTTTATGAGGATTACGGCTTCATCGACTATATGTTTGAGGTGAGCACCGATTACTGGGAGAAGTTTTCCCGGGCCCTGGTAAAAGAAAAAATAGACTGGGTCTATACAGCCGACGATTTCGGGTTTAAAAGCGGATTGTTCCTTCCCCCTGACCTTTTAAAAAAGCTGTGGTTTCCCAAATACAAAAGGATAATGGACCCCATCAAGGAAGCTGGAATTGCTACTATGTTCCACAGCGACGGCAAGATAGACGATATGGTTCCCTGGATAATTGATTATGGCATAGATGCCCTGAATCCCATGGATCCCTACTGTGTCGATTACAGGGAGTATAAGAAAAAGTTCGGAAAGGATATAGCCCTGTGGGGAAATATAGACATAGAATTCCCCCTGGCCAAGGGCACTCCTGAAGATGTAGAAAAAGATATAAAGGAACATATGGATGTACTTAAACCGGGGAATGGATATATATGCAGCTCCTCCCATTCTATTGTAAATTATATACCTTATGAGAATTTTATAGCATTTATCAACTCGGTACATGAATACGGCAAGTACTGACAGGAGCTTACCATGAGAAAAGGATTTACCAGGAAAATAGAGCCCCTAAGAGTGCTGAGCAGCCTCCAGGTTGAAGAGATCCACAAAAATACGCTTGAGATACTGGAGACTACCGGGGTAAAATATGAGAGCAAGAGGGCCCTTAAGCTATTTGAAAAAAACGGATGCAATGTAGACCATGAATCCAGGATAGTAAAATTTCCCCCCTATCTTGTGGAGGAATGCATCAGGATGACCCCCTCCAGCTTCAGGGTCAGGGGACGGCTCCCTGAAGAGGACCTCAGGCTGGGCGGGAATACCCTTTATTTTATGCCCGCAGCCGGGGCAAAACTCCATGATGAAAAATCAGGCTCATTGTCGGTGGGCACTTTGGAAGATAATAATATGGGAGTAATGGTACGCGATGCCCTGGAATCCGTGGACTTCCAGGCTTCTTACTGCCCTTTCTTTGAGATAAAGGATATTGAGCCGGTGATGCTCCTGCCCGAGAGCCAGGCCAGCATATGCCGCTATTCAAACAGGGTATCAAGGGGCGCCCAGGCTACTGATTCATTTATCTGGGAATCCATGATGGCAAATGCAGTGGGTAAACAGCTTATAGGGACTATAGAAGGAGCAGCGCCTTTAAGCTTTCCCGAAGATGCCATAAATGCCTGCTTTGAGTATATGGATAATGGATTTCCCATATGGGCTACCGGAGGTTCGGTCATGGGCGGGAGTTCCCCGGTCACTGTAGCCGGAGCCTCCATAAGCAATAGTGCAGAGATACTTTCTACCGTGGTACTTATCCAGAGCTATAAGAAGGGACATCCAGTACTTGCCAATGATTTCGTAATACCCATGGATATGGAAAGCGGCAACCTCTTTTTCGGGGCCCTTGGCTCAGGATTTCACCAGATGGCATTTAACCAGATATGGAAGGACCTTTACCGCATACCCACATCCAATGCCATGGCTGCATTTCCAAATTCCAAACTGATAGATTACCAGAATGCTTTCGAAAAGACCCACCTGGCGCTTACGGCAGCCCTGTCGGGGGCTAATATGATAGCCTTTTTAGGTTCGGTCAGCCAGGAGCTTGCCTGGAGTCCCATACAGGCCATTATAGATAATGATGCTGTCCAGGTAATAGGCAAATATGTAGAGGGATTTGAAATAAATGAACATACCATGGCTATGGATATTATAAAGGCAGTCGGGCCTTCTCCCGGGTCTTTCCTGGGCAAGGGACATACACGTACCAGCTGGAAAGATGAATATTCCGTTCCCAGGGTATTTGACAGATTGTCCTACCAGGACTGGGAGGCTTCCGGTAAAAAGAGTGTAATAGATAAGGCCAGGGAAAGGCTGGAAGAGATATTGGAGACTTATAAGCCTGCGCCTATTTCAGAAGGACAAGAAAGGGAGATAAATAAAATCCTGAAAGAAGCCAGGAAATATTATAAAGATAAGGGACTCCTCTAAACTGGACGGAAAAGATTTACTATATGGAAAAGATAAACCTGATAGCAGCAGATATAGGTGCCGGAAGCGGACGGATCTACCTGTCAACCTATGATGGGGACAGGATAAGCTCAGAAGAGGTCCACAGGTTCTCCAACAGCCCCATGCTTCTGGGCAATACTCTCTACTGGGATATCTTAAAAATTATGGATGAGCTGGGAAAGGGGCTGGGAAAAGCCCGCCAGGCAGCAGGCGGAAAGATAAAGGGCATAGGCATCGATTCCTGGGGAGCTGACTTCGGACTCCTGGACAGCAGCGGCTATCTCTTGTCAAATCCCGTTTCCTACCGGGATAAGCGTATCTTTACAGCAGAAGAAGAGATGAAGAAGCTGATGCCGCCGGATGAGCTTGATGAATTTAATTCTTCACTCACCTATAATCACTGTACCTTAAACCAGCTGTATTATCTATATAAATACCAGAAAGACCTGGCAGGGGCTGCCCAAATATACCTTCCCATAGCAGACCTCATATCGTATTTTATTACCGGTATAAAAGCAGTTGATATCAGCATGCTTTCAGGCAGCCAGTTTTTCAATGTAAAAGATAGAAAGCTTTTAACCTGCCACCTGGAAGGGCTGGGAATAAATAAGAAAATAATACCGCCTGTGACGGATGCCGGTACTATCCTGGGAAATATTGAGGCCGGTTATGCGGAAGCTTTGGGGATAGATCCCGGCATAAAGGTATCCCTGGTCTGTGGACATGATACCGCCTCGGCAGTGACTGGCATGCCTTTTTCCGGCAAAGATGATCCCTGCTTTATAAACAGCGGCACCTGGTCTGTCATGGGTTTGGAATCTTCCGATGCTGTGACCGGTAAAGAAGCATTTAAAAACAATTTTACAAACTGGAATGGATACCGGGACCGGATATTATTCTTAAAGATATTTAATGGCTTCTACTTTATCCAGGAAAGCAAAAAGATATGGGACAGCTCCGGCAGCAGCCCCGGAAGCTATGAGGACCTCTATAAAGGCATCACACGGGATGATGCAGCTCCCTCACTCATAGACCTTGAAAACAGGTCCCTTCTTTTGCCGGGCGGGGCTATGACTGAAAAAATAGAAGTATATTTAAAAGATACTGGACAGAGGTCAGGGATCTCTAAAAAAGAGATACTGATAAGCCTTATGCACAGTATAGTGCTGGAATACAAGCTGGTACTGGACCAGCTAAGGGATTTTTCAGAAAAGGATATAGGCAGCATTTATATGGTAGGAGGCGGAAGCCTGAATCCTGTCTTTTGCCAGTGGACAGCAGACTGCCTGGGTACAGATATCTATACAGGCTTTCCCGAATCCACTATTAGCGGTAATGCCCTGGTCCAGCTTATAGCACTGGGTGAGGTAAAAAACATAGAAGAGGGGAGAGCGGTAATAAAGGACTCTTATGAGGAGAAGATATATTCACCCCGTAAGGACCAGGAGTCCCAATGGGGTAAATTTGAAGATAAATATAAAAAATTAAAAAAGATGGATATATGAAAGGATAGACATGCCAAAAAAAATACCAAATATAAAAGTGACCCCGCCGGGACCCCAGTCAGAGAAATGGCACTCCCGGGCAGTAAAGCATATGCGGGGATATTCCGGACAGGTAAAACAGTTCCCTGTGGTCTGGGAAAGCGGTATGGGCAATATAATGACAGATGTTGACGGGAATACTTATATAGACTTCTCTTCCGGCATCTACTGCAATAGCACCGGACACTGCCATCCCAAAGTTGTGGAAAAGACCAGGCAGTACCTGGAAAAGCTTATGAACTGCCATGACTTTACCACTCCCATAAAAACTCTTTTTATAGAGAAGCTGGCATCAGTCCTTCC
>Ga0180432_10003679_pt1 | contig 21657 bp, 35 predicted proteins | sample SS_ome_10_FD_132414 | JGI IMG/M metagenome (GOLD analysis project Ga0180432, IMG submission 132414) | Hypersaline lake sediment archaeal communities from the Salton Sea, California, USA - SS_1_MS_2 metaG | ecosystem: Environmental > Aquatic > Non-marine Saline and Alkaline > Hypersaline >...
TGGGGAAAAATGTCTATCTGGAGTTTGATCCTGTGAAGAGCCCTTGTCCAAACTGTGAATATGACACGCTCAGGAACCGGTCTACTGGTATATACAAAGCTGGTGGCCCAAGGCCATTTGGTCGCGGGAGAAAGTGTCCGTATTGCAAGGGTCGTGGGTTCACGGAAACGCCTGTCAATAAGTGCATCAAATGTCTTACGAAATGGAACCCGAGGGATGCTTCGGATTACGGGATATCCGTATCTCACAGGAAGGGTGTTGTGAGACTCAAAACATATCTGACAGAAGCAGATGATCTTGCTAGAGCAAAAACGGTTGTTGTCAACCACGATATCGTTGATCAAATGAAATTGAAAGTTAGGCTCATTCAGGGTCCGATTCCTGTCGGCCTTAGGGACGACAGATATTGCATCAGTTTTTGGGAGTTGATGTAATGGCCAAGATTACCTTTCGGATAGACCCAACATCTAAGACTCTTGCCCAGGCAGCTAAGGGGATCAGGAAAGATGCTTCGAAACTGTTTGTTGGTAAGGCGCTATCACAAGCTCCTATGATTCGGAAGGACATAGGAGATCTGTTGGTAAAGGCTTTTGAAGAGACACCTGTGGCGAAGGCTTTGAGAGGTCAGGGATCAGAGGATTTGCCCGCACATTTTGGCTTGAGCGATGGTATGGCTAACTCTCTTGTTGATGGAATGGCATCGCTGATTGCTGCTTCTGTAGGCGTATTGGCTAAAAGCACGGGTGGAAATGCATCTATCACAATTCGTGCAGTCGAGGATAATTGGAATGAATACACATCGCTTCCAGGTGCTCAATATGTCTCTTCTCCATCGAATGTGACAATACCGGTTGCCAGATGGTTGTTGATTGACCCCAGTATCGACGTGGGTCAGGCAGCGTACGACATTGTCTTCAGCGGAGACGATTCAAAGATAGATGCTAGGATACAGAAGGTATCTAGAAGTGGACGGGCGATTATGGTTTCGCTAAAATCTCTTGGTGGCAGTGGTGGGTACGTTTTGCCATCAATTGTGTCAGGACAGGCTGGCCAAAATTTCATTGAATACGCACTGGGTCAGTCACATGTTGCCATGGAAGCTGCAAAGATATTGATGAAGAGGGTGCAATAATGTCTCTGGAATTTAAGGGTATTGGTACTGGTGGATTTGGCGGTTATGAATTGACCGACCAGTTACAGTACAACCTGAAATGGTTCCTGGACCTAGGTTTGCTCAGCAACGGTGCATACAGCATCTACGAGTATGATTCTGCTAGCTGGTACGATGACGATGAAGCGAAACTTCACCCAGTAAACGACGAACGATATGCACAGGGTCATGTGTGGGAGGGTGCGGGACGCGAATGGGTGTGGGAGAGTGGTGTGTCGCTCGGCAGTGGTTACGCTGACCCGTTCCGTGTTTCAGGGGTGTATGTTGATGGAATATTCTATTCGACTGACGAAGCTGGAATCAACTCCCATCACATAGACTATCTCAATGGTCGTGTCATATTCGATGAGCCGAAAGCCTCGACAGACGATATCAGGGCAGAATATACCCGCCGTTCGGTCCACGTGGGTTTCGCCGACGACAAAGAGTTCCGCGTGATGATGTTGGATGCGGTGGAGGAATTTCTCTCAGACTCTTCTACGTCTGGCACAGTAGTTCGAGAGCATCAGGTTTGGTTCCCAAGCATTTTCATCGAGGTGAGCACCGGCAAGCAGCGTGGAATGCAACTTGGCGGTGGCCAGATAAAAACAAGGTACGTTACTTTTCACATATTCGCAGATAACCCACAGGATAGAAACCTCCTGATGGACTGGCTTGATTACCAGAGTAGGACCACTTTCTGGATGGCAGATTTGAACAGCATTACGTTCCCATTCGATCAATATGGAGATATCGTATCTGGGGTAACCAATTGGCAAAATATGGTGTCTGCGCATCCATGGAAGCGGCTCCGAGTTATGGAGAGCAAGACAACAACACTTAATTCTTTGAATACACAGTTATTTCGAGCGCGTGTTACGTGGGAAGTAGAGATAGATTTCGGTTCTATCTAGATAGAGCGAGATGGTGTATAAAATACTGGTTGGATAGTTTCTTCGTGAAAGGGGGAGTGACCTGTGCCCAATAACAGGATTTTCTACGCGATTCAGGCCCTTGGGTTCGCCGAGCATGATGTAGTTTGTGACGCTAGTGGCTGTGGGGCCATTTATGGTGTTGCTGGCTCTGGTACGCACCCATCGGGTTTCCGGACTGCACACGGTGTGCAAAGTGTTGGTTTGAATACTACGTTCAATCTTGAACAAGTATTCGAGCTTGGTCAATTGGAGCTTTACGAGAACATCGAGGGTATTCCGGATATTGAACTGACGGCACAGAAGGTGCTCGATGGCTATCCGCTTCTGTATCACCTGGCGACTCCAGGTGCTACATCCGCCACGCTGGTCGGCCGTTCGAACGAGCGGTGCTTCGCGGCTTTGAATATTTACCCAGATTCATTCGACAACGCTTCTGGTACTCCACTTCAGTCTGTGGGTATGTCTGGTATGTATGTATCGGCATTGACCTACACGATGAATGTGGATGGTAGTTCAACTGAGGACGTGACCCTCGTTGGCAACAACAAAGAATGGGTCGCCAGTGGCCTGACACACTTTACGCCGACATCGTTCGATGGTTCAGACGCTCCGCTTTCTCTTGCTGCTTCCGGTGGCGTGGCACGTCGAGAGAACATCCTAATGGGCTCTGGCTGTTCTATGAACTCTGCTGGTGTCATTACGGGTGTCAGTGGTAGTATCTGGCCGATCGAGATTGATGGCATTGACGCGAATGGCCACAACCTTGTCTCAGGTGATTCGTATGCTGCTCACCTCCAGACTGTAACAGTATCTAGCGACTTGGGTCGTGAAGAATTGTTCGAGCTTGGTCGGAGAGGTCCGTATCACCGGTTTGTTTCGTTCCCGACAGAGGTAACGTGCGCTATCGATACGACTTCATCCGAGGGTGACCTGGTTGATGCTCTAGCAGATCCGGTAGGTGGTAGCAACATCACAGACCAGAAGATCTTTATCTGGATTGAGGAAGGGACGAGAATCAATCTGGGTGCCAAGAACAAACTTGCATCTGTGACGTATGGTGGTGGCGATGCGGGTGGAGGTAACGTGACGGTCACGTACAACTATTCGAACTTCAACTCGCTGAAAGTCACGCACGTAGCTGATCCGGCAGGGTTGGCAACATAGTCCGAAAACAAGCATGTGGTAGCTTGTGACCAAACAGGGACGGCCTTCGGGCCGTCTCTTTTTTTATTTACCGCTGAACAGGCGAGGTAGTTGTCAGTATAATACAGCATGAAGCCAGAAGACATGATATATGTGAGGTCGTCCGATAAAGATAGTTATGCCAATATTTTCGAGTATGCGAAAGATAGCAGATTCAGTGTTTCGATGGGACAGGGTCATTGTGGTATCTTTTTGTCGGTCAGACCAGATGAAATCCGCGAGATCTGTCGTTATCTTGAGTTCGGACGATCGGAAAAGCATGATCTGTATTTTGACGCGATGGAATATGCGACCTTACACACCGGAGACGTAGAAACAACACCGACAAAATGGAATTTGCATTGGAACGGAGTCTTTTTCTGGTTCGGTAGAAACCCGAAACATCCGTATGGGACCTACGAGTCTGTTGCCGGTGTCGATTTTGAAACAGCACAACAAATGGTTACGAGCCAGACATTCACGTATCCTCAAAGTGCGACAAAACAAGATCATCAGAAAACACTTGAGAGACTAATGGGGAAAATCCCGAAGATGAAACCACCGAATTTTTTGATACCCAAAACGCTCATTGACGATTTGGCATCTTGTGATAAAGACGAATCACCGTGTGATGAATCGCCATGTCGTGAGTGCAAAGGGACTGGCAAGATCGTTTTGTTCACAAGTGTTGTGGACTGTGATTGTACCAGGGGGTAAGATGGCATACGCACTACATATCAACGAGGCAGTAAGATTCGTCATAAATGATTTGTCTTTGGATGAACGTTGTGTAAGCATCCAATTCTACGACAAGATGCGTGTTGAAATTGGCGCGGTGATGTTCAGAAACAATAGTCTGACGCGGTTTGTAGATTTGCTATCGAAGAGAAACAGACCGTCAAGTCGATCGATCCCACCCAACTGCCAGAAAGACAAAATAATTATTGAATGCACTGGTGATGCAAGCGTGCGTATTATTTCGCAATTTGGTCCAGCCCCATGGCCATGCGTCTTGTTAGACGAATATTTGGCTACAAAACTTTTGGGGAGACTGGAATCCATAGTAACAAAAACAATGAAGCCAAGATCTACATGCAAAGAATGTAATGGTACTGGCAAGATCGTTCTCTTTACTAGTGTGAGAGACTGTGATTGCGGAAGAGGGTAGGGAATGGCACACGTGATTCACGAGAACAAAGCTACTCAATTCGTAGTGGATGATTCACACCCAAGTACCCATGTGGATATCTCGTTTTACGACAGCAGGCGAGTGACCGTGGGGTTCCTCCTACTAAGCGAAGATGCCACATCACAACTGTTGGATTTCCTCATGTCTGGCTGGAATTTGGGATCAAGAAAAGAGATTTTGCTTGGGGGTAATTGTCGAGACAAGTTCATCCTAGAGCCGAAGCTTGTCGACGGCGATTTGTGTGTGTATATAACTATGGCATATGGATCGTCTCCATGGCGGTGTGTTATTTTGGATGAGACTGTCACAGCAGGGTTGTTAAGGGAACTGTGTTGTGTACAGGCCGTGCGAGCAAAACCAAAATCTGCTTGCGAAGAATGTGGTGGTACTGGGAAAGTAGTCCTTTTCACAAGCATAAGGGATTGTGATTGTGTTGGAGGATCAGATGCATAGATCAGAGAAAAAGATTGACGACGACTGCACAATCTCGTACAGGGACGACCCTGTTTCACGAGAGGAATTGTTCGAACGAGTAATCGAGTGGATGTTCGTCAACGGCATTTTTTCTGGGGAATCAGTTTATCAGAAGGATGTGTTCAATGATACGCTAGATTCTCTCATGGACGACATCATCACCAACATCCTAGAAGTCAAAGAAACGTATGACGACGAAGACGACGGCGGTGTATAAGACCTATGAGTGACAATGCAAGCAGACGTCAGATGTCTTAGTTACGTCATCCTTGTGCGTCATTCGCTACCTTGTGACCGGGGGTCTGAAACATGGCCCCCGCTTCTTTCGTAGAGGCCCCATGCCCAAAAAGTGGTACTTCGTCCTACCCCTGATAGTCTTTGCCGTTTCCATTGGGGATCTGTGTGTCACCATACACGCCGATCGTGAATATGATGAATTCGTCGAGGCTAATCCAATCGCAGCACACATCTGGGACACCCATGGAGATACTGGCCTGATCGTGTTCAAACTCTCCATCACTTTGGTGTCTTGCACCTGCATGGCTTGGGCAATCAAACGCCGTGGTGGCCGTTGGACGACCTTTGTATCGGTCTTTGGATTATCGGTCTGCGCTTTCTTGGTAGGCTGGTGGATTTTCTGGTTTTTCAACTGAACAACGACTCTGGTTTGACGTATAATCTGGCATGTTGAGTCATTCGTTGAAAGGTGAGAAGATGAGAAAGATTGCAAGCTATGCTTTGGTTGTCGCCACCCTACTTTTGGTGTCTGGCTGTGCTTCCCATGGGGGCAGATATTTCCAGCAGTCCGAAGACAGGAAGGTCCATGTCATGAAGAATCGTATTTACAACCCTGGCGATTATCGCCATGAACGTCATGATTCTGGTGTTGCCAGTCACGTGAATGACTATTAGGAGTTTGAGATGACGAGAGAGCAAGCAGAAGCGTTGGTCAAGAGCATCAAGGGTTCGACAGCAACCAAACATCCGAAGCAGTTGATTGCTGAGCTATGTTCGGTCGTTGAGTTCTTGCTGAAAGAAGTCAAGCTATTGTCGCCACCAGTTTTTGGAATCGACAAGGATATGCCGGTTGTTGAGCCCGACCTTGGGGCCGAACCGGATCGTCCGTTCCGCCAACCACCAAGACCGACGCTTGGTCCTGACACGGTTGACGATGGGGACACAACAGACCCATATCTAAGAGGCATCATGGAAAAACAAGAGGGCGATGACAATGTTTGAAGTACCATCGCATACGTGCGACGTGGTTGAAATCAAGCTTGAGCCGCACGACAACGCAGATTCGTTGAGTATCGTACGGGTAGGCGATTTCCAATGTGTTGTTCGTACATCCGATTGGAAAGACGGTGATCTCGCGGTCTACATTCCTCCAGACAGTATTGTGCCAGACACAGAAGTGTTTGCGTTTCTCGGTGAGCACAAGCGCATCAAGGCTCGTCGGTTGCGTGGTGAGTGGTCGGTTGGTCTTCTAGTACCTGCTCCTGAAGGTGCTAAGGTCGGCGATGACTACATGGAACAGCTTGGTGTCGAACACTACGAGCCACAAATCCATGGAGGTTTCAAGACCGGGGGTGATAATGTCTCCCCTCCAGCGGGGTTCCATCCAACGTACGACGTGCTCAACTTCCGTAAATATTCGAGACTGTTTGAGGACGGGGAAGAGGTTGTCGCAACCGAAAAGATCCACGGTGCCAATGCTAGGTTTGTTTGTGTGGACGACACCATCTATTGCGGATCAAGGAAACACTGGAAGAAAGAAGATCCAGACAATCTGTGGTGGAGGGTTTTGCTCAACAACACATGTCTTGATTCCTGGCTGAGACATCACCAGGGTCTCACAGTATATGGCGAAGTCTTCGGTAACGTACAGAGCCTCAGATACGGGTCCACCAAGGGCGATATCTTCTTTGCTGCTTTCGACATCTTAGCTGGTAACACCTGGCTAGGATTTGACGAAGCCCGCGAGATTGGAGCACCATTGAATTGGGTTCCTACGGTGTATCGTGGTCCATACGACAAAGCCCTACTTTTGGGTCTAGCAGAAGAAGACAGTAGTGTCCCAGGTGCGAATCACCACAGAGAGGGTGTTGTTGTTAAACCCGTTGCTGAGCGGATGGACCAGCGTCTCGGTCGTGTTCAACTCAAGATCGTGGGCAATCGGTATCTGAGCAAGAGTTAGCTATTTGGATTGGTGGGCGACGGTAAACGCCACTGAGCGTACGACAGGTAGTCGGCTTTGGCGGGGCACTCTCACTCAACCGCCATGTCTCCGCTTGTGGGACCATTAACCGGGGATGAAGTCTTCGTGACAGAGAGTAGCTGTTCAATTCAGCCCGTCGTCATTCGTGTTGACAGAAAGGGGAAACGATGTTGTTTGTGAAGATTGGCGAACAAGAGTTTGATATTTCATTCAGGTATTCGGAAGAATCGCCAGAGTCTGTGCGTAACCTGACCGACGCGGTAGTCGATGGACCAAGGCGGTGTTCATTCGCCAATGTGTTCATGGATGGTGAATCTATGACCGAAGGTGTGGCTGTGTGTCATAAGGGTGACAATTTCTGCAAGGCCATTGGTCGTAAGAGGGCTTTACGATGGGCTATCAGCGATTTCCCGGCCGATGTCAGAAGAGCCATCTGGACAGCGTATGAGATCAAGTTTGGTTTCAAGAACAGGAAGAAACGTAATGCATCCAGAACAGGCTAAGAAAATCAAATGCGACAAGTGCGGTGCGGTAATTGGTCTGTACCGACACGATGATGGGTGGCGTTGTGGAACATGTGTTTGGAATGAGCGTGTCGATTTGGTAAATCATATAGAGGCTATTCTCAGTGCGGTTGATTATACGGAGGGAAATGGGTCGGCGGTCGTTGTGTCTCATGAAAGTTTGGATCGGTTGTCCGCAGCAGTAAATGCTGCGAAATAGAAACAGGAGACTGTGTATGAACCTGCTTGGAAAGATCATCGTCTTGCTTGCTTTGTTCGCCATGCCTGCGGTTAGCCTTGGTGCTTTCGAGTGTTTTACGGATGCCCAAGAAATCAGTGGCGAAAAACCTGTTACAGATTGCCCTAACGACGAAATCGCATTTTTGTCTGATGGGTATTTTGTTGCCACATATATGGAATCTGACTATGATTCGTTTGTAGTTGCTGGCGTAGTCGATTCTGGAGGTATTGTCACGATAGGGACTCCGGTGCAACTTACGTGGACAGGTACCGATATTATGGATGTTCGACAACTTAAGCGCATGTCGTCGAACACGTTCATTATTGGGCTCAAAGACTATGGTACATCCGCAACTAGCCACTTTGGCCATGGTGCTGTTATTGCTGGCGAGGTCAATCTGGTGTCATTGACTATTACACTAGGAGATGCCCATACTTTCCAGGGTCAGTATTGTACAGATACAGATGCAGATCCGGATGTGGTATACCCTCCAGATATTTGTCACTCTGACGCTGATTGTTCTGGTGATCTAGAGTGTGAATATGGTTGGGACGAAGAAACCGGAGATGGCTATACGCATCTGGCTGGTTTTGAGATAACACCTATTACTTCGACAAAGTTCGTCGTGACATATTCTTCATATGATTATCACGGAAGTCGAGCAAGAATCGGTACGCTAGACGCCAACGAGGATGTTACGTTTGTGTCGTTTATCGACATGCTTGAAGAATTTGATGGTGGTGGTGATCATGTTCATTTATGGGATGGGTTTTACCATGCCGTCGGTGTTATTGACAGTACCCATCTACTATGGATACCAGTCAGATCGTCTCTTACTGGTTATCCACATGGTTTGATTCTAACACACAGTGGATCATCTATTAGTGTTGGTGATATCCACGACATGGTTGATGTTGCGAGTGGTGTTTCGAATGTGAAGTTGCTTCCGACAGGTACGAATCAGTTTCTGTATGTATATAACAAGGAAGACGATACAGGAACGAGGGATGAAGGGATTTACGCATCTGTTGTCGATGTTACTCTAACACCAACTGTCAGTATCACATGTAGTACCCCAGTTGCGGTTTACGACGATGCGTCTATTGCGTTCTACGACGTGGTTCCGGTCGGGACAGACAATGATGAATTCGTAGTGTTGTACCGCAATTCGTCGTATGGCTTTGAGGTTAGAACAATTGAGGTTAATTCCGGTACTTCTACGGCAACTTGTCCGTCCGCAGCGACAACCATCACAGGATTCTACCCAACCCGCCTGATGTCTTTTGACGATAATGAAAGATTTGCGATGCGAGATTGCACCGACAATGATGACACCAATCTATATGTAGATGTAGAATGTCCATCTGCGCCACTGCATTATAGCCAAAGTGGTGAGGAATGTGACGCTCAGAATCCATGTCAGTTTGATGGCGATGGTTCTGAATGCATCAACGGGACATGTTACACTAAGATGAATCGTTATCTCGGTATCGAGCCGAATCCGGCGAATGACGGGATCAACAGGGCGATCAGAATCCAGTGGACCGACGGTACGAATGGACCCGCAACCATCGGCTGGGTTGGTACTCCGGACATTGATGGTCGTTCCGTCCTTGTAGCCAATCCTGTTTATGGTGATTGGGATGATACGATTTTCGTAACCGGCTGCGCAATTTCGCCAGACGAAGACGAGAACTATGTGTACAGCGTTCAGGTGGTGTTCCAGGGTACTTCAACATATTCTGATGCTCTTGAGCTAACAACGACTCCGTTGTGGGCAGATATTGTTGGGACTGATCAGGACGAGAATGATATCTGGGAACCGCCGAACGGCGTTGTGAACCTCACGGACATGATCGCTCTTGGCGATGCTTTTGGTAGCCCAGTGCCTGATCATCCAATTTTCCCACGTGCTGACCTTGTATACATAGGAACAGCGAATGAGGATGATGTTCCGAATCGTGTTGTCAACCTATCAGATATCACAAAGATGGGCGATGCGATTTCGAATCCTGGTTTGTCGTTTCCGTGCAATAGTCCGTGCGAATGTGAATCTCCGATAGATATTTCGTGCGACTAGCGAGAATTGAGTGCCGTACTAAGAGTGCGGTGCTTCGCCAGGGTAGCTCAGTGGTAGAGCCTCGGCCACCCGATAGGACGCCGAATGTCGCAGGTTCGAATCCTGCTCCTGGCTTTGAAGTAACGTAGTTGGTCTTGAAAAGAGGTGCACAATCCATGAACGAACAGAAAAGGGAAAAACCAGATCAGGCAACTCTGGATCTATTGGGTAGTCCGAATCCATGGACGCCAGAGATAGAGGACAGATGGATTGCTGAACTTCGGAAGGTGCCTGCTGGCAGGATCTATGAGATGTTTCCACCGATGCGGAAACCACCGAATGTGAGCAGAAGAGGCAAAAGTGCCGGATGGGGAGGGTAAGATGAAGAATGTGTGGTCTGCTATAGCTGTAGCATTCATTGGGTTGGTTCTGTGCAGCGGGTGTGATTTACTCGAAGACGCGGTATCGGATATTAACGACTGGGATGTTTCCGCGTGCGTTGATGGGTTCGGCACTTGTTGGGAACTGTTCTGGGATAACTCGGATAAATTCGAAGATGGTTTTGTGGACGCGATGGAAGGGATCTAGTGATGAAGAACAGAGTGTTTGGTTACATCGCATGTATCGTTCTGGTTGCATGTTCATTTGCTTTCGCAAAAGTAGACGAGGCATGTGTTGATGATTGCTACGAAGCATATAACGAAGAGGTGAATGCCTGTTCGATAGAATACCTCGACAAACTATTGAAATGTCACCCATCTTTGAGGTTGGCTGAAAAGTGTTTCGATATTGCAACAGACGAATACAACGAGTGTATCGAAGAAGCTGGCGAAAATTACATAGGATGTCTCAATACCTGTGGTGATGATGAAGAAGAGCCAGATCCGGTAACGCCAGAAGAGCAAAAGTGCATTGACGCATGTGACGACGAACACCATGAGAGAGAAGACGCATGTTTCTCCCAATGGTTTGGAGACGCTATGATGTGTTCGGAAATTATCGATACCAATATCGAAGCAAAGTGTATGAGATGGGCATTGCAGGACTACAACGAGTGTAAGGCAAAATCTAAGGATGAGCAGGAAGACTGTCTTAGCGGATGCTAGGTGTGATATGTCGAAGAAAATAGTTATTCATTATGCCGGATGGTGTCATTGGACTGGGGAGAGGTTACTTGCGGCCACTGTTTACGCAAGCATCCAAATATCGGGAAAAAAGTGAGACAGCGACAAAGTGACGCTAGATGGAAGGCTTACCAAAGAAGGATCTTGGCGATACAACGGCTGCTCGGGAAGTAGCCGTCATAATTCGTTTCGCGGTCACTGAGCGACTTTTGTCGTCAGGCATGGGTCGTTAGACCCCTAGGGATTTCGTGAGCTTAGGAGGCAATTCTGTGGCAAATTCAGATTGGGAGTGTCCGCATTGTCATGGGGACGTTGAGGCACCGGCAGATGAATGTGGATGTGGCTATCGGCATGGGGAAGGCAATGAAAGCTGGAATGACAAACTGATCAGGGCTTCTGAGCGTGCTCTGGAGATGGCTACTGCCGTTATCCGCAAAGATGGCCCAAAAAGTAAGCCCTATTGTGTCTACTCAGAAAAGACTGGGCGGAAGTTCGGTTGCTATCCTACCAAGAAACAGGCCGAAAAACGTCTGACCCAGCTTCATCAATTCAAGAAAGACTGAAATGAGATGTGACGGTTGCCATAGTAGAGAAGGCGATCTTGTTGTGGAACAAAAGGTTCCTGCTAGCAAGAACGCCAAAGGAATCGATCATGACTGGGTTTTTCGATACTATCTGTGTAGATGGTGTCGCGGTTGGTGGAACAGGAGACGGTCTTCTGGTCAGGAAAAACTGTGCGTTATTCGCAAGAATGACGTAGGGTGACAGTGTTGTTATTAGAATGGGGTGCAATATGCTAAGTCGTATTCTGTGTACTGTTTTGGTTTTGTGTGGTTCTGCATTTGGCAGGATGAACGAAGGCTGTGTCTCATCCTGCGACAAAGGACTTGAGAAGGACAAGAATGCTTGTATGGTTGATTATTTGAGTGCACTCATGAAGTGTGATCCAAAATGCCAGACATGTTTTGATAAGGCGACGGCTGATTACATTCATTGTATAAATGCCGCAAATGATAGTTGGATTGCATGTGTAGGTAGTTGCGAGGATATACCAGAACCGCCAGACAAAGAAGAGTGTATCGCCGAGTGTGACGTCGAAAAAAGAAAGAACGACATGAAGTGTTTTGATGCTTGGTCGAACAAGTATATCGAATGTCACGAATTGTCTGATGAACAAGATATTCGTTTCTGCATGGAGGATGCGGAAATAGAATACCAAATTTGTAGAACACGTGCTGAAAATGAACATACGGCGTGTGTTTCTGGGTGTGAGTGATGTCTGTTGTTGGAGTTTTGGTATGTTCTATCGTGTGATGTGTGTCCTTTTGATTATGTGTAGTATAGCATACGGTTCTGTTGATCCGCAATGCATGGAATGGTGCGAACGCGATCACCAGAGAGACCTATCGGAGTGTTCGGTCGATTATCTCAACGCTTTGTTGAAGTGCCATCCAGATGATGAAAAGTGTTTCGACGAAGCTACAGATAAATATGTCGAATGCATCAACACTGCCGACGTGACATGGGTTGCTTGCATGAGTGATTGTTCCGACATGGTTATTCCACTACCTCCAGACACATTTGAAAGATGTGTTTCTGATTGCGAGATTAAGAATAGGCAAAATCGCAACAAGTGCTTCAGTGATTGGTATGCCGGATATAACGAATGTCAAACACTATCCACCCAGGAGGAAATCGACGAATGTATCGAAGGCATACAAAAGGACTATGGCGAATGTAGGAAACGTGCAAACGAAGAAAATGAGGCTTGTCTGAGGGGCTGCGAAGGTTCGCCGTCAAGTTAGCTTGCCTGCCATGCGTAGGTGGAGTAGCGGTGCCGTCCGATATGGGCGGCACCAGTTTTTTTGATTTTTCTTGTACAAATCATCCACTTTGGGGTATAATAGTAATGTTCCCTACCGGGGGTAGGTAATCTACAAAGGTTGTCGCCGAACCAGCCTGGCGAATCGGCGAGAAATTGGAGGAAGACTGATGCAGGCCCATCGTAATCTGGACAACTCAGCAATCAATCCAGCGCCGAGCGGTGATGCGGGCTAGGTCTACCCACGCTGAGTGACCTTTGCCCGCGAGTAGAATCGCGGGCTTTTTTTGTGGAGTATCGGACTATGTCGATTGGCAAAAAGCTTGTGACTTATGAGACCCTGTCGTTCCAAGAGGCTATGGTTGTTATGGAAGATCTTGAAGCTCTCTGTAGCGCTGGTCGATGGTGTAAGACAGACAAGGATACTGGGAAGTTCATCGCACCAGAGTGGGCTATCCACGTAAGAGATCATTACCAACTTTTGAGTGCAGCACACGCGATGGTACAGCAGCTTGCCTGGAGGGCGATTGCTAAGACTTTGCACAGCACGACCGTGAAAATGCAAAATGCGATAGGTGACACCCTTGAAACAATGGAGTTGCAAGAGAAGAGGGAGACCGGAGAATTCCATTGGTCTGCCGAGGCGTTTCGTCCGGTTTGGGATAACTCGAAACGACTCCTGAGGGAGTGTTTGGACGATGTCCAACAAGACGGTGGTTGTTAATATACGTCGACAGAGATACGATGTGTATATCGGCAGGGCGGGACACGGCCATGATGGATATTTTGGAAATCCGTTTAGTCCGGCGAGGGATGGTGGTCGTGAGAGGGCAATCGAGTTGTACAGGGAATACTTCTACAATCGATTGCGGGTTGACCCTGAGTTTGCAAGACGCACCAGGGAGTTGAAGGGGAAAAGGCTCGGATGCTTTTGTTCCCCGAAGGCGTGTCACGGTGATGTGATCGTTGAGTATCTGGAGGGTTTGTTGTGAAGGTGTTGGTTTGCGGCAGTCGAAACTGGACTGACAAGGTGGCTATTAGGCAAAGATTGCTTCAACTACCATTTGATACCATCATCATAGAAGGTGGTGCAAGGGGAGCCGATCTAATGGCTCGTGAAATTGCTTTGGACATATGTCTTGAGGTGGTGGAATTTCCAGCGGCATGGAAAAAACATGGCAAGTCGGCTGGAATCAAGAGGAACATCAAGATGTTGGAAACGAAACCACACTTGGTGATTGCTTTCAGTGACGACCTAGTGGTATCGAAGGGGACAAGCCACACAGTCAGAGAAGCAAGGAAGCGTGGTATAGAAGTGGAAGTCATAGGTAGCAGACTGTAGCGAAGCTTGGTATCGCGCCTGGTTTGGGACCAGGAGACCGTTGGTTCGAATCCAACCAGTCTGAATCTTGCCCATAGCTCAGAGGCCAGAGCGTCCGCCTGTTAAGCGGAATGTCGCGGGTTCGAGTCCCGCTGGGTAAGTTGGGAGATAGAGATGAAATGCAATGCAACTACATGGGTTGTCTACGATACGCGAAATGACTGCATAGCAGAAAGTGGAGACAATTGGCTTCCACTTATTTTCGAAGATGAAGATGCGGCTAGAGACTGTGCCGATCTCGATGAGTTTTGGATTGCGTGTCCAGTTTGCATTAAATTATTGGATAAATAATACAGATGACAAAAGAAGAAGAATTCGAATCGAAGTGGTTGGGAAAGACAGTGCGTCCGAATGGTCGTTACTATAAGATACCAATAAAAGACTACATTGTTACTGCATCATTATTGGGATATGACCCAGACGGTAGTACTATCATTAGCATTATGGCAACAGACTATAGTTCAGAAAATAAACACTTTTTCACGATCAGGATAGCCCAGTGTGACTTAGAGGAACATTTAGATGATTTTGAAATAATCGGAGATACAATGTAATGCAAACATTCTTACCATATCCAGATTTCGATAAAAGTATAGCATGTTTGGACTGGAGACGCCTCGGAAAACAAAGGGTTGAGGCGATGCAAATTCTTCATACATTGACCCATGGCAGTCGATGGAAAAACCATCCTGCTGTCCTGATGTGGCGAGGATACGAAGATGCATTGCGGTTGTATATGAATAAGTGTATCCAGGAATGGATTCTACGAGGATACAACAACACCATGCAGATTGCGGAAGTGACAGAACCAGTTGAGATGCCACCCTGGTTCGGGGAGGAAGAATTTCACGCATCACACCGATCGAATTTGCTCCGTAAAGATGCCGAATGGTATGGGCGATTTGGGTGGGACGAGAGAGACCAGTTGCCTTATGTTTGGCCAATAAGGAAGGGTGAGAAAACAAATGGTAGATAAAGACGGACTCGATGAGCTTTGCAAATTTGCCAAGACAGACCGAGAGACGATGAAGGTCATTTGGGAAGAGGTGCAACGAAATCGTAAAAAACTGGATGGTTGTGATGGTCCTCACCAATTCAAGCCAATCCAGATCGAAGACCGGCAAATCGCGCGAGATTATCGCTGCACCAAATGCGGAGGAAAGTTGGACGCGATGAATACGATTTGGTACAACAAAGGCCTGGAGCATGGGGGCAAAAAGTGATTGACAAAAAGACACGAGAGGAGTTAAGACAAACCTTTCTGAATCTCGCTGGTGTGATCAGGAATATAGGGTATGCAGTTGACCCGGAGCTTAATACGACCCAAGAACATGTTGATTATGTCATGTCCACAAGACCAGCCATGGCAGCAGAGATCATAGAAAAGTGGCTTAAAGACGAGAGACTCAAGTGGGAGGAAGCTGATGAGGAAGAAGATCAGGACTTTTGTAGAGCGTGTGGTCGGCCGGAATAAGCAACCAGAATTCTCGTTTTGCGAATCGGTCCATGCATCTTCTCTCAGCCCATGGCACATTCGTCGTTTGACCGACGCAGGGAAAAAGCTTGGCGGTGGTGCTGACACTAAATCTCTCTGTGGTCGAGAAATGTGTTGGGATTTGGAAGTCAACATAGAGGCAATACATCAGGATATTTGTTGTCGTACATGCTGGAATAGATACATGGAGATCTTGCGTGAACGATCTACCTCAACTCTTGACTGATGTTATTAGAGAAGTTGAATATACATACGGAGATAGAAGGTGCATAAAATGCATCTTAGTCAACAGAATCGATCTAATGGATTTTTTTGTGGAAGCATATCCAGACAGATGTCGGTCTGAACTAGAGATGGGTGCTGAACAATCTTATATGTACGGCGTCAAGATTGTCGCGAGTGATCATGTCGAGCGTGGTTCTGTTTACAAACTATTTGAAAATGATCAAATTCCAATCATGACACAGCCATATGCCCCAAATATGACACCACAACCACCACAAACAGAACCAGCAAGATCAACACCCAACAACAACGATCAGGAACCGCCAAGGAAAGTTCAACTGTGAGGTGAAAATGAGATTCGGAGACAATTGGCTCAAACGCATTACTAGATTCTTGTACAAGTGGTGTTGGTGTTCGTGGAAACACAGAAACCGCAGATGCTACCCAAGAGACCATCATTTTTGGAGTTGGCACTGCACAATATGCCATCCATGTGGAGAAGGACTCGACATAATTCTAGGCGAAAAGAAAATGATGTGGCTATGATAAAACATGGATCTTCTCCGTATCTTGAGTGTAGTACAAAAGGGGACAGGAGATTCTCTGCGTTTTGCGCTAGGATTGATGGTCGAGGAGGTATGAGTATAGAAGAAATTTACCAATCTGCCAAAGTATTTGCTAACGGAGAGACTGGGTTATCGTGGCAAGACGCCAAAGGTCGTATTCCGGTGAATGCGGACGAAGTTGCAAGGCTGTACTCCACGCTGTGGGATGAATACATAGATGAGAATCCACAATTGTTGCTTATTCTGAAGATGGTTAGTGGGTTGAGTGATCGTTTTGGTCAATATGGCCATGTGTGTCAGGCAACGGAATTGTGGCGAATCAAATGTGAAAGATGCAATGATGCGACATGAAAACGTAAAAATCAGAGACGCCCTTGTGGAGCGTGGTATCCTCAGGTGTGATGATCTTGGGGATCTACGTGTATACACATATGTTGATCACCACAAGGATTGGGACGAGACCACAATAAACAGTCGTGGTATTGTTCTCAATCGTGAGACCGGAGAAGTGGTAGCTCACCCGTTTCCAAAGTTTTTCAACATGGGTCAGCGGGTCGAAACTCAAGAACGCAATCTGCCATGGCATGATGGTTTCAGGATTTTCGTTAAAGAGGACGGTTGGTTGGGTACGTTGTATCGTCACAATGGCAAGTATGGAATAGCGACTCGCGGGTCGTTCAAGAGCCCCGGCGCTGTCTGGGCAACCAAGTTCTTGGAAAATTACAACCTCTCTATGTTGCCAGACGAGATAACGCTCGTTTTCGAGATCGTGTCTCCACAAACGAGAATTATTGTTGATTACGGGGACAGAGAAGATCTGGTTTTGCTTGCGGCATACAATCGCCACACAGGAGAAGAGCTTGACTGGGATTACGTTACAGAGATAAGCCGGTGTTTTGGCTTCACGCTCGTTGAATCTATGGGACAAGAATGGCTGGGTAGCTGCCGTGGTCACCTCAAAACTGCCAGCGGGACCAAAATGGAAGGTTTCGTTATCAGGTTCGACAATGGGTTGCGGGTGAAATTGAAGGGCGATGACTATTTGCGTCGGGCACACATCCTGGCTCGTCTGACACCATTGACTGTGTGGGACAATATGGAGTTTGGTGTTGTGGACCCCATGTTGTGGGAAGTATTGGACGTGGACTATCACGACAGACTTCGTGAGATGGCATCCGCCCTACGAAGGGAATACGAAAGGGTGAGAACCGAGATCGTTTCCCAATTTGATCAAATTGCTGACGAGACAGACCCGGCTGAGTTTGCCAAGAAAGCACAACGGATGAGCCACGGCCATGCAATGTTCGCAATGAGGGACGGAATGGATAACAGGATTGAAAACTATATCATGAAATCGATCCGTCCGAAGAATAATGTGATTGGACACGAAAAGGGGTAACAATTCGTCCATATTACCCCATTAACGTCATTTTACCCCATTCTATTACCCCATTTGTGGATAAAAATACCGTGACTTGTGTATAAGTTCCTGGGTAAGTTACATGGAAGAAACAGAAACAGGTATTCCGTGTTTCGAATGCGGACAGCGTTCTGGTCTTGATTGCCCAGGTCGTGAACCCAATGAAGCTACCAGATGCAGAGTGTGTCTGGAAAAGTTCATGGAACAGTTTGATCGACAGGAGTAGGAAGTGAAGCTGCAATATTCGTCATCCCAGTCTAGTAGTCAACGGCCACGTGGCTGTCTGGGGTGCGTTGTGTAGATAGTATACGCATGTGCACATGACCGGATGGCCCACAAGGCTGTCCGGTTTTTTTATGCGCACATGGAGGGTACCGCTGGATGGCAGCAAACCGGTCTTGAAAACCGGGGCGGCGTGATGAGCGTCGGGGGTTCGACTCCTCTACCTTCCGTTATCTTGTGGTTCTATGTAGTATATATACTCCATAGAATGGGATGGTGAAACAGCGAGGCGCTGTCGCCGGTTGCTAACCGGCTGGGGCTTGCAAGGGTCTGTGGTTCGAGTCCACCGCCATCCGTTTTAATCTCTTTCTGGTGTATAATATGAGTGATGGTGAATCTATAGGGCCTTCATTTCGCGGTGATTTGGAATCCCTATGGCCTTATCTGAAAGAAAGAGGTAGAAGCATGACACTTGTAACAGACAACTGGGCAACAAACCTTAATCCAACACCGAAAACATTCAAGATGTACAAGACCCTTAGCGCGACGGCGGTTTCTGGGTCTGCCGTCACGGACACGGAAACATTTTACAACAAAAACTGTCCATTCGACTTGAAGGTCGTGGACTTTGAAGTTCAGTGTGTTTCAGTATCCGGTGCTGGTTTCAGCGGTAGTGGGTCCAATCTCACCGTGGCGCTCCAGACATCGACGACAGTCGACACTTCTCCTGCTGCACCTGTCAGTGCATCATGGAACACTGCCGTGACACAAGACGCATCTGGTTATGTAGCTAGCACAGACAAGGTCCTGTTTAGGGCTCCAGCAAACTCTGGCGAAGTTCTGAACGTCAGTCTTGACCAAACGTATACGGCTGTGCCCAAGGGTGGTTCGATGAGGGCAACATTGTCCGCTCAGGCGAAAGATGCTATCGGTGCTGGTAGCACGCCTGTCGAACTGCTGGCTATTGTCACGTGCATTCCTACAGCACTCAAGGACCAGAGACGGCTCTAGAATTGATGTTCTGTGAAGATATTTGGGCCGGGGGCGAAAGCTCTCGGCCCTTTTTCTATGGTGTATAAACTATGTGGATAGGACTTCGGTCTTGGATAGACAGTGCCACTGTATTCTTTGGGACTGGGAAGGTGTGCGATGAACGTAGCAGAAAAGGAACGGCTTATCGCCAGGATAAGCTGGGGATACATTCCTGCAACGGTCAGCACCATGGAAGGCAAACTTGTCTCCCTCCTCTTGAGACCCCCCACCCCAAAAGAACAAGCCCAGGCGGCTCTTGTCTACGAAACCGAACAGCAGTGTGCTCTTGTCGCGGGACTTCCTTCCGAGGCTACAGCACTCACTGATTTTATCGCCATAGGACAATGGACCGAACAACAAGAAATAGAAATAGAGGGACTCCAGAAAGACATACACACTATCCGCAAAGGTTTGCTAGATCTACTATTCAATGTCTCAAAGCTAGAACAGGCACGATCCCTTTTGCGTCGGGCAGAAAACGCCCTAGTGGAACGACTCAATAAGCGACACATTTTACTACAAAATAGTGCCGAAGCACATGCGGAATTGTGCCGACAAAGATTCATCATCGGAGCGATAACAGAACAAGAAAACGGAGAGCCCCTATGGTCGACCCGTCAAGACTTCGATGACTGTAGCGATGGCGTGCTTATATCACAACTATGCGAAGCATTTTTCCAGAGATCTCGTGTGCCAATCGCCGATATCAGATCGCTTGCCAGATCTCAGCAATGGAGGGCATACTGGGAGATAGCCAAGCATACTGGAGACCTGTTTGATGGACCGATAGCGGCGTGGTCTCTGAACCAAAGAGAGTTGGTGTATTGGTCAACAGTATACGATTCTGTTTACAGTGCCTACGAGAGACCGGCGAAGGACATAATTGAAGACGATGACCTCTTGGATTCTTGGTTTATTCGCCAAGGCGACAAAATAGACAGCCAGACACAAAATGGAATGTTGCCCAGGTCTAACAAGCCAGGTCGCAATGAGGAGTTCATTATGGCGGATGCGGAAGGGGCAAAGCGAGTTTACAATATGAATGATCCAGGATCGAGGGCTAAGATCCGAGCAAGGCAGAAACTACTACAGAAACAGGGATCAATAAGAGAACAGGATATGCCGGATAGCCAGAGAGAAATGAGACAGCAGTTGACAGAAATGCAGCGGCAGCATGTTAAGAATATCAGCAAAAAATAAGGGGAGAAGAATGTCAAGGAAAGAAGAAGAATTAGCGGCGCTGAACCAGAGCCAAAGACGTGCTCATCAAGGGAGATTGTCGCAGGATGCCCATGATAGATTGAAGAGAATAGCACAAAAGAAATTCAGAACGTGTTTCATATATGCATTGGCACAATTTGAAGAATCGTTTGGTCGGGAGATTTGGGGACATAATCTGCCCGATGATATGTTGACAGACGATCAACGTGAGAACAGGAAGATATGGGAACAAGTTCGTAAGCGTATCCTTGACAAAGGAAACACTCAGTCGCGTGCACTGAGTATGGAACTAGACTTACACGAAGTCAGGTTTAAGGGGTACCAGATGGACTTTGGAGGAAATCCAAATGGATAAACAAAGGATAGTAGTTGACACCGTTGATGAGGATGGGAATCAGCTTTCGCTGGCTGTTTTGCGTCCGACCAACAAGATCAATCAGGACGCGCATATGGCGTACAACCTGAAATTGGCAGAGTTAATCAGGAGAGGATCGCAGCATGCAGATCAGCGTTTGCTGATGCGTGCCGAACTCGAAGACTATCTTCAGAAAATGGGGATCTGGACTCTTGAAGACAGGATGCAAGTTGAGAAATTGGCGCTTGAGATTCGTGCCCATGAACTTATGCTCAAAAAGGGTGGCATTAAGATGTCCGAGGGTCGGGCGATCGCACTGCAGATGGCCGAGAAAAGACAATTGATAATGCAAATCCACGCGAAGCGTCAGCAGTTTGATTCGGTCACAGTTGAGTCACAGGCGGAGAACTTCAAGTTTGAGTTCCTTTTGATTCGGTGTATGGTCGCGGCAGATACCGGAAAGCCAGTGCTCAAAAATCATTCAGAATATGTTGAAAGGCAAAACGAGACGGCTGTGGTGGCTTGTGCTCGTGTCCTCGCCAATATGGTATATGGTCTTGAAACCGACGTTCGAAACAATATGTTCGAGATGCAGTGGCTAAAAGACGCAGGTATGATAGATGACGATGGTCGTTACGTTAGAGGAGATGGCACATTCACAGACAGGGATGGTCGTTTGGTGAACAAAGACGGAAGGTACATCAACGAAGACGGCCAGATGGTAGACACGTTCGGTCGCCCTGTTGACGAAAAGGGAAATCTATTGGTTGATACATCTCAGCCATTTATCAACGACGATACTGGTGAAGAGGTGGTCGTCGGTACGATAGGAGTAAGGACAAA
>Ga0180432_10003680_pt1 | contig 21655 bp, 15 predicted proteins | sample SS_ome_10_FD_132414 | JGI IMG/M metagenome (GOLD analysis project Ga0180432, IMG submission 132414) | Hypersaline lake sediment archaeal communities from the Salton Sea, California, USA - SS_1_MS_2 metaG | ecosystem: Environmental > Aquatic > Non-marine Saline and Alkaline > Hypersaline >...
CTGCAGCGCCTCCGGCGCAAACGCACAGACCAAGACAGAACAGACAGAGGATCACAACGATTGGTTGTTTCACACATTCCCCCTCAGGCTGAACGGTCATTGTAGCACATCCGTTTCCAGGCCCACAATGCGCTGCGATACGTCCGTTGCGACCGCAGCAGCTGCCCGAATTCCTTTACACCATCGCAACCCCTGTAGTATCATCCGCAAGGCAGGTCAGATCTGGACTTCCGGATACGGCGTGTACAGATGCAATCGCCTGGCAGCCGAATCGATAGGGTTCCGGCACCACGAGCAGCTCGACGGAGGATGATATGAAGCCCGAACAGGCAAGCGCCGCACGCCCCTTGGTCGAGGGGGATGAGATGCTTGTCAACTACAAGAAGGCCCTCGAAGACGTCATTGCCCGCCTCCCGGTGAAGAACGGCGTGGTGGACATCGATGCCATCTGGATCGAGATGTCGATCCCGTACGATCTCCTTCGCAAGCTACTGCAGCGCAAGGATCTAGAGCTTCCGGAGAACGTCGATCGGATCAACCTGAAATCGCGTGTACGAAAAGGAGCACAAGGTGGCGGCTCGAAGCGACGCAGAAAGCGTTAGATTCGGCACCGACGGCTGGCGAGCAATCATTGCCAAGGAGTACACGTTCGACAATGTCGCGCGTGTCGCTCAGGCGGTCGCCGACTTCCTCCAATCCGATGAACGCGTTTCCGATCCCATCTACACTGATTGGAACAGCCCCTGCCACCCACTGTCAGGAGGCGTTGTGATCGGCTACGACACGCGTTTCCTCTCCGAATCGTTCGCGCTCCACTGCGCCGCCGTGCTTCAGCAGAACGGCATTCCAGTCGTCGTTTCCGATCCGTTTGTACCGACGCCGGCCGTCTCCTACGCCGTCGTCAACCGGCAGGCCGCCATGGGGATCGTGATCACCAGCAGCCACAATCCGCCCGAGTACAACGGCCTGAAGCTTAAGGCAGACTACGGCGGTTCGGCGCCGGGATCGATTACACGGCAGGTCGAGCAGCGATTGCCCGCGGAAGCTCCCGCAGTTTCTCCGTCGGAGATCGAGCGCGTCGATCTGATCACGCCGTATATGGCGAAAATCGAGGAACTCATTGATCGTGATCGGCTGACCGCGTCTCCGATTCACGTAGTGGTCGACGCGATGTACGGCTCGGCGCAAGGACTGATCTCCGGCTTCCTAAGTGCCTCCGGCATCTCATGCACCGAAGTTCGTGGAACAGTGGATGTCACGTTCGGAGGACATGGCCCCGAACCGCTAGAGAAGAACCTCGGACCGCTGCGCGAGGCGATGCTCTCGATGCGTAGCGTCGAGCGGACAATCGGCGTTGTCACCGATGGCGATGGCGATCGCGCCTGCGCAATGGACGAGAAGGGTCAATTCATCGATCCGCACCGCACCTCCGCGCTGCTTCTTCGCTATCTGGTGGAGGAGCGTGGCTGGCGTGGCCCCATCGTCGTCTCGTTCAACCTGTCCGATCTCGTCCGCCGGATGGCCAACGCGTATGGCCTGGAACTGATCGAGATCCCGATCGGCTTCAAGCATGCCGCCGAGCACATCGTTCAGCGCGACATTCTGATGGCCGGCGAGGAGTCCGGCAGCTACACGGTGCGTGGGAACATCCCCGAGCGAGATGGCGTCTTGGTGTCGCTGCTCTTGGCCGAGATCCTGGCAACCTCATCGAAGACAGCCAGCGAGCTGGTCGCGGATCTCCACGCCGAGTTCGGTCCTCAAGCGTATGCCCGCCGAGATCTTCACGTCGAGGCACGTCTCCAGATCGTGTCCAACTTGAAGGCGTCTCCGCCCGAGCAGTTCGCCGGACACTCGGTCCGATCGGTCGAAACACTCGATGGAATCAAGCTCCGGTTCAAGGACGGATGGCTCCTCTTTCGCGCATCCGGAACCGAGCCGATTCTGCGCATCTACTGCGAGATGACAACGGAAGAGGATGTCCGGCAGCTGCTGGACGCGGCAGAAGAACTGGCACGAGGTGAGTAACACCATGGCAGCACATAAGACCGAGCCCTACGACTTCACCGCCATCGAGGCACGTTGGCGAGACTTCTGGTCCGAGAAGGGATTCTTCCGCGCCGACACAACGTCGCGCGAGAATACGTTCTACTACCTGAACATGTTCCCCTACCCCTCGGGCTACCTACATGTCGGACACGGGCGCAACTACATCATCGGGGATCTGGTCGCACGGGTGAAGATCATGCGCGGCCTTCAGGTCCTCAACCCGATGGGGTGGGACGCATTCGGTCTTCCTGCCGAGAACGCCGCCATCGAGAACAGCACCCATCCGTGGACGTACACGAAGGCGAACATCGAGAAGTCGAAGCAGCAATTCCGCGCCTGGGGTGTCCAGTTTGACTGGGATCGCGAAGTCACCACCTGCCTCCCCGACTACTACCGTTGGACACAGTGGCTGTTCCTCGAGCTGCACAAGAATGGCCTCGCCTACAAGAAGAAGGCGACCGTCAACTACTGTCCAACCTGCGATACGGTGCTGGCCAACGAGCAGGTCGTCGGCGGAGCGTGCGAACGTTGCGGCACGCCGCCGGAGAAGAAAGATCTCGAACAGTGGTTCTTCAAGATCACGGCGTACGCCCAACGGCTGCTCGACGATCTCGACAAGCTCGAGGCGTGGCCGGAAAACGTCGTCAAGATGCAGGAGAACTGGATCGGTCGCAGCGAGGGCGCTGAAGTCGTGTTCACCACCGAGAACGGCGACCCGATCCGCGTGTTCACGACACGCCCCGACACCCTGTGGGGCGCGACGTTCATGGTGCTCGCGCCCGAGCATCCGCTGGTCGAGACGCTGACAACCGACGCCTACCGTGACACCGTAGCCAACTACCGGGATCAAGCCGCTCGAGAGACCGAGATCGATCGGATGTCGACCGAGCGAGAGAAGACCGGCGTATTCACCGGCGGCTACGCGATCAACCCGGTCAACGGTGACCGCGTGCCGATCTGGATCGCCGACTATGTTCTGATGACCTACGGCACCGGCGCGATCATGGCCGTCCCCGCACACGATGAGCGCGATTTCGCGTTCGCGATCAAGTTCGGTGTCCCGATCGTTCCCGTCTTGGCGCGGGTCGACCGCATCTGTAAGAGCATCGTCCACAGCGAATCCGTTTCCGGGGACTTCACGGACAAGCTCGATCTCCTCGGCATCGCCTACGACCGCGTCGACGGGGCGCTTCACATCACGCTGGAGGACGAGGCGGACTTCGATCGGTTCAGCGTACTCATCCGCGACGAGATCCATCCCGGGCACTGGAACGCCATCGTCGGGAACCGCTGGCTGTTCACGTTCGATGACAAGCAGATCGCCCTCGAATCCCCGGCTGCGGACGCCGAGATCCTCGAGCGGTGCAAGACCCTGTCTCCCGAGCTCTCGTCGAACCGCAGTACGATGGAGATCCTCAGCGCCATCCCGTTCTACGGCGATGTGCTGTTCCACGCCGAGTACGGCGACATGATTCACTCGGCCGAGTTCACGGGCACGCCCGGCGATCGCGCCAAGGCGATGGTCACCGAGTGGTTGGAATCCCAAGCGGTCGGCGAAGGGGCGATCAACTTCCGCCTCCACGATTGGCTCATCTCCCGCCAGCGGTATTGGGGCGCACCGATTCCGATCGTCCACTGTGACGGATGCGGCGAGGTCCCCGTGCCCCTCGATCAGCTGCCGGTGCTGCTTCCCGAAACCGAGTTCATCGGCAAGATGGGACTGGCCGATATCCCCGGCTTCGCCGACACGACATGCCCCAACTGCGGCGGACCCGCACGGCGCGATACGGACACCATGGACACGTTCGTCGACTCGGCGTGGTACTTCCTTCGCTTCATCAACGCCGACGACGCCGAGCACGCGTTCGTGCGTGAGGACGTCGACCATTGGCTTCCCGTCGATCAGTACGTCGGCGGCGTCGAGCACGCCATCCTTCATCTTCTGTACGCGCGGTTCGTCACCAAAGCGCTCCACGACCTTGGCCACATCGGATTCGAGGAGCCATTCGCGCGCCTGTTCACGCAAGGGATGGTCTGCCATCCGGCCCATCGCTGCCCCGACCACGGCTGGCTCTACCCGCACGACGTCGGCGATTCGACCGTCTGTCCCACCTGCGGCAAGCCGCTCGAGACGTCGAGCTTCAAGATGTCGAAATCCAAGCGCAACGTCGTCGATCCATCGCAGATCATCGAGGCGTACGGCGCCGACACCGAACGGCTTTACACGATGTTCATGGGGCCGCCGGATCGAGACATCGATTGGTCCGATGAAGGGATTCGCGGTTCGTTCCGTTTCCTCAAACGGGTGTGGACGCTCGTTCTCGAGAACAGCGAGCGCCTCGCCAGTACCGGTCAAACGGCCGATCCGGACACACTCGATGCCGACGGACTCGCCGTCTGGCGACGATACCACCGCACCGTGAAGAAGGTGACCGAAGACATCGAAGCGCGGTTCAGCTTCAATACCGCCGTCGCTGCGATCATGGAACTGGTGAACGAACTCGTCCCCTACGCGAGCGGCACGGCCGATCCATCGCTTCTTCGGGAGACGCTCGACGGACTGATCCTCCTCCTATCGCCGTTCACGCCGTTCATCTGCGAGGAGCTGTGGCGCAGAACCGGTCATGAAGACGCCGTGCTCGAACAGCGTTGGCCCGAGTATGATGAATCCGCCCTCGAGGAAGACAGCCTCGAGATCCCGGTACAGGTCAACGGCAAGCTGCGTGCCCGAATCACCGTATCGGCCGCCACCGCGGCCGACGCCGACGAGCTGAAGGGAGCCGCGCTCGCCAACGACCGAATACGAGCCAATCTGGAAGGCAAGGAACTCATCAAGGCGATCGCCATCCCGGGGAAGATGGTCAGCCTTGTGGTGAAGTAGCGATGATGGCAAACGGTCGTCCCGTGCCCGTTGAGCTTGTCGTTCGTTTCCATCGGCCCGGTCGTCGCTTCGACGGCATGCCAGCTGCATTCCTCGACCGCGATGGTGTGATTAACAATGACGGTCGGTATGTCAACACGGTCGAGGCGTTCGCCCTGCTCCCCGGTGCCGCCGATGCGATCCGGCGGCTGAACGCCGCCGGGATCCCCGTCGTCGTCATCACCAACCAAGGCAGCGTCGCGCTGGAGTACCTCACGCCCGCCGACCTCGAGCGGATCCACGACAAGATGGAGAAGCTCCTCGCTGCGAAGGGGGCGCACGTCGACGCCGTGTATTCGGCACTCGCGCATCCCGAGGGAACCGTTCCGGAGCTAGCGAAGGTCTCCGAGTACCGCAAACCCGCCACAGGGATGATCGATCGGGCACGCGACGACCTTGGGATCGATCCGCATCGCTCGCATCTGGTTGGCGATGCAACCAGCGACATCCTCGCCGGGAACCGCGCCGGCTGCAGGACGATTCTCGTCAAGACCGGCTTCGCCGGCACCGACGGAAAAGCCGAAGCCACACCCGATCACATCGTTGATGATCTGCCCGCAGCCGTGGATCTAATCGTCAAGAACGCTGCCCTGACGAAGCACGTGCCGGATGGCACCTAGCTACGCACTTCGGTTATCGATCGCACGCCGTGGATGGCGGCCGTTGAACAGAACTCGGGAATTTGCGAGAATGGACCACCAACCGGGGCCTTAGCTCAGCTGGGAGAGCGCTTGCATGGCATGCAAGAGGTCAGGGGTTCGAATCCCCTAGGCTCCAAACCTGTTTCCTGCACAGATCTTCCGAGCTCGACCACATACACGTTGCTCGGCTTCCCGAAGTCTCTCCCACGAAGAGGGTTGATGAAGCACGTTCTCCTGTTAGCAGGACACATCACCGAGCGTCATCCAAGGGTCACTGCGTCTGCTTTAGCTGGATGCTCCGCTGCGCTTGAGTTAGACTGACTTCTGTGGAGGTCTCATGATTCGCACGGCTTGGATCGGCATGATGGTTCTGCTTCTTTCCATTGCTCTGTTTGCAGCTCAGGGTGGTCTTGCCGCTGAAACCTCTATCGAGTACGAGGCTGAGTTCGAGCCAGCCGACCTGCGCGCAATCGACGGTTTCTCTTCTCTCTCCATCCCGATTGGCTGGTGGTATTCCCCCTCCCACGTCAATGGTGAGAAGACATTCACTGGCTTCTCAGTTAAGAGGTGGGAGTCGGCCGTTACCTACCACTATCCCGAGGATGGGAATCTAGGGAAACTAGTCCTGCAAATGAGGCAGCCAACAGACATTTCGAGCTACGATGGGTTCGAGATCCGCTTCCGATCAAACAGTCCCGCAGAAGTCGGATTGGCCCTCAATCTGACCTGCGATGAAGCGAAGAACGCTTTCATGGAGCTGGATTCAACGATTCAGTGTGATGCACAAGGCGTAGCGGTTCGTGTGCCGTTCAGTTCATTCGTGATGGTAGGTGCCGAAGCTGCGGATCTCCCAGGTCTCGACTGCTTCATGGAACTCGTGTTCTTTGTGAGCGGCGAGAGCCTGACTATGACCGTTGAATCCGTTCATGTCTATCGGACGTCTGAGCAGGAATCGGCCGCTATTCCACATGCAGACCTTGCGAGTCCCGGTGTGGACGGCTACGCCGTTATCGTCAACGTCGATGATCATCCGGGCGACAACGACATCATGACCGGGTACGCCAATCGCAATCGAATCGTTGATGCGCTCCTTGCCAAAGGATGGACAGAGGAGAACATGTACATTCTGCTCGACCACGATGTGACGGTAGAGACTGTAGGGCAAGCGATGGATTGGCTCATGGAGCGAGTGACTGAAGAGGATCTGGTGTTCATCTACGCCTGTGGTCACGGCGGACACCTCCGAGAGACCGTCGGCCTTGGATGGGCTTTCCCGCCGCTCTGGCGAGCGCTCCCCACGGAGCGCAAGGTCTTCGTCGTGAACTCCTGTGGTGCAGGGATGATCACTACAAGCGCGATGTACGGCGAGTTCATCGAGCCGGAGCAACGGGCGAGACACTCAGATCAACTGATGACTGGCCTGGCCATAGCTGGCTGCAGACATGATGAAAGCGGAATCTCCGGATCTATCGGAGAAGGTCTGCCCATTCTGGGAGGTTACATGACGTTCTTCCTGCATGGGGCACTCAACGACTTCTCACTGGATGCGGATGGCGACTTGTACGTATCTGTGGAAGAGGCGTTCGCGGGGACCTATTCAAGGACCAGGGCCTTCTTCCAGGATGAGATTGCCAAAGTTCTGTCCCGTCCAGATCTGCCTCAAGCGATACTCGATCCGCTTCGTGAAATGGTCAAGTACGATTACCCGCACCCAGAGCTCATCGATGGATATCCTGGCGAGCTGATCCTGGATCTGAAGTACTACGACGACACAAGTGAGCAGCATCGCCGTCTGCAAAGCGCCTCCGCCTGGAATCGGGATGGCCTTCATCTCGGAGCGCGGTCCACATTGAGTGTCAGAACCCGCGGTCCTTGAACTCCATGACGCACGCGGGTGCTAGGATAGCAGCGGACAAGTCGATGACAAAGCCAGACACGTTATCACTGGAGAGCTGAAGCCTGAACCCAACCTTTAGGCCGGCCGCAACCTATGCAAAGCGACATCCATCACCACATAGCTATAAACGAACGCGTTCTACATTCAATCCCCTAGGCTCCAATGAAGAGACTCGAACTGCCGGCAACTACCTGGCGGTTTCGTTTTTTTCGCCGTACATTCCTTGGCCGACTCGAGATGAGCAACTTGACTACGGGGACACGAAGTGTACGATTGGATACATCATGTCCCCGCGACAGATTGCCCCAACCCTCTTCCCGGCTGCGCGACTCGCCGTACTGCGGTGGCTCGCCGACACGGAGGACGGGTTCCACCTGCGCGAGCTTGAGCGCCGTAGCGGCTTGAACAAGCATGGTTTGGCACGCGAGCTTCATGCGTTGCGAGATGCCGGCATTCTCGCATCCACACAAGTTGGCAACCAGATCATCTATCGCCTGAACCCGGAGTGCCCAATCTACGACGAGTTGCGATCGATCGTCCGCAAGACGGTCGGCCTGGCTGGTGTGCTGCGCGAGGCGCTCGAGCCGTTCGCCGACCGCATCGATCTCGCCTACATCTACGGCAGCTTCGCGCGCGGCGAGGTGCGGCCGGACAGCGATGTCGATCTCATGATTGTGGGCGCTGTGTCACTCCGCGAGGTCAGCTCAGCGATCCGTGCGGCGGGGCGAACACTCCGCCGCGTCGTCAATCCAACATCCTACGCGTCCGACGAGTATGCGGCTGCGCTTCGTACAGAAGACTCATTCGTCTCCCGTGTTCACAACGGACCTCGCATCGGTGTCATCGGAGGAAACGCATGAGCCTGGCGGAAATGCTGCTTCGTGATGAAGTGCGGCGAGAACCTGAAGCACCCGGAGAGGTCACGCGGCTCCTCGGGGCGGTTGGCCGCCGACTGGAGGACGCTGGAAACGAGGCCAACCACCCGGAGACCAGGCTGCTGCAGGCATACCATGCAATCCTCAACTGCGCTCTGGTCGGATTGCGGGTGAACGGTCTGCGGCCAACCGACCGCCGCGGGCACCATGTCGTCGCCTTGGAGTCTCTGAGTGATACGCTCGGAATCTCGGATGATCGTGTCGACTACTTCCAAATGCTGCGCAACCTTCGCAACAAAGATCTCTACACGGGCGGCATTCATGTCACGGTTCGCCAAGCCGAAGAGGCCATCGGAGAAGCGCAAACCCTGCGAACCGAGCTGGAGCGATGGCTCGGAGAACGCGGAGCAGGCAGCCGCTAGAACGTTCGAGTGCAAGACGCCGTCCAGAAGCCCAGCAACAGAGCCAGCGTTTGCGGGTGAGCACAAGCCGCTCCCTTCGAGTCACTGAGACTGTAGGGCCTTAGCTCAGCTGGGCGACCTCATGCATGGCATGCAAGAGGTCAGGGGTTCGAATCCCCCAGGCTCCAAAACGCCCTTCCTGGGCTGGTCTCGGAGAACTACGATGACCGCGTGCCCTTCGTTCTCCATAGGCATCGGTCCGAGTCAGTCTCGGCTCGGTGTCTGGGCGAACTCGAGGCAAAGCGCACGCCGAAACAGACTCACACGCAGCCACCAACACCCGAATAGCGAACAGTCGGATGGGGGCTTCGGACGTCTACAGCTCAGTCACGAGACGCCGATGCAGAAGAGCCAACTCTGATTCGCTTAGCCCAACTTCATTCATCAGGTATAGCTCGACCACTGACCTCAGATTGTGGGATGTCACAACTCGCCCGTCGTTCATCTCTCGCAGTTTGCTGAGAAGCTGCTCCACGACCTCGAAGTAGAGCATGCGGCCGTATTCAATTTCGTAGTAGTTGCGGAATGTCAGCGCGTAGTCGTTGATCAGATCAGGAAGAGTGGCGCCAGAAAGCGCTTCAAGAATCGCAATCGTCATCCCTGTCCGATCCTGGCCAATCTGGCAATGGATGAGGTATGGGGGCTCGTTGGCAATAATGAAGCGTACTACCCTCGCAATCTCTCTCTTGAAGTGATCCCACGTCACAGCCAGCCCGACGTTCGTCGCGAGAACACTCCCGGAGTCTCCGCGGTCTCTGTAGTAGCTGCTGTTGTCGAATGCCAGCTGCGGGTCGTTCCAGTAGGAGCCAACGTTGATGATCGTGCGAACGCCTGCCGAGACCATCAGAGAGTGCGCATAGTCGGATCTGTCGGAACCGTCAGCCGGATGAGACGACCTGAAGAGTACACCGCTCGCCACGTCTCCGTACTCAATCTCTCCGAAGTTGGCGTACTCCTCGTCTGTGTCACACTCCCCCCGTGTCTCGACACGATCCACTTCGCGTGCTTCCAACTCATGCAGGTACCGCTCCTTCTCCAACAGCCTGACCGTTATGTCATCCCCCAGAGCGACGCGGTACGTTTCCGCGATGTTTGTGTACCACCCCACGATGTAGGCATCCCCGAACACGATGAGGCCTGGTAGAGACTGTGGAAGGTCTGGGAATATGCCGGATACGACGGGCATCTCCAACGTTTGGCCGGACAGTGTGATCTCGATCCAATCTCCAACCTCAGCTCCCAATGCGTCGAGCTCCTCTTGGCTGATGTTAGTGATGACGCTTCCGAAGGCGTCATCAAACGAGACAACAGCTCCCGCGATACTCGTCGCCTGTTGAGCCTGGCCGACAAGCAGAGGCAGACTCAACGAAACTGCTGCAGCAACAACCATCAAGCAACGTCTTGCGCTCATTTCTCCTCCCCTCCAGTCAACAGTCAGAGTACCTGCCGGTTCATCCACAGGCAATCCGCCTTCGCTTCCAGTCCTTCCCAAGCGGCGCGTCGGAACCGGACGTCATGGTGCGGCTGGCAGGACAGCTCCGTCTCCCGAAGCACTGCGCCAATTGACGTTCCAGTCCGTGCGGCAAGTCAGACAGAGATGCTCATCACCACGATGCCACACACGTTCTAGAATCAGTCCCCCAGGCTCCAAACTGTCATTCCTGTCTAGGTCTGCAAGAGCCTCGTCGTTTGCATGCGCGCCTTCCTCCTCCCTATGTCAGTCCATATCGGTTCTGACATCATGGTCAGGCCGGATTCACGAGCGAAGGTCAACTCGTCTTCAAGGAGGAGCTTGACTAAACTCCTCTAGACGTCGGTCGCCAGTGGGGGCTGGTCAGGCCGGAAGAACAAGCCCTACTTCTTCGATGACAAACTGACGATCCTACCACGTCAATCGCTGAAAGGTGGTCAGCAATGGGAAAGAGAGCCATGGCGAAATGCAGTCTCGCCTTGATCGTTGTTCTGGCAGTGTGCACTGGCATGGCTGTTACCAGCCTCTCCAAGACTCGCGTTGTGATCATGACCTACAACATTCTGGATGCGGGGATGCCAACAGATGACTACAGTCACGATTGGTATCGACTAGACGAGATCATCGATCTCATCGTCGGTGTCAATCCTGATATCTTGGCCATTCAAGAAGCTTGGGAGTGGGAACACAACTGGCCTCCACTGGAATCTGTCGGCAGCAAACTTGGGCTGCCGTATTTCGCATCACCGCCTAACGAGGATGGGTGTTCTTCCCTCGTGTTGTTCAGTCGCTTCGAGATCGTAAGTGCGGAAAACTGGCCTGACTTGTTCGTCACCGGAGCCATGCACGCTGGAATACAACTAGACTCTAGGGATATTCTACATGTATTCAACACGCATTTCATAGGAGAGCGGCCTGATTTCAATAGCGACTGGGTACGGCAACAGGAAGCCAAGAGACTCATAGAGCAAATGGAGCCGTACTCGGAGGGACTGGCTGTCCTGGTAGGGGATCTCAACTTCAAGATTCAGGAGCTGCTTCGCTGCGCAGAGTGTCCTTCATGTTGTCTCGGAAGGCCGGATGCATGGAGAATCAAGCCCGGGCAGTTGCTCGAGCAAGCGGGCTGGAGCCTGGTGGCTTATGAGGAGGCGGGGTACGAGCAGGCCTGGGTCCCCTCTGGTCTTCTTCCTGCGGCACAGGAACTAGAGATCGATATGGAGAAGGACGAGCTGTATCGCCTATCTGACCACCTGCCAGTCGTCATCGAGTTGGTCATTGACTGACACTGCCTATGACCTGCCCCACCAATTGGAGTTCACCTTGAGAGTTAGTCTAGACTGCCAGTGACCTTCGCCCAAGACCTGCTACAGGCATAGTGCCGGAACTGGTTGTGATGAGCAGGCCTCACCTAGAAGCTGACATCACGTATTGCCAGTCTCCAACTGGATGTCCTCCAAACACGCCCTTTGCGCAGAGGACATCGCTCACCATGCAGCCATGTACGAACGCGTTCTACATTCAGTCCCCCAGGCTCCAAAACGCTATTCTGAAGCTGCTCCAGAGCTCTCCCTTCCCCGTCTCGATTCACTTCCTGTAGACTTACGCACAAGGAGGTCCCATGACTCGATTCCTTGCTGTGCTTTCCGCTGTCCTCTTCCTAACATGTTCGGTTGCTGCTTGCGCCTCGACCGAGTACCGAGGTGTCAACATGGCACTGGAGATGGCGCACCCAATCGACATCGAGTACTTGGCAAGGGAATGGAACGCGAATCTCGTCCGAGTCTGCTTGTACATGGCCGGGGACTGGGGATACTTCGTGCCCAGCCCCAATGCGCAGACAGCATTCCCTGAATCGCATTGGGAGAGACTTGATCGGTTCCTTGATGACTGCGAGACGCATGGCATACGCGTGAGCATCGATTTGCACCAGTGGATGGGCTACGGATATCTGAACAACTTGGCGACAATGCGGATCTGGCAGAGCCCCGAGTATCAGAGTTCCTTCGTGAAGTTCTGGGGCTTGATGGCAAAACGCTACGCTGATCGCGGCAACGTAATCTACGCCTACGAACTGCTCAATGAGCCTCACGCCGCGTACGGCGGACAGAAGCTCGCGGACGAATGGCATTCATTGGCGCAACGCGCAGTCGATGAAATCCGACTGCACGATCAAGAACATGCAATCGTTATCAACTGCACTGATTGGGCAAACCCCTCGGGCTTCAACTACCTGAAGCCGCTCGAGGATGACAACATCATCTACAGCTTCCACATGTGGGTTCCGCATGAGTTTACGCATCAAGGTGTGAACAACGCACGCACAGGGGTCCGCTACCCGACGACAACGTGGAACAAGAACTGGATCCGCGACCAATTGGCTCCAGTACTCGCGTTTCAGAAGGCCCATGATGTCCGCGTATTCGTCGGGGAAATCGGCGCCACAGCTTCGGCAGATCGACACGACCGCGCTGCCTATTTCCAGGACTGTCTGGAGTTGTTCGAGGAATACGGGTTCGATTACGCACAATGGTGTTACATGGAGTGGGGCGCCTGGAGCTTGGAACACGGGCCGGAGTACACGCCTGGAACGCAGGCGATAGCCTATGACGGAGACACCAAAGCCCTAGCCATCTATCGACGTTTTCTCGAGTACAACGACTCACCCGCCCCCCGCGACTCCCTCCCTCGCATGCGCTGCCTATTCGACCGCCCGGGCAAGCCTGGTTCTTGGGAGTACACGGTGTTCGGCGGCGACCTGTTGTGGAAGTTGAGTCACGCGTTCGACGTGGACCTCACCTGCGAAGAGATTACGGATGTTGATCTCGACGGCGTGGCTTTGCTCGTGCTCAGCTCTGCGCGCGCGTCATATACGCCACATGAGATTGAGGCAATCGACGCATTCGTCCGCGACGGTGGCGGACTCTTACACTACGGCCCTGCAATCGGCAATGGGTTGGAAGCATGGCTGGCATCCGCGGGCATCACGCTTGCCGGTGGATTCGTGGTCTCCTACCCAAATGAGTGGGATCTGGGCAGCTACTTCTGCACAGCAGTTGAGCAGCATCCGATCACGCAAGATGTTCTCGCGTTTCAGACGAACTGGGCAGCCGGTCTAGAGCTGTCAGATGGTGCGTCGGCCCTCGTGTGGTCTCCGGAGGAGTCTTGGGTCGACTGGGATGATGATCAGCAACGAGACAATCGGGAGCCACACGGGCCGTTTGCCATTGCTGCAGCGCAGTCGCTTGATGCCGGCCGGATCGTTGTCTTCGGAGACGATGCATTCAATCTCACAACCAACTACGCAATCACCCTCGGCGCATCGATGTGGCTCATAGGTAGGTAGTGCATCGAGTCTCAACACTCGCCCGTGGGCTTGGCGCCAGAGTGACATATACGGCGCCTTGCGACGCAGAGACACTGACTCCACGCGGCCAAGGTGCTGCGCAATTCTCACAGCTCCCTCTCTCCAAACCGGAAGAACCCTCATCCTGGGGCTTGCATCACCTACGGGGTCCGTTTCGACGGCCGCGGAGAGAAGCTGGAAGCGCCGACTCTAGTCGTCAATCTTGCGTCGGACCCGCAAAATCAGCACCACTCCGATTTGGCCAAGCGCTGACAGAGTGGCCGTAACGATTACCACCTCCGCTTTGGGGAAGTGATCCTTCGGTGCTCAGGGTGCGAATCGAAATCTCTCCACGGCCCTGTCCTTCTGAAGACGTAGATGGCTACGCGTGCTGCATGGAACACAACAGCGACAGTCGCCAATCGGAGCGGCTGCGAACGTGCTGATGTTGAGTGCGGATTCCATGCACAGAAGCACAACAGCCCATGGCATGACAACTCCGGCTGATCCATCAGCGAACCTCACAATGGCTTGGAGTAGCAATGCTTACATCCCGATCGCGGCGAGCACGGCAGGTTCGTTGTCGATTCCACAGCAACTTCATGGAGTCTCCCGCGTCGCCAGCTCAGACTAATCAGATGCTCCCCTCCATCCATACCTGAGAGAAGCAGACTCGTATCCGTCCCTGCTCGCCAGGAGCCTTTGGCGGATGCTTCTCTTCCGCCTTGTCGGCCTTTGCGGGGCGACTGCCAATCGGTGCTACCGAGACTCGAGAAGCAAGCCATCCCGCAGCTCATGCATGGCGAACAGGCTCCCAATTTCGTCCCCAGGCTCCAGAGAGATCGCCGACTTGCTTTCCCCATGGGTGTTATCGGCTTATAGACCGGAGATCGGGTGATTCAGCAATCGCTTCTGGGGACGATAGTTTCGAGTTCGAGCCCCCTAGGGTTGTGTGATGCGTATTACACTTGCGATCTCTCCTGAACGGCGATCTGCGTGATCGGAATGTCCACGTTCACCTGCTTGACGACGCAGACACTCTCGGTCTTCGAGAACCTCGGCATTTGAGTGCTTCCTGGCCTCCTCCAAACGCTAGTCGTTGTCAGATTCGACATGGGATTCAGACTGGATTCGACGGTAAAGGTCAGCTCGAAAGCAGGATGCCTAGCCGTTGAAGAAGATCCATGTAACGTGGATCTGACCGATACATAGCAAGATAAGGGTCGCCGGCCATCTCAGGAAGCCTCGGATCTCGAGCCTCGTATCCTCGTTCGAGAAGCTCAAAACCCTTGTCTGCCTGACCGATTGCGAAGTAGTAGAGAGAGAGAACATACGGGGAAATCGGTTCCTGCGTAGCGACCGCAAGTGCACGCCCCAAGGCTGCATCCACAGCCCCCTTCTCTCCTGAAGCTTCGAGGATCTGGGCATACGCAAGCTCCACTTCGGGATCATCGGATCCCGCAAACTCTTTCGCCTTTTCAATGTCTGACCTTGCCAGCTCGACCCTGCCCTGCTCGAGGTAGATGAGTCCGCGTACGAGCCGTAGATCTCTGTTGTCCCCTCCTACCAAGAGCTGCAGCTCGAACTCTGAGAGGGCGCGATCCGGTCTACCTGCCCACCAGAAGGCCTGTCCCAAAGCGCCATGTTGCACGCCGGACAACGGATCGAGCGCGATGGAGGCCTCGAGCGAGGCAATTGCCTCATCGAACCGACCACGGCAGAGGAGCATGATACCCAGCCAGTGGTGAGCCTGGGCGTAGCTTGGCACGATATCTACTGCCCTCCTGAACTCCCTCTCCGCGCCGCACCAATCCCACTCGCTCTCCAGGACAAGCCCCAGCGCGGCGTGCGCCTCCGGAAGATCGCTGTCCAGGGAGAGGGCTGCGAGAGCACTCGCCCTGGCCTTCATCCATGTGTCGGCAGGAGCCGACGACGCGTAGTCGGACAGAAGCCCGTAGGCCATGGCCAATGCAGCATGCGACTCAGCGCGAGACGGATCGAGGCCTACTGCCCTCTCGAAAGACCGGATGGCACTGCGGATGTCGGCAAGCGTTCTGCTGCTCAGGAGCGCCCGTCCTTTGAGGTATGCTGCGTACGCCTTGGGGTTCGCTTGCGATGGCTCGGCAGCTGGCGGGAAGGGTTTGGAGAGCAGCTGGCCTTCCAACGCCGCTGCAACGCTCCGAGCCACCTCGGACTGAACTGCGAATACGTCATCCAAAGCGCGGTCGTACGCCTCCGACCATAGGTGCGACTCGGCTGCGACATCGATAAGCTGGAGCGTAATGCGAAGCCGATTTCCTGCCTTGCGGACGCTTCCCTCAAGCACCGCCCCGACAGCCAACTCGCTACCGATCTCTGATACAGCCTTCTTCGCTCCGCGGTACTTCATGACGGAGGTGAGGGCGATGATCTGAAGCTCGCGTGCTTTCGATAGCGTGAAGATCAACTCTTCTGTCAGCCCATCGGCGAAGTACTCGTCCGCGGGATCAGGGCTCATGCTTACGAGGGGGAGGACGGCAAGGCGCGAGTGGTCCGCTGCTCGAGATGCCAGCGGTTCGTCCTGCAACCACGGGAGAAGAACTCCGTACACCTCGATCTGAACCTTCACGTTCTTCAGATCCTTCCTGCCAAGACTTAGCATGCGCAGGTCAATCTTGTTCCACACTTGGTCGTAGACCTGGCGGGAAAGACAGATCCCGCCAGGTTCGGCAAGAGGCTCGATGCGGGCCGCGATGTTCACGCCGTCTCCGAATATGTCGCCGCCCCGGTGCACGACGTCGCCGAGGTGGATGCCAATGCGGGAGTGAATCGCCTGGCCGAGGGGGGGTGTGTTGTTCCGTTCGTGGAGCGCGCGTTGAATCTCAATGGCACAGCGAACAGCTGCGAGAGCACTCGAGAACTCTACGAGGAACCCGTCCCCAGTGCTCTTGACCTCCCGGCCACTGTGCTCGGCAAAGAGCGGTCGAACGATCGCCGTGTGTTCACCAAGCAGGGCAAGAGTCAGAGCCTCGTCGCTCTGGGTGAGTGCGGTGTAGCCGACGATGTCCGTCAGCATGATTGCCGCAAGCTGTCGCCTGTCTGATTCCATGACTGAGCCGCCCCTTCCCGACTTGTACTAGTATGGGGGCGAAAAAGGAGAGTGGCAACCTACCGTGCTGACCTACCCTCAGGAGCCTGATCCAGCTCAAGAGCTACGACCCACTGAGAATTGACAGCCCAGAACGCGACGCACTCTCCAACTGCCTATGCCAAAGGGCTTTCTTCGCCTCACGCCCTCAGATCGGATCATGGCGTCACCATGAAACAGCCAACGCATGCGTTCTACATTCAGTCCCCAAGCTCCCCCATGATTCTGCGGATATCTGTCAAGCACAGCCCATATCCCTGGGCAGGGAACATCTCGCTCGTCACTACCGGAAGTCGGTCCTGCAATCCCGTGCGGAATTCCTCGGTCTTGACAGCTGGAAGAAGCCAAGCCAGGAGCGCAAGACCTCACGGCGGAAGCAACGAGATGTCGCAACTCCTGAAGCACCAAAGAAGCACAGACCAGATCCAAGAAGCATGGCAATCGATTCCTGAGCGCGTGATTCCAGCCCAAAGCGTTCTATTGCAGTCAGATGCAGCGGCCGGTAGAATGCCTTCATCTTGGCGCCGAAACTGGCGTCGTAACAAAGGGGGTGATACGTATGACAAGATCACAAGTGTCAGCGGTCGCTCCCGGACGGATTCAAGCAAACTAGCTAGCGCTAGCGTGTTGCACGAATCTGTCCGATTGGCTGAACCAGAGCCTGAGCGGCCGCTGGCCTTCCAATACTCAAGGAGGCTAGATGACTACTCGGTTGCCCAAGGGCTACATACGTCGTCCTGCAACTACTGACGACGCTGACCAAGCTACCTCTCTCTACAACGATCGAGCAGAGAACATTCTCGGGAGGCGTCCCAACACGTGCGAGCAGACGCTTCGGACGTGGAAACATCCAAAATTCGACCTCTCAACTGACAGCCGTCTGGTATTCACACCAGATGGGCGACTCATCGGCTACGCACAAGTCCGCGACGTCAAGGATCCTCCCGTAGATGTCTTCGGTTGGCAGTGCATCCATCCCAGCTTCGATGATGCCAAGTGGCTTTGGAATGACCTCCTCTCCTGGATGGAGTCGGAAGCTCGCCGGGTTATCTCGAAGGCGCCAGAGGATGCTCGGATTGCACTGGTCAACGGAACAGCCGAGCAGGACTTCTGCACTCAGGAGAAGCTGGAGAATCATGGCTTCGACCACAGCCGAACCTTCCATCGGATGAGAATCGATTTCTCGGAACCAATGAGTGAAGTCTCTCCGCCAGAGGGCATTCGCTTTCGGAATGTTGTTCCAGGCGAAGACGATATTGCGCTGGTGAAAGCCTATCAAGAAGCGTTTGCCAAACACTATGGCATTCTTGAGCAGCCGTTCGAGGTGGAACTCCAGGAATGGCGCGACCTCATGCGAAAGGATAACTTCGATCCATCTCTCTGGTTCTTGGCAATAGACACAGCCAAAGACGATGCGATAGCCGGGCTTTGCGTTTGCCATCAGAAGGCAAGAGGAGATTCGACACGAGGAGAAATCACCGATGTTGGTGTGAGGCCCGCCTGGAGACGACGCGGGATCGGCCAAGCGATGCTGTTGCTGGCATTCAGCAGGCTTGCAAGTCGCGGAGTCAAGGGCGCTTTGCTAACCGTTGATACGCAGAACAAGACCGGCGCACCTGCGCTCTACGAGAGAGTCGGAATGCGATCCGTCCAAGCGAACCTTACATATGTCAAGGAGCTTCGACCTGGCATCAACCTGATCCCCCGATAGAACCAGTTGCAACAGAAGAATGGACGCGGGATGCTCCACCAGGAGCATCCCCGCGCTCCAGGCACCACAACGACGACCTTCACCCCGCAAATGGGTCCAAAGTCAGTATCAGAATGATATCAGCGACTTCGCCACACGGATTAGGCGAACCGGCTCAATATCAAGGGCACAACACGCTGAAACGGATATCCACAAGTGTAACAAGCATCACACACCTTCCGACCGGGATCGAATGGCAGTTCAGACACGTACGCGGAGCAACCTTCTGTAGCGTGTTCTAGCACGCGCAGACAAGTGGCAGCGTGGGATGCTCAACCTGGACTACCACGAAACAGGGAAAGGGACCTTTGTTGGGAGGGTTCTGCAGCAATGTAAGAATGCCGGCAAACAGCTTTCGTCACGAAACAACTAGCGCATGCGTTGTACATTCAGTCCCCTAGGCTCCAAACCTCGGAAGGTGCTCAGTGACCTCCGCAGACTACTGACGCGTGGTGCTCTCGCCGGGAAGCATCAGTAGATGGGCGGTCACTGCTATTCCGACCGCTCCGAGCACGCATCTCATCCACCACGAACCAGCTGCCAAAGCCGCCGTTGAGGCAAGAACAGACCAGAGGAGCACAAGCGTGACAGCCTTGTGCCGACCGCTCATGCAGCGACCCTCGTAGTACCGGCGGAGGTAGTCGCCAACAAGGCGGTTGCCGAGGAGCCACCCGTATAGGCGTTCCGAGCTTCGAGCGAAGAGGTACGCAGCCAGAAGCAGAAATGGCGTTGTCGGCAGGATTGGCAAGAAGGCCCCAACGACTCCGATGCCGACCGAAGCGGTTCCTCCGGCTATGAAGAGCAGTTGCTTGGGGCGGGTCACCGATTCCTCCTTTAGGGATGCCATCAGGCGGTCACCTCGCGATGGCCGCCCTCCTGCCTCCCTAGCTCAGGCCTAGGCCTTTGGCGATGCGGTCGCCATAGTCAGCGTCCGCTCGCCGGAAGTGCTCGACCATCTTCCCTTGAAGATCCTTCGAGACGTTCTTGAGCGAGCCGACGATGTTGCCTATAAGTCGTTCCTGCTCGTCGGCCGGCAAGAGCCTGTACAGATTCCCCGGCTGGACGTAGTCGTCGTCCACGCCACGCTTCTGCTCGTATCGATCGGCGTCCCCGGAGATCCTGAGAGGCGGCTCCTTGTAGGCCGGGTTTGCCTTCGGGCCTTCGACCGAGTTGGGCTCATAGTTCGGTGATGCACCGCCGTTGTCGTCGAACCGCATATGCCCGTCGCGCTGGTAGTTGCTTGCGGTTGCCGCTTTCGGCGCATTTACAGGTAGGCGCTCGAAGTTGACGCCAAGACGATACCGATGCGCGTCGGCGTAGGCGAACAGACGTGCCTGAAGCATCTTGCACGGGGAGAAGGAGATCCCCGGCGGCACGTTGGCCGGCGAGAAGGCTGCCTGCTCGACGTCAGCGAAGTAGTTGGCCGGATTGCGGTTCAACTCGAGTACGCCAACCTCGATCAGCGGGTAGTCAGCGTGCGGCCAGACCTTCGTCAGATCGAACGGATTCCAGCGGTAAGTCTCTGCCTCGACTTCCGGCATGATCTGAACGTGCAGCGTCCACTTCGGATGCTCACCCTTCTCGATCAGCTCGAACAGCTGCCTTGTGTGGTAGTCGGGATCGGAGCCGGCCAGACGGTCGGCCTCGTCCTGCATCATGTTCTTGATGCCTTGTTCGGTCTTGAAGTGGAACTTGACCCAGAAGCGCTCGCTCGCAGCGTTGATGAAGCTGTACGTGTGGCTTCCGTAGCCGTTCATGTAGGGAATTCCAGCGGGGATGCCGCGATCCGAGAAGAGGATGGTCACCTGGTGAAGCGCCTCGGGCACCTGAGACCAGAAGTCCCACTGTGGCATGTCGTCCTTGTAGTTGGTCTGTGGATCCCGCTTCTGTGTGTGGATGAAGTCGGGGAACTTGATCGCGTCTCGGATGAAGAAGGTCGGCGTGTTATTGCCAACCATGTCCCAGTTCCCCTCTTCGGTGTAGAACTTGAGTGCGAATCCGCGAACGTCACGAACGGTGTCCGCCGACCCCTTCTCACCGGCGACCGTCGAGATTCTCGCGAGCACCTCGGTTTGCCTGCCGACCTCAGAGAAGACAGCCGCTTTGGTGTACTTCGTGATGTCGTGGGTCACGGTGAACGTCCCGAACGCGCCTGCCGCCTTCGCGTGAACGACGCGTTCCGGAATGCGTTCCCGGTTGAAGTGCGCCAGCTTCTCCAGCAGATGGTGGTCCTGCAGCAGGGTTGGGCCGCGCTCACCGGCCGTAAGCGACGTCTGGTTGTCGTCAACCGGAATGCCTGCCGCTGTTGTCAGTTGCTTCTCCTTCTCCTTGCCCTGTTCCTTGCCTGCCATCGCGACCTCCTCCTATCCTTCGCAGTCTCGGCAGATCCCGTAAACCTGGAGCTGTCTTGACGCAGCAGTTCCTAGCCTTGTGACTCCCTCAGGGAGCTTCATCTCATCGACCTCTTCGCTCTCGAAGTCAATGATCCGACCGCATTCCGTACAGATGAAGTGATGATGCGCTGCTTCGTTCCCGTCAAAACGAACTCGCTCTCCAGTTGCATGTACCCGACTGATCAGGTCGTGCTCCTCGAGAAACGAGAGCGTGCGATACACCGTGTCGAATGAGATCGTTGGCATCCGTTCGCGGACACGCCGCATTACCAACTGGGCATCTGGATGCTCGTCCGACTCCACAACAACCCTCAGAACCTCACGCCGTTGGTGAGTAACCCTGGCACCTGCCTTGCGGCATGCCGCCTTCAGGGCTTTGAGTCTCGTCTCGGTCTTGTAGCTCAGCGGAACCTCCTACATACGACACGTTCCCTCTTCGGAATGACTATACAACTAGCGAGGCCGGACGACAACATGATGCCGAGGGGAAAGTGGGGTTAGAGCTTTGTGTTCGAGTTGCATCATGCTACACTTCCCCGCTTGGCGAGGCCGCTGCGAGTCCATCATCAGGACGCTCTCTACCACATCACGTCACGCAGACAGAGCTCATCGAGACAGTCGCATACACACTGCTGTCCGTCTCCATCACTACCAACTCACAGAGGTTGCCGATTATCTCGGTCTTCACTTCTCAGCAATCAGTGTCGTCGCGAAGCAGCAGGATGCGCGCA
>Ga0180432_10003681_pt1 | contig 21654 bp, 14 predicted proteins | sample SS_ome_10_FD_132414 | JGI IMG/M metagenome (GOLD analysis project Ga0180432, IMG submission 132414) | Hypersaline lake sediment archaeal communities from the Salton Sea, California, USA - SS_1_MS_2 metaG | ecosystem: Environmental > Aquatic > Non-marine Saline and Alkaline > Hypersaline >...
GCCACGGGAAACTCCGGTCCGGAGGCTTCTCAGTCTCCCATGGAGCCGGCCGTGTATTCCAGTAACCATTTCGCCGTAGACCTCTACCACCGGCTCGGCAAGGAAAAGGCCGGGGAGAATCTCTTTTTCTCCCCTTACTCCATGACCACCGCCCTGGCGATGACCGCCGAGGGGGCCCGCGCCGAGACCGCGCTTCAAATGGGTCGGGCGCTCTGTTTCCCGGAATCCCTCCGGCAAAAGAAGTGCCACCTCCCCTGGGACCTTGCCCCCCTTCACACTGCCATGGCCCAACTCCACCGGCTTTTCAATGGGCCTGAAAAGGCGGACCAGGCCGAGATCCGCGCCCGAATCAAGGGACTCCGGAACCGTCTTGAGGCCGCTCAAAAGGCGTCGGCGGAAGCCAAAAAGGCTCACAACTGGCAGGCCTATCGGGCAGCCGCCCAAGAAGAGCAAGAGATCGCCTCCCGGCTCAACGACCTGCTGGCCCGGGTGGATCAGTATGAGCTTCGCGTGGCCAATGCCCTTTGGGCCGAAAAGACCTATCCCTTTAAGGAGTCCTACCTGAAAACCATCGCCGAATATTATGGGACCGGATCCGCCTTCCCGGCGGACTTCCGCAAAAACTTCCAGGCCGAGCGGGTGAGGATCAACCGCTGGGTGGAGGAGGAAACCAGCGACCGCATCAGGGATCTCATCCCGGCAGGTGCCCTGGACCCGTATACCCGGCTGGTGCTCACCAATGCCATCTTCTTCAAGGGAGAATGGTCCCGGCCCTTCCAGGAAAAGGCCACCCGGACCGAGCCTTTTACCCTCTCGGAGGGCACCACCATCCAGGTACCCATGATGAACGCCAGAGCCCTGGACGTGGCCCGCTATGCCGCCTTCCAGGCGGACGGATCCTTTTTCAACACCCCTGCCACCATCGAACGGGGACAAAAAGCAGGCCTCTACCCGGGGGAAGACGGATTCAGCATGGTGGAACTCCCCTATAAAGGCGGCGACCTGGCCATGGTCATCATCGCCCCCAACCGCCCTGGAGGCATGGGCGCATTGGAAAAGGGCTTCACCACCGAGGACCTGGACGACTGGATTGACAAGCTCCAGGAGCGGAAGGTTCATGTTTCCCTGCCCAATTTCAAGCAGGAAACCTCCTACGAGATGAAGCCCACCCTTCAGGCCTTGGGCATGGACCGGGCCTTCGTGGATCCCTTCAAACCCAACGGTGCCCAGTTCGGCGGCATGACCACGAGCACGGACCCCCTGAAACAGCTCTACATCACCCAGGTGATGCACAAGGCCTTTGTGGAGGTCAATGAAAAGGGCACTGAGGCCGCGGCGGCCACCGCGGTGATCATGGCCCGGGCTACGGCTGCCCTCACCACACCTTTTATCCCCGCCTTCAAGGCCGACCGCCCCTTTATCTACCTCATCCGTGACCGGCGCACGGGTACCATCCTCTTCCTGGGCCGGATGATGAATCCCCAAGACTGACAGACCCCGCGGTCCGGGTCTTGATTTTTGTTGCCTGCCCCTTTATTTTCAGCCTGGGGTCGGTGACGACCCCTTGAAGGCCATTTTGATCCAATGCCGAGCCGGCCCATGCGAAAGACTCCGTGGCATATTAAAGATCTCATCGATCTGGAATACCTCCTGGAAAAAGACCACATGGAGGAGGAACAATCCGGGTACCAGGGGATGGCCAAGAGGGACAGGGAGATCTATCTCAAATATATTCGACCCTTGAAAAAAAAGTCACGCACCCTGCCTCCTTCGGACGTGATCCACGCCTGGCTGGAGCGACGAAGGACCTGGAAGGCATCGGATTCGGCTGCGGGGCGGGTATTGCCCGGCGAGGCCTTTGAGGAAATCCGCCGTTTGTCGTCCTACGGCCTAACAGCCGCCGGCCTCGTGACGGGTGCCGGGCTCGCCTTTTCCCTGCTAAGTTACAGGGGAGCGGCCCCTGTAAATGTCTCCACCTATCTCGGGACCTTTGTGTTTCTCCAGCTCTTGTTGCTTCTTCTCCTCCTGGGCCTGTCTCTCCTTCGCAGGTTCAAGCGTCTCCCTTTGCGTTCTTCTCTCGTGTTTATCCTGGTGACCGGGCTCATGACCGCATTGATGGAAAAGATCCGGCAACAGGCCTTCAAGAAGACCGGTGGAACGGAAAAAAACGCCCTTGAAGGGATCAAGGGTCTGGTGAAGGGGAAGAGACAGATCTATGGTTCCTTGTTCTACTGGCCTGTCTTTATCCTGGCCCAGGTCTTTGGGATTGCCTTTAATGTGGGGGTCCTTGGGGCCACCCTGGTAAAGGTCCTGGGTGCGGATATCGCCTTTGGTTGGCAGTCCACGGTGCAGTTCAGTGTCCAGGCGATATTTCATGGGGTCAAAATCCTGGCCTTGCCGTGGTCCTGGTTTCTGCCTGCACCCATCGCCCACCCCACCCTCGACCACATTCAGGGGAGCCACATGATATTGAAAGAGGGGGTCTATCATCTTTCCACGGCGGATCTTGTCTCCTGGTGGCCCTTTCTCTGCCTCTCCGTGTTTTTTTACGGTCTCGTGCCGAGGCTCATCCTCTTGCTGATCGGTTTTTTCGCCCAGCAAAGGGCCCTAAAAAGGATTGACTTCAGTCATACCTCTTGTGAGAGGCTCCTTCGCCGGATGAGGACGCCGCACCTGAGTGTTGAGGGGAAGCCTGAACAATCCATTCCCTCCCGGGTAAAGGATCCCGGGGATGAAGGCAAGGAAATTTCGACCGGCTCCATGGAACCAACCCCATCTTCATTGGATAGGCGCCTCATTGTACTGGTCCCCGACGAGATCTTCCATGCATGTCCTGAAGGGGAACTTGAAAAGATTCTCACCTCAATGGGTTACTCCCTTCTGCGTAAAATGAGGTTTGGCGAGGATGAAAAAACAAACCAAGAGGTCATCAACCACATCCTGCGCATGCACCAGGAGATCGGCCCCACGGCGGTCATGATACTCAGGGAGGCTTGGTTGCCGCTTATTCGGGAAGACATGGATTTTCTGAAACACCTGAGAAAGGCCCTGGGAAAAACCTCCTCCTTGAAGATCGGCCTTATCGGTCGACCAGCCCCGGAGAGTATTTTTACCCCTGTGAAAGAAGAGGACTGGAAGGCCTGGCAACAAAAGATCCGGGTCCTGGGAGACCCCTACCTTGGCCTGGAGAGGATGGTCACGCACCATGACTGATGGCGTCCCTGAATTCGCCGTGGTGGGGCACCCCAACGAGGGGAAATCCGCTGTGGTTTCCACCTTGGCCGAGGATGACAGTGTGCGGGTCACGCCCTTCCCTGGAGAGACCCTGGTCTGTAAGACCTATCCCGTGGTCATCGACGGCAAAGAGGTCATTCGCTTTACGGATACCCCGGGCTTCCAGAGCCCGAAAAAGACGCTGGCCTGGATTAGGGCCCATGAACGTGAGGGGGCGAACATCCTTGAAGCGTTCTTGAAAACCCACCAGGGGGATCCCGCCTTCAAGGACGACTGCGAGCTCCTCAGGCCCATTGCCGCAGGGGCGGGGATCATTTATGTGGTGGACGGGTCCAGGCCGGTCCGCAGGGTGGATGCCTCGGAGATGGAGATCCTGCGTTTGACCGGTCGCCCCCGCATGGCCGTCATCAACTGCAAAGAGGATAAGACGGAACACCTGGAGCAGTGGAAGGAGGCCTTTCGGAAACATTTTAACGCCACCCGTGTCTTCAATGCCAACAGGGCCACCTATGCCGAGCGGATCCAGCTGTTGGAAAACCTTGGGGGTATTGACCAGGATTGGGCCCCCGCCCTGGAAAAGGTGATCTCCGCCTTTCAGGAAGATTGGAGACAGCGAAACGCCGTCACCGCCGATATCATCTGCCAAATGCTGGAATCCTGTTTGACCTATTCCGTTCAGCGCAATTTCACGGAGGCGGCCTCCGAGGCCGAACTCAAAAAGGACATGCAACAGGACTTTAACCGGGCCATCCATAAAATCGAGCACAAGGCCCATGAGCAAATTAGGAGGCTCTTCAAGCACAACATCTTTAACTGTGAGCTTCCGGCCCACTCCATTTTAAAGGAAGACCTCTTCAGTAAAAAGACCTGGCAGTTCCTGGGGATCACCCCCAAACAGCTGATCACGGCATCCGGTATAACAGGCGGGGCCATTGGCGCGGCCTTTGATGTGGCTGCGGCGGGTCTCACCTTCGGCATCTTTACCGCCATCGGCGGGACCCTCGGGGCCGGTTGGGCGGCCCTGGGAGGGGGGAAAAGGCTTTCCAAGGCCAAGGTAAAGGGCTTGAGCCTGGGCGGGGAGCAGATCCGTGTGGGCCCCATCAGGAATATCCAGTTCCTTTTTATCCTCCTGGATCGGGCCCTGATCTTTTATTCCCACATCATCAACTGGGCCCATGGACGCCGGGATTACCCCGATCCGGCCCTCCAGGGAAAGGAAAAGGTGGGATGGACGGCCCGGTGGGATCAGCGCTCCAGGAACCTCTGCCAGTCTTTCTACGCCGCCCTTCAAAACCAGGACGAGGCCAAAAAGGCAAAGGCCCGGGAGGCCCTCAAACAAAGGCTGGAGCAAGAATTGTTGAAAACGTCCCAAGGTGAAGAAAAATGAGGAACCAGGGCCGGGAGGCCGATACCACCACTGTAAAAGAAAGCCGAATCATACACTGGCACCAGCTTGATCCGGAAGAGGCCCGGGACAAACTGCAATCCTCCTCTAAGGGGCTGACTTCCGATGAGGTTCTGCGGCGCCTGGAGCATTACGGCCTCAACGCACTGATCGAGAAAAGGCGCAAACCGTTGTGGATGATGTTTCTGGATCAGTTCAGGGATTTTATGATCCTGGTCCTGATGGCCGCAGCGGTTGTGGCCGGCGTGATCGGCGAGCTTTCCGATACCATCGCCATTGCCGTAATCGTCCTGCTGAACGCCATACTCGGGTTTGTTCAGGAGTACCGCGCCGAAAAGGCCATGGCTGCGCTCAAAAAGCTGGCAGCCCCTTCGGCCACCGTCATCCGGGACGGGCGACCCGGATCAATCCCTGCGGAACAGCTTGTTCCCGGGGACATCATCCTCCTGGAGGCCGGAAATGTCATCCCGGCTGACATCCGGCTCACGGAGACGGTCCAGTTGCGAATCGATGAAGCGGCCCTGACCGGGGAGTCCATGCCGGTGGAAAAAGACAGGGCCCCACTCAGGGAGGCAGACCTGTCCATGGGGGACCGCAGGAACATGGCCTATAAAGGCACCGTGGTCACTTACGGGCGCGGCCGGGGCCTGGTGGTGGCCACCGGGATGCAGACCGAACTGGGGCGGATCGCCGCTCTGATCCAGGACCAGGAAGAAGGGCGGACCCCGCTACAGAAACGGCTCGCCTCTTTCGGCCGGAAGCTTGCCTATACTGTCCTGGCCATCTGTGTCATTGTTTTCCTGGCCGGGCTCCTCCGGGGGGAACCCCCGCTTTTGATGCTGCTCACGGCCATCTCCCTGGCGGTGGCGGCCATTCCCGAGGCCCTCCCTGCCGTGATAACCATTTCACTGGCCCTGGGCGCCAAGAAACTGGTCAAGCAACAGGCATTAATTCGAAAACTCCCGGCGGTGGAAACCCTGGGTTCGGTGACCTACATCTGCTCTGACAAAACCGGGACTTTGACCTTGAACTGCATGACCGTGGAAAAGGTCTATGGAGACGGGAGGCAGTACCGGGTAGAAGAACTGCCGGCCTCAGAGGAAGAGGACGACGGAGAGAGCCCTCCCCCAGGCGTGAATTCCCTGGACCTGTTGATGAAGGCCCTGGCCCTTTGCAATGACGCGCGCCTGGATGTTTCGGGCGTCCTTATCGGAGATCCTACTGAGACCGCCCTGTTCAACCTGGCGCGGGGAAAAAACGTCCTTCGAGACAAGCTTGACGCCAAATATCCCAGGCTGGCTGAAATCCCCTTTGACTCTGAGAGAAAACTGATGACCACTTTTCATCCCTGGGAAAAAGACCGGATTATTTCTTTCACCAAGGGCGCGGTCGAGGAAATCGTGGAACGCTGCGAGAAGATATTAACCCATCAAGGTCTGGAAGGAATCGACCGATCAAAAGTGGAGGAGACGGCCGAAGCGTTTGCCGGCCAGGGCCTGAGGACCCTGGGGTTCGCCATGCGGGTTCGGGGCGCTCTTCCTGATCCCCTGACTTCCGAAGAGGCGGAAACGGGTCTGGTCATGCTCGGGGTGGTGGGCATGATGGATCCACCCCGGCCCGAGGCCGCCGAGTCGGTTGGCCTCTGTCGATCCGCGGGCATCCAGCCGGTGATGATTACCGGAGACCACCCCCTGACGGCAAAGGTGATCGCCCGAAGGGTGGGGATCATCCATGGGGAGGGAGAAACCGTCATGACCGGCCGGGAACTGGCCCGGCTTTCCCTGGAGGAATTCGAAGACAAGGTGGAAAAACTGCGGGTCTATGCCCGGGTCGCCCCGGAGCAGAAGCTTAAAATCGTCAAGGCCCTGCAGGATAAGGGGCAGTTTGTGGCCATGACCGGAGACGGGGTCAACGACGCCCCGGCCTTGAGGCGGGCGGATATCGGTGTGGCCATGGGCATTACCGGTACCGATGTATCCAAGGAAGCCTCCCACATGATCTTGCTGGACGACAACTTCGCCACCATCGTCAGGACCGTCCAGGAGGGCCGGCGTATCTTTGACAACATTCGCAAGTTCGTCAAATACACCATGACCAGCAATTCGGGGGAAATCTGGACTATTTTCCTGGCCCCCTTCCTCGGTCTGCCCATCCCCCTGTTGCCCATCCACATCCTGTGGATCAACCTGGTGACGGACGGTGTGCCCGGTCTGGCCCTGGCCGCCGAGCCGGGGGAAAAGGATATCATGAGCCGGCCCCCGAGGGGCCCGAAGGAAAGCATCTTCGCCAGAGGTCTCGGTGCCCACATCATCTGGGTGGGGCTGCTCATGGGCGCCGTTTCCATCGGCACACAGGCCTGGTTCATCGACCACCAGACCCACTGGCAAACCATGGTCTTCACCGTCCTCTGCTTGAGCCAGATGGGTCACGTCCTGGCCATCCGGTCGGAACAGGAGGCCTTTTTCAGGCAGGGGGCCTTATCCAACAAACCGCTTTTCGGCGCTGTCTTGATGACCTTTGCCCTTCAAATGGCCACCATCTATGTGCCGTTCCTGAACCCCATTTTCAAAACGGTGCCCCTTTCAGCAAAGGAATTAATGATCACAATCCTGCTTTCAGCCGTTGTCTTCCTGGCGGTGGAAGTAGAAAAGGCATTTAAAAGGGTCAAGGCCAAATGACTTCCTGCCCGGAGCGCAGAAGAGGCGTGCTCATGAATTTCTTCGCCGGTATGCTATACCATTTCAAGGGATTGAAACTTGCACTGAAAAGCCCGAAGCTGTTCTTGCTGGGTCTGTCCCGGTTGATTGTGGTCGCCTTCTTCGTGATTACCTTGGCCGGGCTGGTCCTATACCACCATTCGGCCATCCTCAACATTCTATGGGCCCGGCCGGAAAGCGCGTGGCTTATCTGGTTGTGGCATCTGGTATCTTGGCTGCTGACCCTGGTCCTGATCGGGCTTTCAGGGATAGTCGCCTACCTGATTTCCCAGATCCTGTTTTGCGTCCTCATCATGGATCTCATGTCCCGTATTACGGAATCCATAATGACGGACCGGGTCAGGGAACCGCAAAAGATGGCTTTCTGGCCTGGGACAATACAGACCTGACTCCCGCAAGACGCCTAGACCCCTTCAAGAAGCGGTGGAATCTCCTGACCAAAAACATCCTCTTTCACCTGGGATTCGGGGTCCCGTTTCTGATACCCGGACTCAACATTTCTGAGCTACGACGTCAAAAGGTCAATGGGCCTGTACTTATTCTGAGCGCCAAGCGAACGGCGGATGACAGGGTCAGGGGGTTGCAGACGGGCGGGGATGATTATCTCATAAAACCATTTGTCTTTTCCGAACTGCTTGCCAGAGTCCATGCATTAATTCGGAGAGCCTGCGGTTCTTCAGAGCCCGCGAGCCTGACTTTTGCGGATCTCTCCATGGATTTGCTTAAAAGGGAGGTATGCCGGGCAGGACAAAACATTCAGTTGAACTAAGCGCTTCGCGCAGTTACGCTCACGCCAATTCAAGGTCCTAATTTAATTCGGATTTTTGATCACCTGAAAAGGGTGTGGTATACCTCCTATATTCATTTCAACCCCATAAAAAGGAGGCATACCATGACACCCTTAAGACAGCGTGTGATACAAGACCCTCAGCTCAAAGGCTACAGCGAAAGTACACAGCAACTTTATGTCAGTGCCGTTCGGCAGTTGTGCGATCATTTCGACAAACCCCCTGGCAGGATCACTGAAGAGGATCTGCGAGATTACTTCCTGCACGGCAAAAATGTCAGGAAATGGAAACGCAGTACCAGCACTGTCGCCCTTTGCGGTATCAAATTCTTTTATGAAAACACCATCAAACGCCCCTGGCCAACGCTGCTCTTTATCCGCCCCGGGCATGAAAAAAAACTTCCCGTCGTCCTCAGCCGCGATGAAGTCCGTCAGCTTTTGAGCAACATAGAGCTGTTGCGTGAACAATGGAAAACCCACAGAAACAAAGTCTGGATATTCCCTTCGGCCGGCAATAGAGGCACAAATATGCCCGATGCTGCAAAACCGCTAAGCAACAGCAGCGTGCAGGCCGCTTTTCGCAGCGCCTTGAAAGGTGCCGGTATCAACAAAAAAGCGACGGTGCATACTCTGAGGCATTCCTGGGCCACCCATCTCCTGGAAGCCGGCATCAACCTGCGGTTGATTCAGGTCTGGCTGGGTCACAGTAGCCCTGCCACTACAAGCGTTTACACGTAGCTGACTGAAAAAGCAAAGACCGTGGCCGTAAAATCCATCAATGAGTTGATGGACGATCTTTGATGCGCCGTGGTCGAGCTGGCGGATATATTCCGCCGCTACGGACCCGATTACATTGATCGCTTCGGCGCCCGCATGTTGCCTACCCACCATCGGGCAATGCAGGATATTGGCGCATGCCGTACCGAACAGATGGGAGGACATCTGTATTGCTGTGAAAACCCGGACTGCCAACATCTCCTCTATGCTTATCATTCATGCGGCAACCGAAGCTGTCCCAAATGCGGCCAGGACAAAACCCAACGCTGGATAGAAACACAGCACAACTTACTGCTGCCGACAGTATATCTGTCCACATTGCGGCGCCAAACTGATTCGGGTCAAATCACTGCCAAAATCATCAAGAGATCCCCCATGAACACCCTGCATTTTGCCAAATGGTCCAATTCCTCGCTCAGGGCATCGTTCCATGAACCGTGCCACAGGGATATTGCGCCCTTTATCAGCCAAAATCATCCATACCCAACCAACCAATATCCTAAAAAGCCCTCGACTGGCATACCAAAGAGCATATCTCAAAGAAAATCTTTACACACACTCCCCACTACCCTAATATTCTCTGTGCAGAACGGTATATCTTCACCCTGAGTCCGCTTACTTCAAAATCCAGATGACACAAACGGCTTAGTTCAAGAGATATTATAGATATCTCCAGGATGAGTTTAGATATGAGTGGATAGGAATCAAGAAAGAGGCGGCGGAAAAACTCACAAAGGATTTGCAGAAAGTAATCTATAATATCGCACAAGAGGAGAATTATACTTTAATCGTGGGAACCATGATGATGGGCCTGATTTATTACAGCGAATCCATTGATATTACCGACAGGGTCATAGAGGCCTATGACAAAATGAAACAGTAGACTCTGGGAAGAAAATATTATCGGTCTGCACCTATCCCTAGAAAGACCCTGGGGCATCGGTTTAGGCGTGTCCAGGCCCGAGAGGCGAGGATGAAGGTTCCTCCCCGCCCCTGGCGTGGGTCAGGATACCTCCACAACCTGCACGTCAAAGACCAGTGTGCGCTCTTGAAAAGGATGGCCGCTTTCCCGAAGCGCCTCATCCTTTTCTCCTCCCTTGATGGTGCGGAGGTTAAAAGCCTTCTTCATCGGCCATCTTTGGGGGGGAGGGTGATGGTTTTGCTGTCCCCCGGCTCCATTCCCAGGACCCCCTCTTCAAAATCTTTCAGGACCTCTCCATGACCCAGGGTGAACTCCATGGGTTCATGGCTGCATGAGACATAAATGATATCACTGGTCTCCCATTAAAATCAGGAGAATACCAGTCGTCCTGTATACACAGGCTGTTTTCTCCCGGTTGACTTCACCGGAATTATCGCCGAAAATAGGCCGAATTACTTTGTTTTGTCGAGAAATTCACGCTATTTTAAGCAGTTATCGCCTATAGACCGAATTTTCCCCGGACAACACTCATATTGCACAATAAGGTCACACCGTTGTTGCAAACGAATTGACATGATTAATCCAAAACTCGAATTAAAACAGCTGGTTGACTCAATTTACAGGCAGATCGTGGAAGTCACTACTGGTGAATTCCAGATTTAACGCGCTAAAAGGAGCCTTTTAAAGACCAGGAAAGCAAAAGAGCGGATTCTTAAGCCTTCCTTTATGCAACAACGGGGTTCAGCATCCCCGGAGAGGTTTGACTTTCTCCCATGTCCTCCAGGAAAACCCAGAAAAGAAAAAGCAAAAAAGACAAAAAGCTCAAAGAGCGCCGCCGCAAACTGGATCATGCCGCAAAAAGGGATAAAGCCGACTTACTCTTTTATCAAGCAACCTGGTATTGGGACAGCGGAAAGTTGGATAAGGCATTGGGCTTTTTGGAAAGGGCCTTGAGGCTGGAACCGGCCAATGAGGAGTTCTTGAGGGCCCTGGCCGGCCTCGGCCATGAGATGGAGAGGCCCGACGTGGAGCTGAAAGCCCTTATCAACCTGCATTCCATGGGTCTGCTGCACGTTGAGATGATGCCCACCCTGTGCACCCTGCTGAGAATGGATAAAAAATACGATCAGGCCCTGGCATTGATTAATAAGACCCTTCCGCTTATTCCAGCCATGAAAGTCCGGAATAAAAGGGGCCTTAAGGCGTCTCTCGTCCAGGAGCAAAGGTACTGCCAGTTTCAAGTCGAAGCCGCTGAAAGCATCAAGGCGAAAAAGAGAAAAGAAGACATCCCGCCCTCTCCTGAAAAAAAGGCCGAACAGAAAAGGCCCCCGGCGGCAAGTCCTCCCTCTTCTCCTGCTCCACCAGCAACAGGCACCCGTCTCCCGGAGATCCGCATATCCGTCGAGTTGGATGCGCAGGCATTTGAAAAGGCCTTGGTAAACAAGGTCGTTGCGCCGCCTGATCACTATGAACTGGCCCTCGAGGCACAGATGGTGAGGTTCAGGGAGACCTTCGAAAATCTCGTCTCTCTCCGCTCTTTGAGGCAGGTCCGATCCTTCTGGTACCAGGAAGAGACGGCCCGGAAGATCCTAAAGGGCTTCAGGGGCAGGGCCCTGCTTGCCGACGAAGTGGGTCTTGGCAAAACCATAGAAGCGCTTATGGTCCTCAAGGAATACATCCAACGCGGGATGGTAAAAAGCGCCCTCATCCTGACACCTACGCCGCTTGTGATTCAATGGCAAGAGGAACTGCGTACTAAATTCGATCTCGAATTTCCATCCACAAATGACCCGCATTACCGGACGGACGAAGCCTTCTTCTGGAAAAAACCCTTTATCCTCTCCTCCATCAACATCGCGAAATCAAGAAAAAATTTTGCTCTTGTGACCGAAAGGGAATACGACATGGTGATCGTGGACGAAGCGCACCATCTCAAGAACCGCAACACCCTCAACTGGAAACTTGTCAACGCCCTCAAAAAGAGATTTCTGCTTTTGCTGACCGCCACACCGGTGGAAAATAACCTGATGGAAGTATATAACCTGGTCACTCTTCTGAAGCCGGGCCAGTTAAAAACGGCTTCCGATTTCCGGAAGGATTTCATGACCCGGGGCGATCCCACGGACCCGAGAAACCGGGACAGGCTCAGAACGCTTCTCGGCCAGGTCATGATACGCAATACGAGGGCCCTGGCCCGGGTGAATATCCCTCCCCGATTCGCCCGGACCACAAGGGTGCGGCCTCTTCCCTTAGAGCTTGATCTCTATGAGAGGATATCGGCCCTGGTGAAGGATATCACGGCAACAAACGGTCATGGTCAACGGCTCATTCTTAAAAACCTGCTCGAAGAAGCAGGTTCTTCTCCGCGTGCCCTCGGCCTTACCCTGGAAAAAATGCTTGGTAAAAGGGATGTGCTCCTTGGCCATGAAGGGGAGATCCAGGCCATCCTTAACATGTGCCGGAGCATCGAGGAGAGCAGTAAAGACGTCAGGCTTCTTGAAATCATCCGCGAATCCCGGACCAAGAAGGTTCTCTTCGTCAAGTATCTCGGCACACTCGATCATGTCTCCGAATTCCTGACACGAAAGAAGATCCCCCATGCCCTTTTTCACGGCGGTCTGGACAACCGGATGAAGGAGGAACAGATCGGGCTTTTCAGGGAGAAAAAAGGTATCCTTCTGACCACCGAAATAGGTGGTGAGGGGCGCAACCTTCAATTCTGCCACAGAATGATCAATTACGACCTCCCCTGGAATCCCATGAAGATAGAGCAGCGGATCGGCCGGCTTCACCGGATCGGGCAGGAGAACGAGGTGATCATTGACAACCTGTGCGCTGCGGGGAGCATAGAAGATTACATGCTTGAACTCCTGGATAAGAAAATCAATATGTTCGAGATGGTGATCGGAGAAATCGATATGATTCTGGGCCGGATTGAGGGGGAGCATGATTTTTCCGACACGCTCTATGAAATATGGCTCGCATCGGGCTCCGGGCAGGACAGATACCAGGCATTTAACCGGCTGGGAACCAGGCTGAAAAGGGCCAAGACCAGCTATGAAAAAACAAAATCCCTGGATGAAAAGCTTTTTGGAGAGGACTATGAACTCTGACCCGGGGAATGAACTGTTACGGTTTGCCGGACATTTTCTCGAAGCCCGGGGGGCGGTTCTGGAGGGCAAAAACGATGAACTGGAGGCCGTCCTCCCGAAGGAATTGGCCGAATTTCTGGAGGTTCCCGAATATCTCCGGATCAGGTCCGATTCCCGAGATGAAACCGACGGTGCTTATTCGATCCATTACGGCTCTGCACTGATAGATAAGATGATAAAGGCGGCTTGCGCCGAGGCCCCTTTGCTGGCCTGTGAACTCAAGTTTGACTATATGAAAAGTGATGGATTCGATCGCTTGGTCAAAGAGCAATTCCGTTTTCACGAACTATTGGTCCGGTTTCAGTCTTTCGCAAACATCAGAACGGATTATCTCATCCTTACCTGCCGCTATACGGCCCAGAGCGACGAACAGAAGGAGGGAATGATCCATCTGGGATTCAACTATGACACAGGGGCTTTCATTCCCGGCATCGCCGAGACGCCCTCCACGGCAAATAAGATCTTCAAAACGGGAACGAAAATCCCGCGAGACGAAAAACCCGTTCATAAGATGTTAAAACAGCTCCGTGATCGCTCACAGAATATCATCATGCAGGAGCTCGTCCCTTTCAGGGAAAGCATGGCCAGGCGTTTCAGGAGAGATGCAGGCCATCTGGACGAATATTACAGGGCATTGGAAAAGGAGATGAGGGCAAATCTCGAAAGACAGGGGCTTTCCGATGAACTCATCAGGGACCGTAAAGAAAAAATAGGGTTACTTCCCCTTGAATTGGAAAGAAAAAAGGATGACCTTTTCAAGAAATACAGCATCAGGATCCGGATTACTCCTTGTGCGATCCTCTTTATCACCACGCCCGCGGTAAAAATACTCTACAGCATGCGTGCGGCCGGAAAGCATAAAACCTTTTCTTTTATCTATAATCCAATCAAGAAAGCCGTCGATCCCCTCGTATGCCAGGGTTGCGGCACGAGCATGACAGACATTTACCTCTGCCGTGATCTCCACCTCCTTTGCGCGGAATGCCGCCAAAGATGCCCCATTTGTCAATAGGGCCTTGATCGCGGAAAAATGACCATACCCCATTGTTGCATAAAAGGCGCCTAAGAATCCGCCTCCCACCCCCCTGGATCAGGATACCTCAAGGACCTGGACGTCAAAGACCAGTGTGCGCTCTTGAAAAGGATGGCCCCTTTCCCGAAGCGCCTCATCCTTTTCTCCTCCCTTGATGGTGCGGAGGTTAAAAGCCTCTTCATCGGCCATCTTTGGGGCCTGGGCCTCCAGGCCTTCTTTGGGGGGAAGGGTTATGGTTTTGCTGTCCCCCGGCTCCATTCCCAGGACCGCCTCTTCAAAATCTTTTAGGACCTCTCCATGACCCAGGGTGAACTCCATGGGTTCATGGCTGCATGAGACATCAAACAAGGTCCCGTTCTTGAATTTCCCTGTATACCGGACTTTTACCCGGCTTCCTATTCTGGCTTGTGCCATAATACCTCCTCCTTTCTTACCGCCTCCCCAAGGGCAACCGGCCACCCCTGAGGAGGGTCTCCGCTGGATATATCAGCTCCACGGAAACGGGCTGTGAGATACGGGGTGAAGTTCCCCCTTTTCATATCGATCAAACCTGAAAGGCTTGAGCAAACGCTGCTCTTCTCCCAGGACCTCTTTGGCCACCAGTTCCCCCACCCCGATCATCTTGTAACCGTGATTGGAGTCCAGGATCATGTAACAATTCTGGTTCATCACATCAAAAATGGGGAAGCTGTCCGGGGTAAAGCAACCCAGGCCCCCGGATGGTTCGTTTTTGTACAATTGGTGCTTGCCTTCATATCGCTTCTGGCAATGGGCCAGGGCCGAGGTCCACATGTGGACGAACTCGGGCGTCACCGTATAATCCGGGGAATCGATCCCGTAAGGATCCACCTTTACATCCCCCTCCACGATATAGGGCGCTGCCCCACCCTGGACCCCGCCAAAGCCGAAGTCAGGCTTATAGTAGATGCCCCACATCTCTTCGGTAATCAGGGATCCGTCCTCGCTGGAATAGAGGGGGGCTGCTGAATCCACATGGATCACAGGAGGCATCTTTCCCTGGTTGTCCATGGCATACGCGGGCTCCACCCCCAGAACACCCTCCACCAGGCACCAGTAGGTCCACATTGGGTTCCCGGTGTGGATCTTTCCATCAGGGCCCTTGATATCAATCTCATTGGGAAGACCCAACATGTCCCAGAATGTCTTGGCCCAGGGACCGGGTGCCGCAATGACCCAGTCACACTGGATCCGGCCCTTGGAGGTCTCCACCGCTGTCACCGCACCGTTATCGGTCTTAAGACCGGTGACGCTCACTCCCGTAAGGATACGCACCCCTTCGGCCTCCGCCTTATCGGCCAGACTGTAAAGGGATCTCATCTGATTGGCATATCCCCCCTTTTTCTCGTGCAACACCGAAGTGATCTGTTTGGCCTGCCAGTCGTCAAAGATATGCTCCTTCATATACCGGAGGCAGTCCTTTTCCCCCTCGATGAATTCCGATTCATACCCGATTTCTTTTTGCTGTTTGTAGATCTCGGCCACATCGGCGTGCATGGATTCAGGGGATATCTGCATATACCCCACGGGATGGTAGCCGTATTTCTCTGCATCCTCCTCCCATATGGCCACGCTGTGGGCCATGAGTTCCCGCATGGCAGGCTGGAAATAGTTGTTTCGGATCACCCCGCAGGCGATACCCGATGCCCCGGCCCCTATGGATGTCTTGTCTATGACCAGGATATCCTTCCCTGAGCCCGATCCTTTCTCCCTGAGCGCCTTTCCCAGGTGCCAGGCGGTACTGAGGCCGTGTATCCCGGCCCCGATGATGATGTATTTACACTGCTTTGGAAACGCCATAATTGATCCCCCTTTACATGTAAGGGGCATCTCAAAGAGATGCCCGGCCTTTGTTGTCCTGATTAAAGCTTATAAACTATTTCAGTTCCTTAACGCCTGACCCCATTCCGTCTCCAATCCTCATAATGGAATTTGAGACAAAACATGGTTTATCCTCCTTTATGTTTATATATTACGCCCTGTCTTCCAGGCTCACATCATCGAAATGATCCACCCTGTTCTTGGCTTGATGGATCGCCGTCGGCAGCGCGGCATCCTGGGGAAGGTCGCCGCCATCTATGAGATGGGACAACCGGTCCAAGGCCTGATATATTTCTTGACGCTCCGATTCGGAGAGCATCCTTATGGCATGGGCGATCTTGTGGTGGACCGCAGGGGGACTGTCTTGAGCCAGGGAACGGCCCTTTTCTGTCAGGGCGATGTTCACGACCCTGCGGTCTCTGGACGCCCGGCGTCTCCTGAGAAACCCCTTTTTCTCCAGCCGGTCTACAATCCCTGTCACGGTGCTCACATTGGCCATAATATTTTCCGCAATGCCCGACATGGACATCTTGCCGTTCTCATACAGGCATTGGAGACACAGGAGCTGCGGTACGCTTACATTGTAGGTTTTGGCCAGCTCCTTGGTGTGGAGCGCCCGCAAGCGGACATATTTGCGGATCAAGGATACAATCTTTTCAGTCAGGTACTCACTCACGGCCGGTTGCATGCCTTTCTTCCCCCTTTCAGGGCCATATCCTTAGTATTTGGATAATTTCACTTCAAATTATCACAGATAAAATAATATGTCAAGCCACAAAATTCCGAATCCCTTACGGCGCCCCTGAGTCTTGAACATCTACGTCCCTTTTCCTTGACACCTCAGGCCTATTCCACCATACTCGCCCTAACTCATTAACACCTCTCATCGTAACCGATCATCGCGCTCATCGCCCTGAGAAAAAAACAAATGAAGCAAATATTCATTTGTATCCTCTCCTTATTATCCTTTTTAAACATCCCTCCCGTCTCCGCGGGCAATCAAGAGAAGACAAGAAAGTATGCCTATGAAGACACCAAACGCCTTGTCGCTTTGGTCCAAGATGCGGCTTCCCTGATAGAAAAAAAGGGACGGGATGCCTTCAAAGAATTCAGCATCAGGGGTTCGAAATGGCTGACCGACAAGCATTATCTCTTTGTCTACGATGCCGGGGGCACCTGCGTGTTCCACCCGGTCCAGCCGGACTTAATGGGCCAAAATCTAAAACATTTTAAAGACATGGAAGGAAAGGCGGTCATTGCCCTGATCGTGGATGTAGGCAAGAAGCCCCGACCGGATGCGAGCGGCTGGGTCTTCTATTTATGGGAAGGGCCGCACCATACCTATCCCGTTCGGAAAGGATCCTATATCCGTAAGGCGCTCGCCCCTGACGGCAAAATATATCTTGTGGGGAGCGGCCTGTATAACATGAAGATCGAGGAAGTCTTCATAGAGGAGAATGTGGACAAGGCGGCCGAACTTATCCGCCGCAAGGGCAAGGAGGCCGCCTTTCGTGAACTGAGGGATCATTCATGTCCGCTCAATGTCCTGGATTCCTACATCGAGGTCATAGACGCCCAGGGAAATGTCATTGTGGACCCCATGTATCCGCACCTTAAGAGGAAACGAAATATTTCCCTGCAGCGTGATTACATAGGAAGATATCTCTTCACGGAAATCAAGAACGCCCTTGCCCATAAGGACCGGAGCTGGATATTTTACATTAAACCAAATATCAAGTCCGGCCGGCCGGAAAAACACCTCATGTATATCCGTAAGTTGAAAATGGGCAATGAGATATTCTATGTGGCCGCCAACTTTGTGCCGGCGGCCCCTATCTGGATGAAGTAGCAGGGGGCCAAGGATGCCACAAAAACCGAAAGACCTTATTTACGGCCTGGATGACAGGCCGCCCTTCCGGGAAATCCTGGCCCTGGGAATCCAGCACATCTTCCTCATGTCCAGCACCCTGGTTTTGCCCATTGTCCTGGTCACGGAGATCGGAGGCGCGTTTGAGCAGGTCCGTTCCGTGGTGGCCCTCACCATGATCGCATGCGGCATCGGGACCATCGTCCAGGTCTTTCGCCGGCCTTTCCTCGGTTCCGGTTTTGTGTGCCCGAACCTGTGCGGTCCCAATTTTTTTCTCGCCTCCATGCAGGCGGCATGGCTCGGGGGTCTGCCCCTCATGCGGGGCATGACCGTGATTGCCGGCCTGGCCGAGGCCGTTTTCGCCCGTTTTGTCCACAGGCTCAGGGTCCTGTTTCCGCCCGAGATAACGGGCCTGGTGGTGCTCATGGTGGCGGAAGGATTGATCTCCCTGGGGGTTTCCAAGTTCCTGGGCATCAACTTTGAAGGGGAACCCATCCAAAAGACCACCGTGGTCATCGCCTCGGTGACGCTCTTCATCATGATAGGAGTCAATATCTGGGGGAAAGGAAAACTCCGGCTCTACAGCGTGCTCATGGGCTTTTTGTGCGGGTATATCCTTTCTATGGCAACGGGAGTAATCCCATTGGGCCGGCTGCGAGAGGCGCTCCACTCCCCGTGGATCGCCCTGCCCTTTCTGGACAGCCCCTTTGACCTGGCCTTCAGATGGTCCCTGGTCCCTGTGTTTATCATCGTGTCCATCACGGGGGCGCTGAAGTCATTCGGGAACCTGATTATGTGTGAAAAGATCAACGACGAGGCGTGGAATGAACCGGACATGCCCCGCATCTCCAATGGTCTGACAGCCGATGCCCTTTGTGTCACCGTCTCCGGGTTATTGGGGGGGATGGCCTCGGATACATCCGCAAGCAATGTGGCCCTCACCAAGGCCTCTGGGGCCACCAGCCGCACCATCGCTTATATGGCCGGCGGACTCTTCATCCTTTTGGGTTTTTTCCCGAAGTTCTCCGGGCTCCTCTCCGTCATGCCTTCCCCCGTAATGGGGGCCATCCTCATTTACGTGACCAGCTTCATGGTCGTTTCAGGCATCCAGATTATATTGAGCTCGGGCGTGGATACACGAAAGACTTTTGTCATAGGCATCCCCCTCATCTTCGGCCTGAGTCTTGACATTCTTCCTTCCATGTTCTGGGGGATGCCCTACTTTCTCAAGCCCTTGTTTGATTCCTCCCTGACGCTCAGCACCGTCCTGGCGGTGATTCTGCACCAGATCTTCCGGTTGGGGGAATCTCATCAGAATACATGAATCAAGGTTATATGATCTTTCTATCGGTCCTTTCTCTTTGTGCCTTTCATTTCTCGATATTCCATTGCAAAGGGTGAATCATCAATTCACTCCGTTTCATCCCCGCTGCTTCGACCGGCATCCAACACTTCTCGGACTGTTTTGGCCAAATCCGCCTTCATAATCGGCTTATACACAAACGCCTTAATACCGCCTTCTTTGGCTATGTCATCTGAAACCCTTTTACTGTAACCGGTGCAAAGTATCACTGCAATATCCGGTCTCACCTTCATAAGCTCAACAGCCAGCTTATCCCCGGTCATTTCAGGCATGGTCATATCCGTGATGACCAGATCAAATCTATCGGGGGACGAACGAAACGCCTCCAGGGCCTCCACGCTGCTTGTGCTTGCTGTAATTCTGTAGCCCAGACCCTCAAGAATCTGCTGCTGTATTTTTACAATAGAGGGTTCATCATCTACCAAGAGGATGTGCTCCGTGCCCGTGGGCAAAGGTTCAACAGGACCGTCCCGCAGGTCTTCCAAGAGGTGCTCGGCCAGGGGAAGATACACGTAAAAGGTGCTCCCCTTGCCCGGTTCACTGTGCACGGTAATATGCCCTTTATGCGCTTTCACAACACCATGGACCACAGACAGCCCCAATCCAGTGCCTTCATCCTTTTTCTTGGTGGTAAAGTAGGGTTCAAAGATCTTGTCCAGGTGTTTTTCAGGAATGCCTATGCCTGTATCGCTTACCGTGATCATGGCATAATCTCCCGGCGTGACGTCCAAATATCTGTCTTTTATCCTTTTGTCAAAACTGACCGGTTCAACACGGATCTCCAGAATGCCCTCTCCCTCCGTCATGGCTTGCATCGCATTGGTGGCCAGGTTAACAATCACCTGATGGATCTGTGTCGGGTCAGCCTGGACAACCAGTTGTTCCTTGCAGATATTCTCCCGAAAACCAATAGAAGCAGGGATGGCGGATCGGAGCATCTTGAGGGCTTCCTTGATCAGGGGGATGATATAGACAGGCTTCACCTCCTTCTCCTTATCTCGACTGATGGTCAGGATCTGCTTGACCAGATCGGTGGCACGCCTGCCCGCGCTCAACACCTCGGACAGGTTATCGTGCAAAAGCGTTCCCTTTTCAACCGCACCCAATGCCAGTTCAGTGTATCCGATAATGGATGTGAGAATGTTATTAAAATCATGGGCGATACCGCCTGCCAGGGTGCCGATGGCCTCCATTTTTTGCGCATGGATAAGCTGCTCCTCCAGCTTCTTTTGCTCCGTAACGTCACGGAATATGCCCAGGAGATGGGACCGCCCTTCCAGCTCAAAAGGCGCGGCGCTCACATCGGCAGGAAAAGTGCTCCCGTCCTTACGCTTGACCGGGATGTCCTGGGCCAGTGTGATCTCCCCGCGAATCTGCTGCTCAAACGCCGCAATCACGCGAGGCAGATCCTCGGCGGGGTGGATATCATCGACCGACAACCCGGTCATTTCCTCCGGGCTGTAGCCCAGCAATTGGCACATGGCCCGGTTGGTCCGCACGAATTGACGCGTCTCGGTATCCGCCAGCAGGATGCCGTCTCTGGCATTATTGAACATGGCTTCCAGGGTTTGTTCCGATTCTTTAAGGGCTGCCTGGAAATCGGCGCGATCATCTTCCATATCCATGCCATGTAAGGCAAACCCGATATCTCTGGCGATCTCTTCAATAAGCGATACCTCGTCCTTATCATCGGCAAACTCGCGTGGTGCAGAAACCCCAAGATAACCGTAATGCTGATTCTCGTAGAATAAACCGACAGTCAGAGCGGCACACCCACCGTATGTGCCGGCAAGGGGGCAGCTCCCGCAGGACCTCTGGGGCTCAAGGATTGTGGTTGCGCGTGATTTTGCCCGGCCGCGCCTGCAGCATAAAGGCCGTTCCCCTGCTCGAAAGACACGCACAAAGGCCTCAAATGACGCCTCATCCAGCCCCGCCTGAGCTGCCTCTACAAGGTCCGGCGCCTCGTTGGTTACGGCGATCCATGTGGACGGGAGACCCCGCGAACGGACCAGCGTATTGCATGCATTCTGGATAAGAACGTCTCGCCGTTTCTCTTTCACAATGAGCTGATTCACCTCGCGAATGGCGCGCAGCACGCTGTTCAGGTGCTGCTCCCGTTCCTCAGCCTTCTTGCGCTGCACCATTTCGCCGATCAGCCGTGCCGAAGCGGCCAGGCGGCGCCTGGCCAGGTCGATGATATAGGGCGGCCGCGACGGATAGGCCTGAGCCAGAGCACGCAGCTCTTCTATATTGACTTCAAACGCCGTTGCCAGCTCCCGAAGCTTGGTTTCATCTTGGGGCGGATCGCCGTAACCAAAGTCGATCGCACCGATGATCTCGTTTCCCGCGAAGACGGGCAGTGCATAAAGACGGATGCCGCCTTTGCATTCAATGTCTGCCGGGGCCCCGGTTTCTATGGCGGCCTTTGCGGCGTCGTTCCAGCAGGACTCGTGGCAGTGCCAGCGGCCGCAGGCCAGGGCCTCGCCATTGTCATCCGTCCGGCAGAGCGCGCGTGATGCCGCGTCCATGAACCGGCACCACCCCGATGAAAAGATTCC
>Ga0180432_10003684_pt1 | contig 21652 bp, 25 predicted proteins | sample SS_ome_10_FD_132414 | JGI IMG/M metagenome (GOLD analysis project Ga0180432, IMG submission 132414) | Hypersaline lake sediment archaeal communities from the Salton Sea, California, USA - SS_1_MS_2 metaG | ecosystem: Environmental > Aquatic > Non-marine Saline and Alkaline > Hypersaline >...
TATTTTAGATGAAATAATTAAATATTATGATTTTACTGTTATACAAGGTCATAGAGACAAGGAAACTCAAAATGAGGCTTACGCTATGGGCAACAGCAAGCTAAGTTGGCCAAATAGTAAACATAACTCATATCCTTCTGAAGCAGTCGATATTGCACCCTGGCCTATTCCAGCAGGGTGGGGGGATAAGTGGAAAGATAGAGTAAAGTTTTACGAATTGGCCGCCCTGGTTAAATATGAGGCAGCTAAACAAGGAGTTAATATTAGGTGGGGAGGTGATTGGGATAGCGACCATGATTACTGGGACAATTCTTTCGATGATCTAGTACATTTTGAGAGGGTATAGAAATGAGTAAATATTTTGCAAGAACCTTTGTATTAACCTTCGTATCCGTAATTCTAGGTTTCGCTCTAGCTCTAATTACCCGAGATGCAGGACTATTAGCAGCCTATGCAAGCGTAGTTACCGCTTCAGGCGGAATTTACGCCACTAAAAGATACTTGGAGAATAAAAATGCCACTCCTAGTAAATCTACTTAAAATATCTTTCTTTAGATACTACAAACTATTCGGAATAATAGCTATTATTATACTAGGGTGGGTAGGTATATATTGGTACGCAAATTCTATATGTGCCGATAAATTAAATAAAATGGAGCTTGATTTTAGAAATGAAATGTCCGAATTAGTGCAGGAGCGAGAAGAGGCTCTAGACAGGTTGAGGGCAGCTAATAATGAAGTTAGAGTTATTACAAAAGAGGTCATTAAGGAAGTACCAACATATATTAATAATAGTAGCTGTGGCCTTACTGATCCAGGGTTGCGCGACTATAACTCCAAGCTGGAAGAAATATATTCCCCCGCTAGACAGTAATCTAAAGGAGCCGTGTGAACTACATTTGGTGGAAGACACTACTTTGGAAGCTGTTTTAATATCAAACATTAAAAATGTTCAATCTCTAACAGAGTGTGAGTTAAAGCGGAAGGAAATAATAAGACAGTATGAGGAGTTAAGAAAATAGGTCAGTTTTGTACTATTGTCGGTTTTGTACTATTGTCGGTTTTGTACTATTGTCGGTTTTGTACTATTGTCGGTTTTGTACTATACTAGGTAGACTTACATATTAGGTCAGTAACCTTAAAAGGTAACACGCGGTACACGAAATTGTACGAAAGTGGAAATGGTCTTCGGCGCTGACCAAAATTAAAGGGGTACCGGCAAAAGCTGGTACCCCTTCTTTTTTACTTAATCGGACATGCTCCAGTAGCGCATCCCTCATCTTCAAGCTCTAAGATAGAGTCTGTATTCGTATAATCTACCTCTACTAGCGTATTTACATACTCTTCATACGTCTTTTCTGTAACGTATTCTTGGGGTAGATAATTATACCCAAGGTCTTTAGCGGATAAAGTGGGATCTGGTTTAATAAGGAAACTTACTCCAACCATAATATCCCAATTATCTAGAATCCAATTTACAATGTCGTCCTTCTCCTCAGGTACGTACTTAACTGTGATAGATACATTATGATCTACATAGTTACTCTGTACCTTTTTATATCTTTCTAGCTGCTCGATTGCTGTTTCGGCATTTACTTCAATAATCTCCACCGTACCATCTTTTCTCTTAGCAGGTGTAGCCTCAAACTTCCCCTCAAACTTTACAGGTAGGCAGACAAGCGTCCCTGCGCTATCCGCCGGATTAGGCATGGTCCTATAGTTGGCGGCCTGCAGTTTTGGAATGAGTGGGTCATCGTTACCAAAGTTAATCCAGTTAAATAGGTACCTACCATCAGGGTTATGTATTCCTTCGCTAGTATCCATGATTTTGCTAAGTGTACCTGAAGGCTTGACAGTTGTCACGTTTTTCGGGAATTGTAAGCCTAGCTCCTTGGCCATACTTCTAGCACCTACTACAGCTGAGTATCTTAGATTCTTCCAGTCATACTCCGTAATATCAGGACGAGAGGTAATACCTGTAATACCGACACCGCAAAGTCTTAGAAACTCATTGTTAATATGCCAGGATTCCTGTAAAATCTCATCTCTTAGATCAACAACAGTTTGTCTATAGTTTGCTCTAGAAATAACTGTCATTGCTCTATGTAGTCCTGCATTATCGCCTTTAAACTTACCAATGTCCAACTCAGTAAGATTACAGAAGGACTTGTTACCAAGCAAGATCTCTCCACAAGGATTAGTTCCCTTAAAATAAGGTGCCCTGCTTAAGGCGGCTTCACCGTTATAGAATCCTGGTTCGCTACCACCATTTTGGATCATAATATCAAATAATTCAGTAAGCTGGTATCTCGAAGGTTTAGAATAAAATACAAGGGAATTATTTGACATCTGTCTGTGTTTATACCCTTCTTCGTAGCAGTTAGCTTTAAATGCTGCGAAGTCCCTCCACTCTGGATCTCCATAAGGCATCAAGCAGATTTCCGCACTTCGGCGGGAACTTAGCACTGTACCAATGTAGTTATGGATTTCAATGATATTAAGTTTAGTGAGCAGACTACCCGCCCTTTTATTCATAATATCAAATATACCTTTTAGCGCTTTTGCATATGGAAGATAGCCGCTAGAGATCCAGCCATATCCTTTTAAGCGAATACCTGATGCTCTAATCTCTGAAAAATCAATAACTAGTTTTTTAGCTTTATATTTATTAGCTAAAATTTTACCTAGTGTTTTTGCCCAGGCTTCTGCGCTATCTCCAATAGATATATACCACTCTCCATCAATAAAAGATTCTTCGTTATTTTCTCTACCTTTTCCATCTTCCAAAGTTTTAGTGGAAGGAATAATTTCTATCTCAGGAATTACACTTCTAAATCCTGTTAATGTACCGGTAATAGGGGTTACACCTACACCACAACCTTGAAGTAGCAGCCAGAAGGCATCCACCATATCATAAACAGTTTCTAGTATTACGTGGGCACAATTAAACATGCTAGATTCCCTACGCTTACTAATTTCTGTTCCGCCTAGCCACAAGGTTCTGCCAGAAGGGAGAGCCTTACGTTGCAGCATTAGTTGGCGCAGTTCTTCTAATTCACTATTTTCTTCCTCACTAAGATAGACCCACTCTTTAAGTCCTTCGCTAATATCGTGAAGAGGCATACTCGTGAGAACTTGCGCTGTAAGCGCCCGCTCCCACAGCCAACGCTGGTGGTCGATTACCCTATCTACAACCTCTTCCCATGTCTCAATTTCCGTCTCACTCACTGGTCTACAGTAGGTTCTTCTAGTTACCGCTTCTGCTCGTACACTTAGTTGATGCATATTATACTCCTGTAGAGCCGAAGCCATTTGACCCCCTTAAACTCTCTGGTAGTTCTTCTACCTCTACTAGATTAGTATATTCTATTGGCATAATAACCAGCTGCGCTACTTTAGAGTATCTCGATAAATACCTTGGCATCTGGCTCGTATTCTTCAATGCACAAATTATTGGCCCCCTATATTCTGGATCAATAATACCAACTGTGTTAGCTAATACTATTCCTGTTTTAGAAGCTATTCCGCTACGGGGAAATATAAACCCCGCAAATCCTGTAGGAATAGCCAGCTTTATTCCTGTATCAACTTTTTGAATCCTTCCAGGGCTGATATTTATTTCTTCAGTAGTTCGTAAATCTAAACCAGCAGAACTAGGATAGGCTCTAGCTAAACCCAGTTCCTTAATTTTAGGACTAGTATACACTATATGTATAGGGAGCGGGGGGTTTGATACATCAAACATTATTTAATACCTCGTCTAATTGTTTTAAATATTCATTGCCAATCGCATCTTCACAATATGTAGGAAGATCCATCAGCATATAGTTAAGCATAATATTATCACCAAATTCATTTAAGTTTTGAATGTATTTAGCTTTACCTTTTAAGGGTAGATTATCGTATAACTCTAAAGCATTTCCGTATTTTGCAACTAGCTCCTCAGCTCTTTTAGGCCCGACACCTGGTACGCCAGGGACGCTATCCCCGGAGTCACCCATTAGTACTTTAATACTTATATGCTGCTCAATATCATAATTATAATGTTCGCTCCAATTATGATATGTAATCTCCTTTCTAGTTACATATGAAAATCTAGATACTTTAGGGTTGATTAGCAGATCCCAGTCCTTGTCTGAGGATATAAGCCAGATATGTTCATATTTACTAACCTGCGTTTTAGATATATAGGCTGCAATATCGTCTGCCTCTACACCGGGATAGCCCAACACAGTATATTCATATTCTTCAATTAGCTTTTCAACTGTATTGTTGTTAAACTCATTAAAGAACTCCTCCATTTCCTGCTTTTCTTCTTCTGTTTGACTTTCTGCTTTTTCTCGTCTCGCTACTTTATAGGATTCTAGTATCCCGCGTCTAAAAGAGGAGCCCTTATCAGTTAATATGATAACTTTTTTAGCTTTATATGATTTAGCCAGCGAAGCTACAGTACCACAATATTCTTCTGCGAACGTTTTCTTTTTAGCATACTTAAATCTAAAAGCTAAGTTTAGCCCGTCAACAATAAGGAGGCTATCTCCACCTAAATTACCTATTTCATTAAAGTTTTTAGCCATTATTCCACCCAAAACCAATCATTATTATGGATAAGCCAAGGTTCTAGTAAAGTTATTAGGATCTCTTTTTCTGAATAGTAAATGTATCTACTATTGATTGTATCTATAAATATCTTTTGTAATGCTAAGAAGAATTTACCTCTATCTTTCTTAAAGATTAGTAGAGGTATCTTATCCACTTCGCCCGCTTCTCTAATTGTCTGATCCCACCATTTTACCAGTATCGGCGTTTTGTCTGTTAGGATTTTAGAGGTAAGCTGATCGTCTTTATAGTGCTTAACTTCAATACAGCAAACATTGTTATACTTTGGGATATACAAGTCGCCCTTAAGGTCGTGATCTGCTTGAAGGGCTCCCGATCCTGGTACGCGTTCCCATGCGTATCCTGTGTGCCGCCTTAGCAAATCTCTAACCTGCATCTCTGCTCTATTTCCTTTTAATTTTGAAGCTGAAGTCATAGTTTTGATAATCCTTGTACGCGTTCAATCTGTACGTACTCTAGTAGAGGGTGAGAGTAGTCGTGTGATACTAGAAAAGTATTTAGGCTATTTTCATTTAATAAAACCTCAATCAGCAGTTCTTGACCTTCACTATCTAAGACCCCCATTATCTCGTCTAAAAACAGTATATTGATACTTGTTTTTGATATAGCAGACAATAGTCTACGAATTGCTAGAAGGGTGGAGGCATTGACTTTTGATAGCTCTCCTGCCGAGAGTTCTTGAATATCTACCTTATTACCTTCATCAATAATGCTAATGTTTAACTTTTCTCCCGCAACGCTGAATTCAAGTTGAAACCTACCACGAGAAAGCGCTTGTAGGTAGTTGTTAATCTGATCTTCTAGTTCTTTGATGATAGATTCTATTTTATAGCTTATTACCCCGTTGGTAGAGAATGTCTTCTTAATAATATCAGCTTTATTATACTGCTCTTTAAGATTATTTAAGTTATTTCTGGCAAGCTCTAGCTGATTTTCATGCTCTTCTAGTTGTTCTTTTATAATATCTACTCTTGAATTATTTTCAGCTACTTTAGTATTGTGTGCAGTAGCTTCCTTAATTAGCATATCTATCTTAGCCAGCTTAGCTGACATTTTATCATACTCATCCTCTAAATCCTTTTCTGAATATGTAGTTTCTGGTAAAGTATAGTCAATACTATTTTTTATTGTAATAAATTCATTCTGGTATTTTTTAATTTCCCTATTAGATTTTGTTATCTCAATAAGGAGGTCTAGTTCCTTCACCAGCCTTTTTATTTCCTCATCGTTGCTCTCAATAATCTCTCTTGATTTATCTAGCAGCGATTGCTGTACTTCGGTATCTATTTCTTGCATACAGGTGGGACACACTGCGTCCAGTTTCTCTAGTTTTTGTACTTTATTTAACTCTAGCTTTATCTCCGCCTGTAGGCGGGCTACGTTCTTTTTTAATTCTTCCGAAGTATTTTCGTCCACTTCTTGAATCTTCTTAGATAGCATATCAGAAGGTATTTTATCAAGTAGCTCTTTGTATTTGTTATTTATGGCTATTCTTCTGTTTTCTGTAGATATTGACTCTAGCTTTGATCTAATATCTACTAATCTATCCTCGGCATCTTTCGGCTTTTTAGGTACTTCTACAGGAGACAGCTTATTAAGATTTTTACTCTTAGCTCTTTTAATCCACTCTAATATGGACTCACACGACCCCTCTAACTTCATAATCTCATTATTTAACTGTTTAGTTTTATCCTTAAACGTGTTAAATACTTTAACATATTCATCCAAGTTTAACAGGTTTATTAAAAATTTCTTTCTGTTAGAATCAGTATCAGTTAGAAATTTTAGGCCTGTAGTAGACGATTGGTAGACTATCTGCGAAAACGTTAAATAATCTATACCTAGCAAGTTTTCTATAGTTTTATATGTAGCACTAGAAGTATGTGATGAAATATCTTTCCCATCTACTACTAGATTTAAGGATAGAGAAGATGCTCGTTTAAGTCTAATTTCAATATCTAGCTCGTCAACCTCTAGAAATAGGCTTGCTGACAATACTGGCTTCTTTATATTTCTGTTTGGTATATTTGGCTTTTTTATATTTCTAAAATTTCTACCAAATAATACTTCCTCTATTATCAGAGGTATTGAGGTTTTGCCGCTACCATTCTTCCCTTTAATTTGAGTTAGCTTTGAGTTTGATAAATCTAACTTATTCCCGCTACCGTAGGAAAACCAATTATCCCACTCTAGTCTTTTTAATGTTATCATCTTGTATCCCCTATACCGTGAGCGAATCTTTCAATTCTGTGGTGAGTTTAGTTATTAAATCACCATCTAATCCAAGTACTTCATACCAATAAATAGTTGCTGTATCCAGCAAATCAGCCTCAGCTACATCTAAAGTGGCTTTAGTATTTTTAACAATTATCTTTTTATCTAAAAGATCCGTATTAGTTATGTTGGCTAATGAGTCTATGTTACCTTCTAGCTCGTATATAATGTGGTCAAACTTATCAGAAGGTACCATATCTTCTTCTGAGGATACCCGCTTTCTAATTAGTTGCGGTAGCTTTAATTCTCTCCACTCCCACTCTAGAGAATCTGAGTCGATAATTATAACTCCAGTCTTAACTGAAGTCCTATGAAAGCTAGTGGTTAGAGGGGAGCCTGGATACACGATGTTTCGTTGGGAATTAGAGTGAGCATGAAGATCGCCGGCTAGTACTAGCTTCCATCCATTAAATTTATCTAAATCAATTTCAGGAGTGACGTGAGGTGGTATTGCTCCACGGACATGCGTAAATAGAAGGTTATTTTTATGGTGCTTAATTGGGTCAAAGTTTTTTAATCTAGTATATGGGATTATATCGAAATCCGACCCTAAGTAAATGTCATCAAAGATAGTGGTATTAGGAGTAATAAACTCTTTTAATGAGGTTAAAAAGGTTTTGCCTTTTTTAGTAGCTTCATGGTTTCCATCAAAAATAAATATTGGAGTTTTAGTTATTTTTACTAAAATAGAGTTAAACAATAATGCTATTTCTTCGATAGCGGGCTTTTTATCAAAAATATCCCCACCCAGCACTACAAGTTCTATATTATCCTGAGCCACAAGTTTAGCTAATTCATCCCCTAACATCCTGTATCTATTGGCTTGCCACTCATTAGGTATTTTTGGGACATTTAGCTTTAGGTGTAAATCAGCAGTAAATAGTATTTTCATAAATGCCTCACACACACAAATAGGGGCAAACCTACAAAGTTTGCCCCTTATGTACTATTTAGAAGGGTTTATCAGCACCCTCTTCAAATTCAGCAGCCGCATCATCATCAGTAGAGCCGTCCTCGTCTTTTGCTGAGAAAAAGGCACGTCTAATATTTTCTCGCAGCTCGTCAGCAGTTGGACGGGGGAATAGGTCATCAATAGATGGACTATTATCTACTAGCTCCTTTTCTGCATCAGTTAGTGGCCGTTCCTTGCAGTTTAGTACATCCAGAGAATACTCAATATTGTATGCTTTAGGGCCGGTCTTCTCTTTAGTAAATACTACTTCCCAGCCTGCATCCGGGTCCGTTGGGTCCCCAAGAGTCTTAGCAGCTTTTTCAATCTGCCCAAATAACTTCTTTTTGTGAGAAACAACATACAGCTTCCCATCTTCAGCCAGTGCTAGGCTTAGGTAGCCCCAAGTACATTTTTCATTTGGGAAAAATTCTAGGTATACATCAGGATCTGCGTTGTCGAATACTTCCTTATCACGATTGAAGGATAGACACTCAATAGGAATCTGTCCCACACCTTCAATATTAGGCTTTCTCCAGTAGGTATATCGCGGTAGAATACCTCCAACCAGTCTTAGGCGATTCTCGCCCATCTTAAAGTTGTAGAAATCTAGTTCACGACGCTTTGCTTCACCTGCTGTTTCACCGAATTTTTTAGCCATTGTTTTTTACCTCGTATTTAAAGTATAGTTTGTTTTTGCGTATTTCTAGTAGTCTGTTAAGTCTAATTGCGTTGTAGTTTGCGTGTATCGCCGCTAGGTCTAATGGTACATAATCTATGCCCTCTTCCGAATAGCTATAGTAGCTTCTAAAGGATGCGAGGTACAGATACATACACCTTTCAGAATCTATGGCATTGAGTGGGTTGTCATATAACAACTTTTGGTTTATAATAAATGAGTGGGCTTTTGGGTATTTGGTTCTAGCATCAAAAAACAGTTTCAACAATACTCCATGATTACCCCTCGCTTTGAAGTCTAAGAACTTGTAGCTGTAGAATTTAATTTTCATGCCTTACTTTATATTTATTATCTATTATATAATAATCGAGCCTGGATGTCAAGTGTTTTTTTGCGATAGCTCCTTGAAGAGCTATATCAACTATTAGAGGATTTAGTTTCCCTGGGTAAGGTCTAGTAGCTCTACCTATAATCTGCTCTAGTAAGAATTTATTTTTAGTGGGTGTTGTTAAAACTATACAAGATAGTTGTGGTATGTCTATGCCTTCCTTATATATAGATGTAGTACCAAAAATTACTTTTACATCGTCACCTACCCGTTCGTGAGCAGATTCACGATCTAAAATCACTTCATTACCAAACTTAGAGCTACCAACCATGAGCATTGAGTCAGGTACAAGCTCGTAGCATATCTCCAAGAAAGTTACCCTATCATTTAATACTAAGACATTGTGTCCAGCTTCTTTTAGCGTTTCTGTAATCCCTACTATCATTTCTATATATTCGGGATTTGAAGTGAGTTCATTAATAGCAGTACTCCAATTACCTGCGTAAGGAAACTCTATATCTGTGTTAAGCACTAAAATTTCCGGAGTTAGCTTATTCTCGATTTGTGGTCTAACTAGATTAGTTTTATGGATATAATCATATATTAGCATTTCCTTTCTATCAGTTCTACCTAGTGTAGCGGACAGTCCTATTTTATATCTTGCAGAAAATAAGTCTACAGTTTCCTTAAATGAAGAAGCGGGCAGGTGATGACAATTAGATACCAGCTTATTATTGGCTGTATAATTATGAACTTTATCAACTTCTATATTATACCTATAGCCTCCAGTAGCTTCTGCTACGCCTATCTCTACTATTTTAGTAGCTGAATAGCTTTTAAAGTATATTGGAGGTATATTAACATCATTTTCAAATTTAGCAGTATCTTTTATAGAGTCAAAAGTACCAAACTTATAGTACATACTTGGATGTATATAGTTTTTAATTTTTTGTAGGAAAATTTCACTATCAGTAGTGGACAGCGCTAACTTATTAAGAATTTTTCCGTTTTTCTCATATGGGCGTAACAGTGCGTGTACTCCAAATAACTTTGCTAAAGAATATATTAAATTATTAGATCCTTCCTCATCAAAGTACAGATGAAAATTTATGGTATGCTTGTTTATAGAACCATCATCTTGATACATGATAGCCCAATCAAATATACTTAACTTATCGGCCAAGCATTTTGGTAAAGATGTTTTTCTACTATTTCCAGCATATACTTTTGCATGAATATCCTCTTCATCTAAGAAACTAAGAGTGGATACAGAATAAATATGATTATTTGGCTGAAATCCTGATTTGCCCTGTACAATAGAGGCGTCAGAACATATGTTACTTAATAACTGCTTTTTATACTCGAGATATTCTTTTTGATCCTGCCCATGAGTTACCTTAATCCTAACACTATTTTTAGTTTTAGCTAGTGATCCATCTCCTAGAATAAATCCAAGTACTGGTCCTATCAATAAATTAGTGGTTTTGCTATCCTTCTTACAAACTACATAATCTCCTTCTAGTAGATTTCCCGCAAGAGTTTCTACTATTTTACCATTTTTATATTGATAAATTTTATGATTTTCAGTAGCCTTTAGCGTACTAGAATTATCAAACTTAAAATGTATAAAAAGATCTTGAGGGTTTTTATAGTAGTTTAGTACTTTATTATACTCCCAAGAAGTACCGTTCCAAGACTGTACATGACAATCTAGTTTTTGGTTTACTATAGCACCTAATTTTTTAATTCCATATTCTTTAGTTTTAATTCTAGTCTCATAATCCAAACATTCATCAACTATAACCGTTCCAAACTCTTTCCTAATTTCTAGAGCTCTCTTTCTAAGGGTTTGGATATTGGATACTACAATAGGGGTTGAAGTACCGAATTTACCGCTTCCTATAACATCAGGAGAAAACCCAAATACCTTTTTTATCTCACTAGCCCACTGGTCCCTTAGCGATATAGTGTGGACAATAACTAGTGTTTTTTGGCCTAACTTATGCGCTATAGCTAAAGCTGTAAAAGTTTTACCCCAACCAGGCTGAGCATTTATAAGGTAGTTATCGTCTACCATATCATAAACTTCCTGCTGAGAATCCCTTAAAGTAAAAGTAAAATCAGGGAAAGCCACTGGAGCTAATGTTCGCTTATCAACTATATCGTAGTTCGAAGGTATTAGGTCTGTCCTACCTACAGGGATGGACACTACATCAGAGTTTATTTTAATAACATCATATATAATTTCGGGTAGTGCCCTGGGATGTTTAGAAGGTATTACATAGTACAAATGTTCCTTTAGATACTTCAAGATATGCTCATTCGAGCTTAAATAAATTCTGTTTGAAATAACTGCTTTTTTCATAACTTTTTTCTGGTATCTTTTTTACGTGTTTCCGATACTTCATATATCAAAAATCCTGGATTTAATTCGATTAGCCCCAAGTAGTGGTTAACCGTTATATAGTTATATTGCAAAGGTGAAAGAGTTATATATGTATCTATACCTTCCACAAAAATAATCAATTCATTGGTGTTTAGGATCGAGATTACCTTTCTATATATGACATTATAGAATTTAGTTTTTTGGTACCTAAATAAGCCCCCTTTAGAGTCTATAAAATATTTAGTACCTGATTTTACTACTGCACGGATATTTAACAAAGCCTGTCTGAGCGGGTATCTATCGCCTCTAGGTATTTTCAGCCTTCTACTTGCTAGATCCTTACCAGATAGGTTTCTATTATCAATAATTTTGTCCCTAAAATAGATAATATTACCCGACTCTTTTATCTCCCCTACTTTAGCTGGAATCGTAAATATAGGAAATTCTACATTACTAAAAAGCATAGGTATCACCAATTTCTATGTCATATAGGATAGGGCAGCCAGAGATATTACAGCCTCTATCCTTTTCGATATTTTTACGCAAAATATCGCAGTAAGCATCCATATCCTTTTCGCTAACTTCTGCTAGAATAGAGTCGTGCACAAGTCCAAATATTTTAGCATCTAAACCTTTAGTAAGCACATCTTTTTGTGAATCTACGGCCGCTAGTAGGTTTATATCTGAAGCTACACTCTGAACAAGAAAGTTAATTCCACTTCTAACTTCATGCGAAGCTATCTGCTTATCTGGAGACTTAACATTCGGTAACCTGCGTTTCCTAGAGAAAATAGAATATGTATACCCCAGGTTTGAGATATTTTCCTTTTCCTTCTTAAGCCAGTCGCTTAGTTTATGAAACTTATCATAATAGCTCTTAATTACTTCCCTGGCCCGATCCAGAGATACCTCCGCGGAGTCGGCCACTTTCTGCGGTCCTGCACCATACAATATTCCGAACGATACTGCCTTAGCGGCTTGCCGTAGTTTTGGATACTGAGCCTTTACTTCTTTAGGCTCGCATGGCAGGTCAAAAACCATATGTGCAATAGCACTATGAAAGTCTGCACCAGAACCGGACCTCAAATCCTTAAAAACTTTTTGTAGGTTCTTATCTTTAGATAGGACAGATACTACATACATTTCTGCTGTGCTAAGGTCTACTGATACAATCTTTTTACCTTTTCCTGCGACAATACACTTTTTAACAGTTTTATTATCCCGTGGCAACTGCTGCATATTTAACTTTCCAGAAGAGGAGGCCCTACCAGAAGTAGTAGTATGAAGATTGAAATTAGTTCTTAGCCTGGAATCCCTGTCTAGAGAAGTAAGTACCTTATCTATATATGTATTTTTTATTTTGAGCAGTTTCCTAGCTTTTAGGATAGCTTTAGGCAGGCTGTGCTGTTCCGCCAGTATAGTAAGTGCCTCCTCATTTAGAGAATGCTCACCTTTATCCGTCATAATGCCTGTAGGACTGAGCATAAGTACATTAAATAAAACTTGCCGTAATTGTACTACTGAATTTAAGTTCAGCTTTACATTAGCCAGCTCTTCAAACTTTTTAACTGCATCAGTACTGTATATATACTTCTTATAGCGATTTATCTGCCTGTTAAGAGTATTTTGGGCTTTTTCAAGGGCCTCCCTACTAAAAGGTACACCATTATTTTGGATTTCTATAAATAGCTTAGTGCCCGCAATCAACAGATTTTGATAAGCCCACAGTATGGGGCTATCTACAATCTTATCCTTAAATTGCTCGAATAATTCTAGCGTTGCTATTGTATCCATACAGGCATAAGGTCCTAGTACCTCAATAGGGAACATTGAGTAATTAAAGTCTTCCCTCTTCAATTTGTTCTTTCTACAGTAGTCAATTCTCCAGGCATCTAAACCTGAATCATAGTCACCAAATGGTGTTAGCTTTGCTGCAAGATCTTTTAGTCCGTGTGTTCCCCTCCTTTCATCTAAAATATAATGCATTAGCATGGTGTCATGGAATTTTCCAAATTTTAGACCATAATGATACTCCATCATTGCGATATCAAACTTAGCATTATGAAAAACTGTATATTTTGTGTTATCAATAATACTTTGAAGCAGCTCTGATACTCTATCAGATACTGCGTCAGACACAATGCACACCCCCTCATACCGCTTATACGAAAGAGACATACACACTATGTAACCATCCCTTGGGTAAAGGGCCGACGTCTCTGTATCCATCGCCGTATAAGTAATGTCTCCCTTTTTAGCTTTTTCTAAAACGTTTGAAAGATAGTCGTAGGCTTCCTGCTCTTCCTCTATTATAACTTTATTAGTATCTACGCTAGTAGGTTTATTGGATATAATATCGTGAATTTTAGATACTGCAAGATCGAATTCGGGCTTATTCTCAGGTTTAATCTTACAGCTAAAGGGGCTAGTTAGTGGAATATATTTGTTGTTAATCAAACACCCCTGCAAAGAAGATACTCCACTACTAAGCTGACCAGTAACTCTACAGACGTCGGCTCCAACCAATATGACATAATCATAGCTATCTAAAATAGCTAGATCTAGGGTAACGTGTTTTTTAGACACCTTACTTGAAGTTTGCTTGTCTACTAAGAAATAGATGGAAAATTCAAAGTCAAATATTTTTGAATAATTAAATCCAGTATCATATTTATCTACAACTGCGATTCTACTACCCATTACACTTTTCCTCTAGTAAGACCTTAATTTGTTCTTTTGATAGTTCGTTGGGATCTTTAGCCCCCTTTAATCGTATAATCTCTACGAAGAAGGAATCCGATAGTAGGCTCTCTAGCCCTTCTGCGGCTAACTTTCCTGTTTTGTCATTATCCAGCATTATTTTTATATTTGTTGCCCCTTGTAGCTTATACCTAGAAAATACCTTTCTCCATTTTTCTTTTTTATAGCTTTTCTTTACTAATCCAGCAGATACGCCCATAAGGGCAACAGTATTTGTTGCCCCGTGTTGGTGCATATTCAACATATCGAAAATACCTTCTACGATAAATATTGTGCTGTTTATTGGTTCTACAACCGAGGGGAAAGGCCATAAAGGGGACCCAGCTGGATATACGTTGTACTTATTACCTTTAGAAGTGAACATATCTCTGGCTATTACAGCGTATACTTCATTCAAGGTATTGCGAATAGGAAAGCATATACGGTCTATTAGTTCTGGCATAGACGTATTGGTAAACGCTTCAAACTTTTGAATAGTTTTTGAATCTATATTTCTAAAAGATTCCTTATAGGGCATTGACGAAGGTAGTGGATACTTAAATGACTCTTTCTTTAGATCAAGTATATAGTCAATAAGTTGGATAGCTTTTTGGTTAGTGACGGAGTCCTGTATTAAGCCATAGTGCGTAAATATATTCCCTGAAAATCCACACGAAAAACAATTAAATACGCCTGACACTCTATCCACACGCATCGAGGGGTTAAGATCGTCATGCTCCGGATTTAGACACTTAATAACAAAGTCTCTACCAGTAAGCTGATAGTTAATACTTTTATCTTTAAGTACACGTTCTACTGAACTGTCCATAAGTCATCCCCTGTCTCAGGAGTCGGTTCGGCTGACTCTATGTAATCGTGTGGAAGAATTTTCAAAGTAGGCCAGTCTACTTGACTCTTAAATGAAAAAGCTGGTGTACTTCTGGTTTTAGTTGAAGTTAATCCGATATAGTCATCTCCTTTATCAATAATTGCTGCAATATCCGCAGCATCAAGTATTCCTTTTGCGAAACGTGCTTCTCCAGTTTTGTCGATTTGATAAGGGGCAACTATGACAATATCATACTTTTTAGCGAATGATTTTAGCTTTTTTGAGAGAAAAATTTGTTGCTTCCAATCGTAAATATCGTTAATTTGAATCTGATTAACATAATCCACTACAACTACCTTTAGCTTATCGCCCAACTTAGTTTTAAAGTTGTTTATATTAACATCTATGTCGGATAAAGATAGCTGCTCGTTATCTACTAGAATAATTTGATTATCCCGTTTCAGGTATTTGCGTCTCCCCAACTCTCTCTCAAAGGTAGTAAAATTACCGTGTTCTAAATATTCCTGAAAAATTTCTTCGCCTTCTTCAAACATGCTGGCTTTAGTTTTAGCCAACTCTAATAACTCCGGCTCAGAACAAGTATTATTCCTAATCTTAGAGTACTCTACTCCGCTTAGATTGGATAACATTCTGTGAAATACCTCTCTAGCTCTCATCTCTATAGAGAAATAAATGGAAGAGTTGCCCATCATAAACTGGTTAGCAGTTATATTTGAGCAGAGTACAGATTTTCCTTCACCTCGTTTACCGCCTATCATAAACAACTCAGTTGACGGTATGCCTTTTATGCTGGCATCAAATGAGTTATTTAATCCTAGAGTTGTCCTAGCTTCAATCTCTGTTGTGTCGATTACTTCAAAATCCGCCATAGTAACTATGTGTTCATTTGAGTCTATTTCTTCGCTTAATACAAGTGCTGCATCATTCATTCCAGTTATAATTTCTTCAGCTTCCATACTTGTAATTTTGTGAGCTAAATCAAGCATCTTATCTAAGGCAAAGTCTTGAATATACTCATTCGAAAATGTTTCAAATACTAAGTCTAGAGAAATATCGGGATCTACGGAAAGATTTTTTAAGGCTTGAATATCTTCTTTTAGTGAGGAATCGCGGGTAACTAGATCAAGGCTAGAAAAGGAGGGAAGTTTGTTGTAAGTATCATAGAATTTTGAGATTGCGGAGTAGAGGGAACGATAGTCTTTAGAGCCGAAATGCTTTGGTTTAATTTTAGGCCAATATTCAATAGCCTCGTCTGGGTGTGTAAGCACTAAGTGCAGTAAAAGACCCTTAACATTCACATTTAAGCACCTCGATAGGGGCACTAAGCGTGCCCCCTTTTAAAGATTACTCGTTATCCGCGCTTTCTCTCTTTTCTTTGTTTTTCTGTGCGCGCTTAGCGCCATCATAGTTCTTGGCTTTTAGCGCACGGTGAGTTAGCATAGCTTTTACACCACGAAGAGTCTTGCCAACAGTCTCTGCAATATCTTCAACAGTCATCTCAGCAACATCTAGGTTATCAAAGGGATCGACCTTTGCTGCGGGCTGTTTACGCTCACGTAGCTTTGGAATAGTTAGATTGTCATACTCGTTTGCTAGGCTGAGAGCCTTACCACGAATTGAGTTAATGGGACGACCAAGTGCTTCTGCAATATCCTCTAGGAAGGCGTTTTGCTCCATCATAGTGATAATGCGCTGCTCCTCCTCTTCAGAATAAGTTTTCTGAGTTTCTTTCTTGGGAGAAGGTTTAACTAGCCTGGTTAGTTCCATGCTAAGTAGCTTACCTTGGATTTGCTTTGGAGAACGTTCACCATTGAAAAGGGCTTCTGCAATTTCACCATAAGTATATGCCTTTGGGTTTGCTTCTACGTAGTCACGAAGCTCTTGCTCCTCTTCATCAGTATAGGACTTTGTAGCAGTTTTCGCCAGACTGGCTACTTCGTAGCCTAATCGGCGTAGCTTTGCTGCAATAGACTTAGAAGTTGTTGACAGCTCATCAGCTGCTTTGTGAACGGTAGCAGCAGATACTGGATTTTCGCCCATTACTAGATTTTCAAGAGTTTGTGTACGTTCATCATCCCACTTAGGTAGTTGGTTGCTCATTTATTAGTTCCTCGTAATTTACAATTTTAATGCCCTTTTCTCGGGCTTTTTTCACTTTAGAAGTCTCGTTAGCCTGTTCAGTTAATAAGTATTGAGTATCCTTAGTTACTGTATCTGTAACTTTGAATCCCAACTCTTCAATAGCTAATTTTGCTTCTTGTTTGGTTTTGAATGATTTAAGTTTACCTGAAATACAAACTGCAGGTAAATTTGTCGGTTTAACACTTGTCGGTTCACTACTGAACCTACTGGCAAGAGATCGTAGCTGCTGGGTATCATTTTCCTCTAGCCATTCCAATAGATTTCCTGTAGCTACATTCCCTAGCCCAGCAGCTTTGCAGCTTTTTTCTGTAATATCATCTATGCAAGATACAGTAGATGATAGTTTGCTGGTAGCACTTTTCCCAATCAAAGGGATGCCTAAGCCCGCAAGAAAGGTCGTAAACGTACTAGAATAAGAATTTTCTACTTCTAGCAGAATTTTAGAGCCTGTTTTCTCGCCTAAGATATCGAAAATAGACTCGTCTAACTCATATATGTCGAATATCGACTGTAGATCTAGCTTTTCGATAGTTTTCGGACCTAACCCCTTAATCTTTAAGGTCTTACAATAGTGCTCTAGCTTTTTACTAATACTACCCAAACAACCCGGATTAACACAAAAAAGCTGGTTATTAACTCTACGAATTTTGCCGTTACATGCCGGGCAGTGTGTAGGTGGTAAAATTTCAGTATTCATATATTATACCAAAAACAGACATGAATGTCAAGAATTATTTTTGTACAGGGTTACGCGCGGTATACAGAATTTTTTGCTAGGCAAAATGCCTAGCTCGGCGCTGGTTAAAAATTTTCTGATACCGCTAAGACTTTTGGTATGATACCTCCCGATCTCGTAACCAGTATAGTACAGTTAAGTTCAATTCCCATCTCCTCAATAAAGCCTATATTATGTAGGGTGGCTTTTGAGACTTTAGCTCCATCTAGAACTATCTCGTCAAAATACCCTACTGGCGTTATGGTTCCATTTTTTCCAACTTGCCATTTTACCTCTCTTAGGGTGGTTTCCTTTACTTCAAAATCCTCTGTATTCTTTACAGCATAGGCTGCTCTAGGGTAGCGATCTGTGAAGCCTCTAGAAACGTATAGACGGTTACTGTTTTCTCGAAAGACTTTCCCATCTTTTAGAATGTTAGAATGATCTACCGTTACTACAGTACTGAATCCCAGCTTATCTAGGAAATCCATATCCTCTAGATAGGTTGATTTCTCCCACCCAGCATATACTACTCCATAAGCTACAAAACTCAATCTACGAGTTTTGAACTCATCCATATTCTTTAGGTGAAGTGCTCCCGAAACGTAGTTCCTGCTATTTTTTGAGTGCTCTCCTATATCAGTAACAACTTCTCCAGTGATAAACAGTATAGATGCAGAACACCTAAGCTGGACAGGTACTAGGGTAGAAAGTTTATCTGTTATATTTTCTCCCAGAAGTCCGTTGCCTCTAGTTAGTGCAGTACTCAGCTGCACAGTACTATTTCCAGAGCTTACATATAGTAGGCTTACTGCAGATCCATCCAGTTTAGGGGTTATGATAGGATCTTCTAGTTCCGGTAGAGAATCGCCCTGCACATACTTCCTTAATGAATACATACGGCTATAATGTGGCATATTGCCAATAGTTGCACCTACTTTATTGTATCCAATTAGTTCAGCAAGGTAATCAAACTCCTGATCTGATAGAATCTGTTGCTCTCCTTTATAGTATGCTTCGGAGGCTCTATCTAGCAAGGCTTCAATACTTTCCATAACTTACCCCAAATCTGGCTTTGAGAAATTGTTTAACATCTTTGATAGTGGTTCTAGCTTTCTAATAGGAGCTGTATTCACTACCATATATTGATTATTGGTCCAAGACCACACTAAAGCACCTTTGCGTGAGCGTTTAGGCAATCGAAGAATTGGTCGTCCCTTGATATACTTGTTGCTAAAGGTAGTCGTAGCTACCCCTACTTCTTCGTTTACGTATGCATCACCATAGATTTTCATTTGCTTTAGAAATGCGTGCTTGTTCATTTCGACTTACCTTTTCTTGCTTTAATTAGGGCTTCATTGATGGCGTACACAATGTCATTTTTATCCATTGTTTTAGGTTGTACTCCCATCTCCTGTAAGGGTCTAAGGTCAGCTAGTTCATAAGCTGGTTGTATTGCGTATCTTTCATTTACCCCTATAATATAAATACGGTAATAGGAGGTAATTTCATCAGTTTTTATTAGTTTAGAAATATACGCTATGCTGTAATACTTAGCTGAAAATACTAAGTCTCCCGGTTTGTAATCTACGGCATAAGAGGTTTCCTCTAGTAGTGGAGGGTTATGGTATGTGTAGCTACTATCCTTTAGGGGAATTGAGAATTCCTTTAAAACGCGCTTTATTACCTCTGTGCTTCTAAAAGTAGACTCTGACACGGCTGAAAGAGAAAAAGAGTGGAGATAATATGTTATGATCTCTGCCTTCTCTCTTTCACTAACCGGATGTTTAGCTAGTTCCTTTCTGCGCTTCGCACGATACTCCTCTCTTTCAGTATGATCGTTGATTATCTTATTGAGGCGAGTAGTATTGTACGAAATGTTTAAGATCTCACAGGCTTCCTTCTTAGAGATAGGTTGCTCGCTATTTAGCAGCTCTATAACTTTTTGGATAGAAGCTGCATCTAATTTTTCGCCTTGTTTCTTTCTAAGAGAAGCCATGATCGCCTCGTTAGATTGAGTTGATTACATTAGTGAAATATACTGCTGCTTTTCCCGTCAGCTTATCCAGAATAGCTGAGTCTACCTCAGCGTTACGCTCTTCTAGAAGCTCCTTTAGAGCATCGATAGCATCTTGTTTAGATACTCGCTTAGGCTTATCATCTGAAGATGCACCATCTTTCTTAGCCTGGGCTTTCTTTACCCAAACCCCTGCGTGCATGAGAATAATACGAACACCATTAGGTGTTTTATCAACCTGCTCTGCAATATCCGCACAAATTTCAACGGTATTTTCTGGAGTAGGGTTGCTCTCCTCGTACATCTTAACAACTTTTTCTTTTAGCTCGTCGGACCACTCAGACATTATTTATCTCCTGTTTTACTTTTCTTGGGTTTCTTGTTCTCTCGTGCATGAATAGCAGCTTCAGCTGCTTTACATGCCTCAAGAGTATCAAATACGCACTTACCTCGTTTTCCGTACTTCCATTTACCGTTACTGCATTTCATACATGGCATAACTTTTCTCCCATTTCAGAGTATATTATACGATAGTTTAGCTCTCCTGTCAAGATTAAATTTCTAACACAACCCATTCTGGCACTGGGCGTTTGGTCCACTTAAACAAGTGTCGTTTATGTGTATTGTAGTAATCTCTGTAAGCCTGTACTCGATCATCCTCCTTGATGTTGTCTGGCATCGCCATAGCAAATGGAGTCATAGATTTATCTTCTAGCTCAGGAATTGGTAGGTTAGCTACTACTGTAGCTGATTTGTGCCAGACTTTTTTATCGAATCTGTACATAAACTCTTCGTTTAACCTAATGGTAACTTCTCTTAGCCATAACCAGTTTTCTAATGCCTCCATAACCCACAAAGTGCATGGGTGTTTCTGGTAGCTTGCTTTATATGCCGGCCCTACTTTATCTTCTGGTAAAGTTAGCCGTACCGCAGTAGACAACATTTGAGCATGCTCTAGAATCATTTTTACTACGTGTTTGTCTACGTGTGCTTGTACTAAAGCATCTACATTTCGATCTAGCACAAAGATATTCATAAAATCCCCAAACGGAAAAATCCCCCCGAAGGGGGGCAACTTGCTTAGATTACTGGAGAGGCCAAAGAACAACTACGACATTGCGGCAAAGAAGAACTTCTGCTTTTTCTGGCACTGCATCGTAGAACTTCTCCTCGTCCTGAGCGTACTTAAACGCTTCGTCTGCTACTTCCTCGTCGTTAAAAACGATGACCGTAGTGCCTACACCGTCTACAATCTCTGCAAGCTCTTTGCACCGATCCCAGAAAGACGTAAGGAAACCAGCCATAACATTCTCCTAATTAAAAGTTAAGGAAAGAGGTAGCATCCCTGCTAAGCATGATCCTAGCGAATGATGACGCGGTCGGTTGGGGTAAGATAGATTGCAGTGTCAGTGCGGCGAGGATAAGCCCAGAAAAGCTCTGCAATAACTTCCGAACCGAACATGATCTCGTCGATAGGGTTGCGGTCTTCCATCATGGCTTTAACATCTCGAATCGAGAGGTAAGGGCCATTAACGATGCGGAAGTCTTTGCCTGCTTTCCAGTCTTCGATAGCAGCATCAGGTGTCTTGTAGGAACGGCCATAGGCAGGGATGATCTTCATAACTGTCTCTCCTCTCATTCAGTATATATATTATAGCAATATTTACCTTGGCCGTCAAGACTTATTTTTTAGCATCTCCCGGTTCTAGTGCCTTTTTAGCTATGGTAACCCCTACATTGTAGGCGGCAACCTCATAGCTGTTCATCCAGGGATACCTGGTGTACCTATTTTTGTAAATAATATCTGAAATTCCGGCTAAGATAGATTCGGTGATTAAGTTAAGTTTGTCATTGCTCATTATGTATGCTCTATGTTAGATATGCCCGCTTCTCTAAGGGCTTTTTGGCAAATGCTACAAGGTTTAGCATTTGCTGGCTCGCCGTCCTTGTTAA
>Ga0180432_10003685_pt1 | contig 21635 bp, 17 predicted proteins | sample SS_ome_10_FD_132414 | JGI IMG/M metagenome (GOLD analysis project Ga0180432, IMG submission 132414) | Hypersaline lake sediment archaeal communities from the Salton Sea, California, USA - SS_1_MS_2 metaG | ecosystem: Environmental > Aquatic > Non-marine Saline and Alkaline > Hypersaline >...
CCTCCTCTGGTTCAGTTGGCTCTGTCCATGAGGTCACACCCATTCCTATACCGGCCCGCGAAATTACACAATCTTTGGTACTCCACCATTTTCCTGCTTCATCCTCATCAATTCGTCCGGCCTGTGCTAGTATCCGTCCCGTCCCGAAGGCATGTCGTACAAAGGAGAGTGGGCCGTGCGAAGGGCTTTCCGCCAGCTTGGAGTGCTAGTCGCATTCGCCTTCCTGCCGGCCGTCGCGGCGGAATGGCAGCAAACAAACGGGCTCTACGGCGGCTCACCCAACGCGATAGCGATGCACCCGGCAAACCCAAAGATCCTACTCACTGGTGTCGCGGGGCTCTACCGCACCGAGGACGGCGGCGATTCCTGGAAGAGACTGGAGTTGCCCGCAGACTGCGTCGGGCCCGTGAGCGGACTTGCCTTCAGTCCAGCGAACCCCGATATCGCTTACTGCACGATCGGAGGGGCGCTCATTGCCAGCCATGACGCAGGCAAAACCTGGCAGGTCCGCCACAAGTGCTGGACCTCGCACATGCAGTACCCCCTTGTGGCCGATAGCTTCGATCCGGACCGGGTCTACCTCGTGCGCGACCTAATGCGGCCTTCGAGCCGCACGCCCCTCGAAATCAGCGAGGACGGCGGAAAGACGTTCAAGGTCGTGCACATCTCAAGAAAGCTACGGTTCGAGCGGTTCCACTGTGATCCCAACCACAAGGGCGTGCTCCTCGCCGACGCTTTCGAGAAATCATCAGAATGGCCCATCCTGATCTCCCGGGATTCAGGTGAGACGTGGACGGAAGTGCCACACCCAACTGCATCGTCAGGAGAGCGGGTCGTCTGGCACAACCTAGACCCGGAAGACAAGGCACTGCTCTACGTGGCGACTCGCCTGAGCAGCAACGGACGAATGTCCTACTGGTACACGTATGACGGCGGCGAAACGTGGGAGCTATTCTTCCGCGAAAACGCCGGCATAGAAAAGGACAAGGCGGTTCTGGAAAAGCTCGCGGCGCTGTTCCCGCCGGAGATCGAACTCAAAGACGCCAGAGAACAGACCTTCTGCAACGCGGTCTTCGTTCCGTCCAACCGCGATATCGCGTACTATATCTCTCGCACAGCCTTGTGCCGGACGCTCGATGGCGGCAAGACGTGGTCACCCCTCACCAACGGTCTCCCATTCCATTACATCGACCGAGTGATTGCGCATCCGACCAAGCCTGCCACAGCGTTCTGCCGGGCGGACCGGCAGTTCTATCGCACCGACGACCTCGGCGCTCACTGGACGAACATCACACCTGAGGGAGTCAGGTGGGTATACTGCCTGACCGTTCACCCACTGAGGCCTGACACACTCCTGATGGCCTACGGATCGTCGGTATGGCGGTCTGATGATGATGGCAAGACGTGGCGGGTCCTCATGGAATGCGGCAACGATCAGCTTCAGGCTGTGCTCTTTGACCCGACGGACCCTGACACGCTCCACTTCATCCACAGGAAGACAATCCGAAGCACGACGGACGACGGCAAGACGTGGGATGAAAAGACGCTCGAAGGCAGAGAGGCAACGGGCACGTTTCTGACGACGCGTGCCCGCAACCCGATAGCAGTAGAGCGATTCAGGTTGCACTTGCGCGTTTTCATCCCGGGGGAGCAACCATACGCTCTGAGAGTGGGCAAAGACGGTGAACGGTTTGCCGGTGCCGCTATCCACCCCATGGATGGCTCCCGCATCGCAGTGTCCTTTACACGCAGTGCTGGTGTTGTAGACCTCTTCGTTTCATCAAACGTGGGCAAGAGCTGGAAGCACCTCGCCGGTGAAGGAGGAACTGTCCCTGTTTCCAACCTGGCTTTTGACCCCACAGACAGAGATTGTCTTCTCCTGATCCAGCGCTCGGGACCAGTGACTGCCTACAACTGTGAAACCGGTCAGCACGAGACGATTTGCAGCAAGCGTCCTGGCCTCAACCTTGACACTCCTGCCGTTTCCAGCGACGGCAGGACCATCTGGGCAGCCGCCTTAGGCAATGGCATATGGATCCTTCAAAGGGAATAGGATAGCGCAGCCGTCTCCGCATGGCGTGGGCACCACGAAGAGAGAGGGACACAATGCCAACCACACCACCCAACATCCTCTGTTTCGTCACCGACCAGCAGCGGGCCGACCACCTGGGCTGCTACGGCAACCCCGACATCCGGACGCCCAACATTGACCGGCTCGCCCGCGAGGGCGTCGTCTTCACCGAGTCGTTCGTCGCCAACGTCGTGTGCATGCCCAACCGCGCGTGCATGTTCACCGGCCGCTACCCGAAGGCCCACGGCGTGCGCGAGAACGGCATCGCCCTGAGCCCGACCGAGACCGTCCTGCCCAACGTCCTGCGCCAATCCGGCTATCAGACCGCATCCTTCGGCAAGATCCATCTCGCGCCCTTCGGCGGGCAAAAAGAAACGGCCGACGCCGAGTACGAGCTCTACGAAGGCTTCGAATACTGGAACGAGCACGAGGCCATGCCCCTGCCCTACCACGGCCTCGAGCACGTCTATTTCGTCGGCGGCCACGGCAACTACGTGTACGGCCAGTACAAGCACGAGCTCGAGCGCGCGCACCCCGGCATGCACGCCAAGCTCGCCAAAGAGAACGCGCTCACCCCGCCCACCGGCGCCCCGGAATCCTGGAAGGCCGCCATCCCCGACGAGCTCCACTACAACACGGCCATCGCCGACAACGTGATCGCCTACCTCAAGGGCCGCGACGCCGAACGGCCGTTCTTCGTCTGGTGCTCGTTCCCCGACCCGCACCACCCGTTCTCACCGCCCCGGCCGTACTGCGACCAGTACGATCCGAAGGCCATTGCCTTTTCGCCCGCGCGCCGCGACGGCGAACTCGACGACCTCCCGCCGTACTTCCGCGAATGCTACGAGGGCAACCGGCTCGTCGGCGGCCTGGATTGGGACATGCGCACGGTGACCGACGACCATTTCCGCGAAATCATCGCCCACACCTACGGCATGATCTCGATGGTGGACCACAACGTGGGCCGGGTGGTCAACGCGCTCGAGAAGCTCGCCCTGTTAGAGAACACGATTGTCATCTTCCTCAGCGACCACGCCGACCTGATGGGCGATCACTGGCTCGGCAAGAAAGGCCCGTTCCTGTTTCGCGGCCTGGCCCGTGTGCCCACCGTCTGGCGGCTTCCGAAACGGTTCAACGCGCGGCGCGAAACCGACGCGCTGATCTCAACCGTGGACCTCATGCCCACGCTCCTCGACCTCGCCGGCATCGCCATTCCCGACGGCGCCCAGGGAGTGTCTTACAGCCAACTCCTCACCGGGGAAAAAGACACCGTCCGCGACTGGGCCTACATCGAATACGACGAGAGCTACCTCGATGACCGGCTGCGCCACATCCGCTCGAAGGACTGGGCGATTACGTTCTATGCCAACAACGACCACGGCCTGCTCTACGACCTGCGCAACGACCCCGACGAGCTCCACAACCTCTGGGACACGCCCGAACACCAGCAGACAAAACGCGAACTGCTCGCCGAGCTGCTGAAGCAAACCGCCCAGGCCGACGACTGGCTCCCGCCGAAGAAATCCCACGCATGAGGAGGAATCCATGAACTTTATCATCATCGTCTCGGACACCCTGCGGCGTGATTTCCTGGGGTGTTACGGCAACGAGTGGATCAGCACGCCGCACATTGACCGGTTCGCCGAGCGCGCGCAGGTTTTCGACCGCGCCTACAGCCTGAGCTTCCCCACCGTGCCCCACCGGCGCGACCTGCTCACCGGCCGGTTCACGGCCACCTACACCGGCTGGGCGCCGCTGGGCCCAGACGAGGTCGTGCTCGCACAGGTGCTCTCCGACGCCGGCTACACGACGATGATGATCGCCGACTGCCCCCACATCCTCGAGACCGGCTACTACTACGAGCGCGGCTTCGACGGCTGGGAGTGGATCCGCGGCCAGGAGAGCGACCGCTGGAAAACCTCGCCCGAGGCGCCCGGGCCGCGCTGCGATCCGGCCAAGGTCCGGGGCGGCGACCGCCTGAGCAAGCTCCACTGGCGCGTCTCGGCCCGCTGGCGCTACGAAAAGGACCGCTTCGTCGCGCGCACCATGGCCACCGCGTCCGAGTGGCTCGAGGACAACTACCGCTCCAAAAACTTCTTCCTCTACGTGGACACGTTCGACCCGCACGAGCCGTGGGACGCGCCGCAGTGGTACGTGGACATGTACGACCCCGGCTACACCGGCCAGGTCGTGGACTACCCGCTCTACGCCTACACAAAGGATTTCCTCACCGAGGCCGAGCTCAAGCACTGCCGCGCCCTCTACGCGGCGGAGGTCACCCTCGTGGACCGCTGGACCGGCCGCCTGCTCGACAAGATCGCCGACCTCGGACTTCTGGACGACACGATGGTGCTCTTCACCACCGACCACGGCTTCCTCCACGGCGAGCACGGCATCATGGGCAAGGCGCTCATCGGCCGCGACGACGTGTTCCACTACATCCCGCTCTACGAGGAGATCAACCACATCCCGTGGATCGTGCACGTGCCCGGCGGCGCGCCCGCGCGCCGCAAGGCCATCGTCCAGCCGCACGACATCATGCCGACGATCCTGGACCTTGCCGCCGTCGAGGTCCCCCCCACCGTGCACGGTGAGTCTTTTGCCGGAGTGCTTCAGGGCAAGACGGACGCGCACCGCGAGTTCGCCGTCTCGTCGCCGAACGTCAAGGAGGCGATCACCATCGCTACCGTCGTCAAGGGCCGCTGGGCCGCCGCCATCCGACCCAGGTACGGAACCGACGAGAAGGCGCTCGACAAGGCCGTGGACGGCCGGGCCAAGGTCCAGGCGGAGGCCGAAGGCGGGACCGACCTGCTCTTCGACGTCCAGGCCGACCCGGCGCAGGCGCACGACGTCGCCGCCAAGAACCCCAAGGTGCTCACCGAGCTGCGCGCCGACTTCATCGCCGCGCTCGAGGCGGCCGGCACAGACCCGGCCTCCGTGGACGCGTGGCGGGCCTGAAGCGGCCCCGCCGCAAGCGCGACCGGACAAGAAAAAGCCCGCGCGAACGCTGATTCACGCGGGCATGTATTTCCTACGCCCCGGACGGTCCTGGACCGTCATCCGGCGCCGCGCCCACAGTCACGCGCGGCGGCCGGCCGACGAGGCGTGGCCATTCGTACCGACTACGACCCTTCCGGCTTCGGCGCGTCCGGCGGCGTCGGCTTGGGCTCGTCCTGCGTGCCGGCGGCCATCTTGTCGCGCACGGAACTGATCCCGACGGCAATCGCCGCCAGGCCGCAGATGATCAAGATCGGCGGGATCGAGCCCTTCAGAACCATAACGAAAGACTGCCACCAAGTTGGGGTACCCCCGGCCAGGGCCAGCAAAAGGATGCCGCCTATCGAGAGGACCAGTCCCACTATCAGTACGACCATCGCAAAGCCTCCTTTCGAGTCGTCGCCTTTCTGCGTCGAGTCTCGCGCATGCTAGGCATGCGCTCGGGGACATGTCAAACTTTTTTTCAGACAAGTCCCTCAGACAAGCCCCTGGGAGGCGACGTGGCAAGGCATCGCCCGCGGGCCAATCAGAATTCCTGCCCCATCTCCAGAGTGCGATGAAACTCGCCGAGCCGGCCGTGCAGCGCCTGCAGCGCGCGCTGGACCGCCTCCATCCGCTCGGCGAACTCCGCGCGGGGCTCGTCGAGCTCCTCGAGCAGCTCCACCCTCTTCGCCATCAGCGCATGCAGCTCGGGGTCCGTGTGCTCGAGCTCGTCGAGCCGGCGGCGGCGCTCCGCGCGCTGCCGCTCGCTGTGCTCGCGCACCTTGCGCGCCCGCTCGAACGTCACGCGCCGCTTTGTCCCTTCCTTCTCCGTGACGACCACTTCCTTGCGGACCTTGACGACTCGCCGCTCCGGAGGCATGACCCGCCGCTCCGGCGGCACGACTGGCAGCTCCCGGCCCGACAGGAGCGCCCGGAGCAGCTCCTTGTCCTCACGCCCGATCTCGAGCGCCTTGAACGCCTCGCGCTGCTTCCGCTCGGTCTCCTTCAATTCCTCCTTGAGCTCCCCGGCCCGCGTGCGCAGCAGGCGCAGCTTCTCGACCGCGGCCTCCATCTCGGGCCCGAGGTCCGCGATCTCGTTGAGCCGCCGCTCGAGCCGCTCCTCGCGCAGCTCGGCCACCTCCTCATTGACGCGCTTGACGGCCTCGAGCGTCTCCTGCATCTCGTCGCGGAGCGCATCGAGCGCCTCGATCTGCTCCTTGAGCGCCTCGACCAGCTCAACGAGGTCGAGCTCCACAAGCTCGGGCGCCCCGGCCGCCTCTGCCTCTTTTCCCTCCACCTCCTTGACGACGACGATCTCCACCTCCTGGCCGGTCACGACCGGCCCGGCCGCCGCCAGAAGCATCATCGCAACAATGCCGACCGTCCACTTCATCGCTCGCCACCCTCCATCACGGTTCAACCGGCCCGGGCACACGCCTGCAGGCGCAGGTCGGCGCCCATAGGCCGCAAGGAGTATACACCAGACCGTGCACATTCAACGCCCCCGGGCACGCAAAGTTTGTTGCCCCGGCCGGCAAACGGCACCATAATGCGCCTCTCGCGAAGGCGCCGTCCGGCAAAGGAGGAGTGATGGAGCTCAAGGTCAACGACTCGGTCATCGAGCTCGTGCAGGGCGACATCACCGAGCTCGCGACCGACGCCATCGTCAACGCCGCCAACGCCCAGCTTCAGCTCGGCGGCGGGGTCGCCGGCGCCATCCGGCGCAAGGGCGGCCCCGCCATCCAGGCCGACTGCGACCGCCACGGCGCCATCCGCGTCGGCCAGGCGGCCATCACCACCGGCGGCAATCTCAAGGCGCGCCACGTCATCCACGCCGTCGGCCCGCGCATGGGCGTTGACCGGCCCGAGGACGAGCTGCTCGCCGGCGCCACGCGCCACTCGCTCTGCCTCGCCGACGAGCACGGCCTCAAATCCATCGCGTTCCCGGCCGTCAGCACCGGCGTCTTCGGCTACCCGATCGAGCGCTGTGCCGCCGTGATGCTCCAGACCGCCATCGAATACCTCCAGGGCCGCACGGGCCTCGAGCGCGTGGTCTTTTGCCTCTACACGCCGAGCGACTACGCCGTGTTCGAGTCCGAGCTCAGCCGGCACGCCGCGGGAGGCACCTGATGACAGGCGACCGCATTGACCGCAGCCGGGTCCGCACCTACCCCATCCGCGAGCGCCGGCACAAGGTGCGGCTCGCCGACATCGGCACGCTGCCCAAAGACAACAGCGTCTCCGCACTCCTCGAGTCCATGCCCCATCTGCTTGGGGCCGAGGCGCTTCGCGGCTTCATCAACGCCGTGGTCGCCGCCCACGCCAGGGGCAAGCCTGTCCTCGCCGCCATCGGCGGGCACGTGGTGAAATCCGGCTGCACGCCGTACCTGATCGAGCTCATGCGGCGCCGGGCGCTCACCGGCGTCGCCATGAACGGCGCCACCGCCATCCATGACTTCGAACTCGCCATGACCGGCCAGACCAGCGAGGACGTCGCCACCGGCCTCGAGGACGGCACCTTCGGCATGGTCGAAGAGACCGGCCGCCTCATGAACGAGGCGATCGCCGATGGCGCCGCCCAGGGCCTCGGCGCCGGGCGCGCGCTGGGCGAGGCGATCATCAAGGCCGACTTCGCCCACCGCGACGCGAGCGTCCTCGCCGCGGGGATCGAGCTCGACGTGCCCGTGACCGTCCACATCGCCATCGGCTCCGACACCATCCACCAGCACCCGAAAGCCGACGGCGCCGCGCTCGGCGAGACGAGCCTCAACGACTTCGAGCTGCTCGCCGGCCTGGTGGCCGGCCTCGGAGACGGCGGCGTCTATATCAATATAGGAAGCGCCGTCGTCCTGCCGGAGGTCTTCCTCAAGGCGCTCACCCTGGCGCGCAACCTGGGCCACCCGGTGCGAAACTTCACCGCCGCCAACTTCGACATGATCCGCCACTACCGGCCCGCCACCAACGTGGTCAAGCGCCCCGTCCTCGCCGGCGGCACCGGCTACGATTTCACCGGGCACCACGAGATCATGCTCCCCTTGGTGACCGCGGCGATCCTGGCCCGTCTTACACAGTGAGAGCCTGGTGAAGTGGGAGCGCGCACGAAGCGATGGGCACCCCAGCGGCCGCGGCACGTTCCAGCTATTGACACCCGGCCCGGCCCGGACTATATAAGAGGGTTTGACATTCTCAGCGGCCGGCAGGTGCGGCCGCCGGCGTCCCGGCATCTCGGGGAAAGGTGATCCGGCATGAGCAACAGCGACTACGCGGTCGAAATCCTTCTCGACGAAAAGATCATCACCGACGAGCAGGTCGAGAACGCCCGGCAGCTCGCCGCCGAGCGCCGGACCTCGCTCGTCAAGGCGCTGCGCGAACTCAAATTCATTGACGGCGGCACGGTGGCCAAGGCGATCGCCGACCACCTCGGCTACAAGTACGTGGACCTCTCCACCGTGGACATCCAGCGCAACGTGCTCAAAACCGTGCCCCACAGCGAGGCGCGCCGCTACAAGGCCATCCCCATCGACATGCACGACAACACGGTCGTGATCGCCGTGGCCGACCCGATGAACCTCAACATGCTCGACAACCTGCGCCACGTCCTCAAGACCAACGTCGAGCCCGTGGTCGCCGACGAAGAGGAAATCTCCCGCGCCATCGAGCGCTACTACGGCGTCGAAGAAGAACAGGTCTCCCGGATGCTCGAGGAAATCAGCTCGGGCGACATCCGCTTCTACCAGGACGACGGCAGCATGCTCAGCGCCGACCAGACCGGCGACGAACAGGAGACCGCCGAAGAGGCCCCCGTCATCAAGCTCGTCAGCCTCCTCATCCTCGAAGCGGTGCGCCGCCGCAGCTCGGACATCCACCTCGAGCCCCTCGGACGGCGCTTCCGCGTCCGGTTCCGTGTTGACGGCGTCATGCACGAGGTGCAGGGTCCGCCGCGGCGGCTCCAGGGCTCCGTGCTCTCACGCATCAAAATCATGTCCAAGATGGACATCGCCGAACGACGCCTGCCGCAGGACGGCCGCATCATGATCAACGTGCTCGGCCGCGACCTCGACCTGCGCGTCTCGTCCCTGCCGGCCCAGCACGGCGAGTCCATCGTGCTGCGCATCCTCGACAAGGAAAGCCTCCTGCTCGGCCTGCCCGAGCTCGGGTTCTCGAGCGAAGACCAGCGCACCTACGAGCGCCTCATCCAGCTCCCCAACGGCGTGCTGCTCATCACCGGGCCCACCGGCTCGGGCAAGACCACCACGCTCTACGCGTGCCTCAACTTCATCAACCGGCCGGACCGCAAGATCATCACCGTCGAAGACCCGGTCGAGTACATGCTCAGCGGGATCAACCAGGTCCAGGTCAACGACGACATTGACCTGACCTTCTCCCGCGTGCTCCGCTCGATCCTGCGCCAGGCGCCCAACGTGATCATGATCGGCGAGATCCGCGACTTCCCAACCGCCGAGATCGCCATCGAAGCCTCACTCACGGGCCACCTCGTGTTCTCCACGCTGCACACCAACGACGCACCGAGCGCCATCACCCGCCTCGTCGACATGGGCGTCAAGCCGTTCCTCGTCGCCTCCTCGCTCCAGTCGGTCATGGCCCAGCGGCTCGTGCGCCGCATCTGCCCGGAGTGCCGCGAACCCTACACCCCGACGAGCTGGGAGCTCGAGACCTTCGACCTCACCAGCGACACACTCCAGGACGCCACCCTCTACAAAGGCGTCGGCTGCCGCGCCTGCAACAACACCGGCTACCGCGGCCGGGTGGCGATCTTCGAGCTCATGACCGTCAATGAGGACATCCAGAAACTCGTCTACGAGCGGGTGCCCAGCACCGAGATCCGCAAGGTCGCACGCCAGATGGGAATGAAGACGCTCCGCGAGGACGGCATGCTCAAGGTGCTCAGCGGCATGACCACGCTCGACGAAGTGATGCGCGTCACCATGAAGGACGTTGACTAAGCCGCCCGGCAATGCCCGCGGCCACCCGGCAACGCCGACGGCCACCCGGCAACGCCGGCGGCCGCCCGGCAACGCCGGAAAGGAAGGGGACTTGACCAATGGAAATGAATGAACTGCTCCAGATCGTGGTGGACGAGAACGCCTCGGACCTCCATTTCTCTGTGGGCAAACCGCCCGTGATCCGCCTCGACGGTCGCCTGATCCTGCTCGACGCCGACGTCCTCGGACCCGAAGACACCGAGCGCTTCATGCGCAGCATCACGAGCGAAGAGCACATCCAGCGCGTGCGCGAGCACGGCGGCACCGACTTCGGCTTCGCCTTCGGCGACCTCGCGCGCTTCCGCGTCAGCGTCTTCAAACAAAAGGGCTACTACGGCATCGCCCTGCGCCTGATCCCCTCCAAGCTCCTGACCTGGGAGGAAATCGGCCTGCCGCCGGGCATCAAGGACCTGCTCTTCAAGCCGCGCGGCCTCGTGCTCGTGACCGGCCCGACCGGCTCGGGCAAAACCACCACGCTCGCCACCATGATCGACATCATCAACGGCGAGCGCGACGTGCACATCATCACCATCGAGGACCCGATCGAGTACTACCACTCGCACAAACACGGCATCATCACCCAGCGCGAGCTCGGCGTCGACGTCCCCTCCTTCGCCGAGGCACTCAAGCGCGGCCTGCGCCAGGACCCCGACGTCATGCTCGTGGGCGAGATGCGCGACCTCGAGACCATGGAGGCGGCCATCACCGCCGCCGAGACCGGCCACCTCGTGTTCGCCACCCTCCACACCACCGGCGCCGCCCGCACCGTGGACCGCATCATCGACGCGTTCCCCACCAACCAGCAGGAACAGATCCGCACCCAGCTCGCCAGCTCGATCGTCGCCGTCATCTCCCAGATCCTCCTCGTGCGCGCCTCCGGCAAGGGCCGCATCGCCGCGTTCGAGGTGATGGTGGCCACCCCCTCGATTCAGAACCTCATCCGCGAAGCCAAAACCTTCCGGATCACCTCCGACATCCAGACCGGCGCCAAGTTCGGCATGAGAACGCTCGACGCAAACCTGCTCGACCTCTACCGCAAAGGACACATCAGCTACGGCGACCTGCTCACCAAGGCCCAGGACCCGGAGGCAGTCATCACCAAGCTCAAGCTCCAATCGGCCTGAGCCGCCGCCCAGGCCGCGACACGCAAGGAACAACAACCATGGCCGTCTACGATCAAGAGTTCCTCGGCTCGCTGCTCGTCGAGCTCGGCATCATCACCGGCGAACAGCTCAACGACGCAATGGACGAGCGCGAGCGCACCGGCAAGCCGCTCGGACACATCCTCGTCGAGTTCGGCTTCGCCGGCGAGAAAGACCTCCTCAACGTCATCGCCGACCACCTCGGCATGGAGGTCGTCACCCTCAAGGGCCGGGAGATCCCCAGAGAAGTGCTCTCCACCGTGGACCCCCCGATCGCCCGCGCCTACGGCATCATCCCCGTCGCCGCCGACAACGGCACCGTCACCGTAGCGCTCTCCGATCCGCTGAACCTGACCATCCTCGACGACCTGCGCTTCATGCTCGACAAGCACGTGCGCGGCGCCATCGCCAACAAGGAGGAGATCGAGGAAGCCATCCTCGAGCACTACGGCGACGCGGGCGAGTCCGTCGAGGAGCTGCTCAAGGAAATCGAGTCCGGCTACTCCGTCGAGCACCTCGACGAGGACCTCGTCGCCGACGACGTGATCAGCCTGCGCGAACTCGCCACCGAGGCCCCCGTGGTGAAGCTGCTCAACCTCGTGCTCATCCAGGCCATCAAGGACCGCGCCAGCGACATCCACTTCGAGCCGTTCGAGAACGAGTTCAAGATCCGCTACCGCCAGGACGGCGTCCTCTACGAGATGATGCCCCCGCCCAAGCACCTGGCCCTGCCGCTGAGCTGCCGCATCAAGGTGCTCTCGAACCTCAACATCGCCGAGCGGCGCCTGCCCCAGGACGGGCGCATCCAGCTCAACGTGCTCGGCCGGTCCGTCGACCTGCGCGTCTCCACCCTGCCCACCGCCTTCGGCGAGAGCGTCGTGCTGCGCGTGCTCGACCGCTCGAACGTGCAGCTCGACATCACCCAGGTCGGCATGCGCGACGACACGATCGAGACAATGAAGGAGCTCATCGCCCGGCCCAACGGGATCCTCATCTCCACCGGACCCACCGGCTGCGGCAAGACCACCTCGCTCTACTCGTTCCTGCGCCACATCAACCGGATCGAGGACAAACTCATCACCACGGAAGAGCCGGTCGAGTACGACCTCGAAGGCGTCATCCAGGTCGCCGTCAACCCACGCATCGGTTTGACCTTCGCCCGCTGCCTGCGCCACATCCTGCGCCAGGACCCCGACAAAATCATGGTGGGCGAGATCCGCGACCTCGAAACCGCCGCCCTGGCGATCCAAGCCTCGCTCACCGGCCACCTCGTGCTCACCACCCTGCACACCAACGACGCACCCGGCGGCATCACCCGCCTCATCGATATGGGCGTCGAGCCCTTCCTCATCACCTCGACCCTCGAAGGCATCCTCGCCCAGCGGCTCATCCGCACCATCTGCCCGCGATGCAAGACCCCGTTCAGCCCGACCGAGTTCGCTCTCAACCAGATCGGCCTCACCCTCGAAGACGTCGAGGGCAAGGAACTCTTCTACGGCCGCGGCTGCCCGGACTGCAACGACACCGGATACCTCGGACGAACCGGCATCTTCGAACTGCTCAGGGCCTCCGACCCGATCCGCGAGCTGATCATCAAGAACGCACCCACCGTCGTGATCCGCCAGAAAGCCAAAGAGGAGGGCATGCGCACACTGCGCGAGGAAGGCATCCTGAAAATATTCGACGGCGTCACCACGATCGAGGAGGTCGCGAGAGAAACCTAAGCTCGCCCGAGACCACCTCCCGCCACAGGCCCCGCCGCCGGCTGACGCAGCGGCCGGCTGACGCAGCGGCCGGCTGACGCAGCGGCCGGCTGACGCAGCGGTAGAATTTTCCCCTTGACAGGGCCGCCCGACGGTGGTACCTGATACATAGAGCTGACGGTGACCACCCGACGGACACCTTCGCAAGCCAGTGACTCTCAACGGCTTGGTACATAAATGATACCGGAAGCTGGGTTGCGGATGGTGCCCCTTCACCCTATCCGCCCATGCACGGCAAATTTTCTGCGTGCATCCCAGCACACGACATGCTATAGGAACGTGTCGTGCTGACCTGAAGATACCGCGACCCATCGCTCGCGGCCCGGAGAGCAGCCACGTCACACGGGACTCGAAGGAGACACCGATGGCCCGCTTCAAGTACTTGGCCATGTCGGACAAGGGCGTGGAAGTCAACGGCGTAGTCAACGCCGAAAACCAGGTCGCCGCCATCCAGCAGATTCGAGACCTGGGCTACTTCCCCACGCAGGTCGTCGAGGAAGCCGACAGGGCCCGCGCCCGGCGCACCCACGCGGCCAGGGCCGAGAAAGGCACCGGCCTCAACGTAGAACTCAAGTTCCTCACCCCCAAGACGATCAGCGGCAGAACGCTGGCGATCTTCACCCGCCAGCTCGCCGTGCTCATCGACGCCGGCCTCCCGCTGCTCAAATCCCTCCGCGTGCTCGAGGAACAGCAGAAACCCGGCCCCCTCAAGGACGCCCTGGCCGGCATGGGCCAGGCCGTCGAGAGCGGCAGCACCTTCTCCGAGTCGCTCGCCGCATACCCCAAGCTGTTCAACAAGCTCTTCGTCAATATGGTCAAAGCCGGCGAGGCCGGCGGCGTGCTCGAGGTGGTGCTCAACCGCCTCGCCGAGTTCGTCGAAAAAAGCCAGAAACTCAAGAGCAAGGTCAAGTCCGCGATGATCTACCCCGTGGTCGTCATCTTCGTCGCGACCGCCGTGCTCGCCTTTCTCATGACCTACGTCGTGCCGAAGTTCCGCACCATCTTCGAGAACTTCGACCGACAGTTGCCGGCGATGACCAAGCTCCTGATCAACATCAGCACCTTCATCCGAGCGCACATCTACTACAACCATCCGCCCTACATCGGGTTTATTCTCCTGATCCCTCTGGTGATCTATCTTCTCTTCCGTTTCATAAAAAGCACCGAGCAGGGCAAGATGTTCCTGGACACCACCAAGCTCAACCTCCCCATCTTCGGGGTGTTGGTGCGCAAGGCGGCCATCGCGCGGTTCAGCCGCACGCTGGGCACCTTGATTACCTCCGGTGTCCCCATCCTGCAGGCACTCAACATCGTGCGCGAAACCAGCGGCAACGAGGTGATCAGCAAAGCGGTGGGCAACGTACACGACTCGATCCGAGAGGGCGAGTCCATCGCCGCCCCCCTGCGCGACACCAAGGTGTTCATGCCCATGGTCATCTCGATGATCGAGGTGGGCGAGGAGACCGGCAAGCTCCCCGACATGCTCATGAAGATCGCCGACGTCTACGACAACGACGTCGACAACGCGGTCGCGGGCATCACGTCGGTGATCGAACCGATCCTCATCGTGATGCTGGCCGGCATCGTCGGCTTCATCGTCATCGCCCTCTTCCTGCCTCTCATCGACCTGATCCGAGGCATGACCGAAGCGGAGCAGGAATAGCGAAACGGACCCGCGCCGCGCCGGCCCCACCGGCCCGGCCACGAAAGGACGGAAGAGATGAATGCTCTGTCGTCAGATCACAGGCACCCCTCTGCCCTGCCGAGCTCGAAGAACCAAGGCGGACTTGTCCGCCGTAGCCCGAAGAGCGAAGCGGCCCCCGGCCTGCGTAGCTCGAAGAGCGAAGCAGGCTTCACCCTCGTCGAGCTCACCGTCGTGATCATGATCATCGCCATCCTCGGCGCGGCGGTGGCCGGCGGCGTCGTCTACGCCAGCAGAAAGGCGGCCGTGACCGCCACCAACGCCCTGTTCCAGCGCCTCTCGATCGCCATCAACACCTACCAGCAGGACTACGGCGCCTATCCGCCCGACCGAAACCCGGCCTTCCCGGGACCCGGCGGCTGGGACGGCAACTACTACAGCTTCGATGTCGGGCTGGCCTACTGCAACATGCCGGCCGAGACACTCCCCTACTTCCTCTCGGGCATGTTCGAGCACCCGAACATCGGCACAGTCCGCGACAAGCTGAAGGGCAAGACGTCCTACCTGAGCTTCAGGCAAAAGGAACTCAAGCGCACGGGCTACAAGTTCGGAACCGTCAACCTGGTGGACGGCCCCGCGAATCAGGACACCTGGACGAGGACCGACGGCTACCCCGAACTCGTGGACGTCTGGGGCTCGCCCATTTACTACATCCACACCGTGGATCCGACCAACCCCAACGACCCGGACAACCCGCGCGTCAACAACGTCACCTTCGACCTCGTCTCACGCGGGCCCGACCGTGCCACCGGCAACGGCGACCCCGGCAAATACGAGGACCCGGACGAAACGGTCGTCGCGGGCGACCGGACCGCCTATCCCAACCGCGACAACATTATCGGACCCTAGCAGGCCAACCGTGCCAGGCAGAAGGAGAGGACTTATGAAACGCTCAGCACACGGCTTCACGCTGATCGAAATGCTCATCGTCGTCGCCGTTATCGGAATCCTCGCCGCGATGATCCACGCCGGCGTCAGCAAGGCCATCGAGCGCGCCAAGATCGCCAGCACCCGCGCCCTCGTCTCGGGCATAGACAGCGGCATGCAGCTCTTCAAAACCGACTTCGGCCACCTGCCCTACGACGCGCTCAGCGGCGGCAACAGGACCAACGACCGGCAATGGATCCGCCGCTGGCTCACCGGCCTCGACAACAACGGCGAGCCGGACACCTCCGGCGTGCGCGACGAGCAGTTGTGGACCGGCCCCTACGTCGAGATCCAGGTCATGAACCACCTCGACGAGGACGCCAACTACGTCTTCGCCGATAGCTGGGGCACCCCCATCTACTTCGAGACCGACCCCAACGACGTCGTCTTCTACCCGGACCGCTGGGACATCTGGTCCCTCGGCCCCGACGAGGCCGGCACCACCGACATGGGCACGATCTCCGGCAGCTCCTACGAGCAAAAGCGCGACAACTATAAGGACTACAAACAGAGCAACAAGGAAGTCAACCGCGACAACGTCGGCAACTGGAAGTAGCGAGGTGTCCCCATGAACGCATCAAGATACGGCCCGCGCAGGCCGGGGCCACATCGCTCGAAACGCGGAGCAGGACTTGGCCGCCGGAGCCCGAAGGGCGAAGCGGGCCTTGGCCTGCGTAGCTCGAAGAGCGAAGCAGGCTTCACCCTCGTCGAGCTGCTCACCGTCATCGCCGTCATGGGCATCATGCTCGGCATCGCCGTCGTCGGCTTCAACCACTTCGGCCGGGGCGCGCGCCTGCGCACCGCCGGGCGCCTGATCCAACAGCAGCTCGACCTCGCCCGCCAGCGCGCGCTCACCTCACGCAAGATGCACGCGGTGCAGTTCGAATCGCACGACGAGCCCGACCGCGACAGGATGCGCATCTACTACGAAGAACCGGCCGGAAACAAGATCACCGTCGGCAAGTGGATCGAGCTGCCGCCCGGCATCGAGTTCGGCGCGGCCTCCCCGGTCGGCGCCAACATGCCGCCGCAACCGGATGGCATCCAGTTCCGGCCCACCGGCCGGGCCGACAGTTCCGGCAGCTACTCATTCAAAATTCACGACACCGAGACCCAGAAGGAACGCGAGATCGAGGTCGTGCCCGTCACCGGCCACACCACGGTCAGCGTTCCGTCATCATAGCCACGAGGCACGCACAAGGGAGAGAGCCCATGAAAACGAAGCTGGACCGCCGGGGCGTCACCCTCATCGAAGTCGTCGCGGCCCTGGGCATCATCGCCGTCGGCCTGGTCGGCCTGCTGGCCCTCTTTCCCGTGGGCATTGACGCCAGCGCCCGCGCCGGCGACCGCTCCGCCGCCGCCGTGCTCGGCGAGTACGTCGTCGCCCAGCTCCACCTGCGCCACGACGACGTCGAACCCGGCGACGACACGGGCCAGGCGCTCGCCGGCCTCGACTGGGGCGACTACACCTACGCCGGCAAGACCCATACCTTCGACGCCGGCGCCTCCGGCAACTTCGGCAGCGGCGAGCAGATCGTCAAGCAGAACGTCAGCGACCTGACCGACGAGGAACAATACTCGCGCTACGAGGTGACGCTCAAGTTCGAGGACGCCCTCGGCTTCGCCACCGGCGCACTCAAACGCGTCACCGTCACCGTGCGGTGGCCCCGCGCCTTCAGCAACGACGAACGCGACCGGCAGGACACGATGACCTTCGTCACCTACATCCGCCCCAAATGGTAGGGCAACCGGTTGACGGCTGAGGGGCCAAGGGCAAGAGACGAACAAGACGAGAGGGTACCATGAGATACGCACACCGAAACACATCCGGCCCGGGCCCCAACCCGGCCGGCCCAACGAGCAAGAAACGGCTCGTGCGCCGTAGCTCGAAGAGCGAAGCAGGACCTGTCCTGCGTAGCCCCCGGGGCGAAGCAGGATTCACGCTCCTCGAGGTGCTCGTGGCCATGACCATCCTGGCCATCCTGGGCGCGGCGCTCTTCACCATGTTCAGCCAGTCCACCGGCACCTGGCTGCGGGCCGATGCGCGTGTCCAGCAGTTCATCGCTGCGCGCGAGGCCCTCGGCCTGATGGCCCTCGAGATGCGCCACGCCGTCGTGGCGCCCGAGGCCGCCGGAGGCGGCAACGGCGCACACTTCTACGGCATAGACGGCGGCACCGGCAGCGACGAGGTCTACTTCGTCGCACCTGCCGAGACCCGCGACGACCAGGCCGACCAGGACCTGTGCGTCATCGGCTACTGGGTCAACAACGACCGAGAGCTGATGCGCTACTGCCTCACCGACGAGAATGAAGCCGACTGGCGGAAGCTCTACCCCGTCAACCACCTCGCGCACAGCGAGCAGCTCGGCGTCAACGTCGTCAAGCTCGACCTCGAGTACCTCGACGAGAACACCACCGACTGGAGCAAGGCCGACGACGACTGGAACTCCACCAACACCGGCCCCCAGCACGGCACCGTCCCGCGCGCCGTGCGGATCACCCTCGTCGTGTGGGACCCCACGCTGGAGCCCGACGCGAACCCCAACAACCCGAAAGTCCAGAAACGGTTCAAGACCTTTACCACGGTGGTGTACATGAACAACTGGAGCCACTGGACCAAGTAGCCTCCGGCTGCAAAGGAGCAATCATAACAACGCATCATAGACCGCCTTCACCGTCGGCCCGACGGGAAGACGCATCATCCGGACCGGGCAGCACGCAAACCAGTCATTCAACCGGATGAGAAAGGCAAGAACAGCCATGACGCTCAAAGACATCGTTCGGCCGCCGCGCAACGAGCGCGGCGTCGCCCTGCTCATCGCGCTCGCGGTCCTCGTGCTGATGGCCATCCTCGCCGTCTCGTTCTACTCGAGCCAGGACCTCGAGGGCCAGGCGGCCTCGAACGCCTACTACGCCCGCGCGGCCCAGGCCGCCGCCCAGGGCGGCCTCGAATGGGCCATCGCCCTGATCGAGAGCGACGAGGATCTTGGCTGGGACACGGACTTCGACTTCTGGGGGCCGCGCGCCCATGAGCATGCTCCCAGCTACCCCAATGCCGACGACGTGCTCTTCAACACCGGCAGCGACAACAAAGTGGACCTGTCCGACCTCGTTACCGGCGACGACGCCCGCTGGATCCACTTCAGGCAGATCCTCCCCGGCGGCGGCGAAGGTCGCGTCGTCGGCCTCGTCGCCGGGATCATCGAGTGCGAGAACGGCAAGGCCAACGCCAACGTCCTCGGCAACAAGGACGACGCGCAGGCCGACGGCCTCAGCCCCGCCGAGGTCAGCCTCCACGCCATCCTCCGCGCGATCTCCGGCGCCAACCCCAACTGGGCCGACGACATCATCAGCGCACGCAACGGCTCCACCGGCCCGGTGGGCGGCGGCGACACCGACAACGATGGCCCCCTCGGCTACCCGCTCTGCGACGACGACCTCGACGGCACCGTGGATGACGCCAACGACGGCATGGGCGAGCCGGATCAGCGCGACATGGACGACATGCGCGGCGACGCCATCGCCTACCTCGACCTCTCGACGGCGCTCAAGGATATGCCGGTCGCAGGCACCCCGGAGCAACAACAGCAACAGAGGCGGGCGGCGCTCCAGAGTATCCGCGGCTACCTCACCGTCCACTCCCGCACACAGAACGTGTACAAGGTCAACCTGGAGGACAGCAACGATACCGAGTGGCGCGTGCAGGTCCCCATCAACACCGCCACCGCCGACGCCATCTACAACGAACTCCAGAGCCTAGCGTCAGCCGGCCGCCTGCCGGCGGGGCTGGACCTCGACCAGCTTGCCGCCAACATCGCCGACTTCATTGACGAGGACAACGAGCCCACGCACCGCGGCGTCAGGTACGGCATCGAGAAGACCCCGTACGTCAACGAGGTCGAGGCGAGCCCGCCGACCGTCACAGTGGGCACCAGAACGTACAGTGACTACGGCGAGTTCATCGAGCTCATCAACCCCTACGAGGGCGACGGCAGCCCGGTGACCGTCACGCTCTCGAACGTGCCCACGCTCGGCGGGGGCTCGCAGGACATCACCGTCGCCGTCCCCGCGGCGAGCGGCAACACGCCGGGCTATTTCCTCATCGGCGATACTAGCGGCACCTGGGTGGATTCGAGCACCGGCGCGTCCGGCCAGGAGACTGCCTTACCGAAACGGCCCGCCATCGCCGACGACGCCAAGGACCTGAACCTGCCAAGGGTCAGCGCCGCCCTGACCCTCGTCCTGGGTCCCGCCGGCGGCCCCACCATCGAACAGGTCGCCTACGCGCACGCCGACATGGACGGGCCCGAAACGACGCAGAAGGACGACCCACGCGTCAACGAGTGGGAACGGGGCGCCGGCACGCCCAAGGCCCAGAACTTCAACTGGGCGCCCGACGCCTCCGGCGACATGGACTCAGGCCTGAACCTCGCCGAGCGCTTCGTCGTGTACGACGGCAAGCTCGGCTCCGTCGGCCACCTCGGCCGCGTCCACGCCGGCAAGAAATGGGCCACCATAGACCTCACGGGCGACGACCTCGGCGGCAATTGGGACAACGTACACACCAGCGCAAGCTGGCTGAACGTCTACGACGTGTTCACGACCAAAGAAGGCAAACTCGCCGCCCAGCCCCGCCACGGCCTGATCAACATCAACACGGCACCGGAAGAAGTGCTGAGGGGTCTAAAGGGTGTGGACAACGCCGCCGCCGGCGATATCGCCGAGTACGTGACCGACTCGCAGCGCTTCGAGACCATCGGCGAGCTCGGGCAGTTCCTGCCGATCGAGGCCCAGGGCGCCGCACCGAGCTGGGCGCGCGAAAAGCACCTGGCCGACGTCGCCGGCCTGGTGACTGTGCGCTCGAACGTGTTCCGCGTCACGCTGCTCGCGCAGGCGGTGGACCGCCAGGGCAACATGGTCGGCGAGTGCAAGCTCCAGGCAAGCGTGCTTCGCACGATAGACACGAGCACCGGCGAACCCAGCGTCCGCGTGCTCTCCACACGCTGGATCTTTGAGGAGTAGCCCAGCGCGGCCCGGGCCCGGGCCCGGCGATGCCGGGACCGGGGCACTGAAAGAGCCGCCGGGCGCAGCGCCCGGGGCCGGACGCCCCATCGGGCCGGGGCGCCCGGAGACGAAAAAATTGATTTGACAAGGCCCCGCCTCGATGCTAAGTAACATTACTTAGCTTTACGGAGGGGGCACCCTGCCGCGGGGTCAGACCGCGGCGGATAGGAAAGGAGAGACCTGGTTCCGCTGTCTTGACGCCTGCCACGTCTTCATACATAACCGTCATATCGAATCATCAAACCAAGACGGACAAGGCGAGGCACGGAACCATGAACCCCACCCGCCAACGCGGGAGAGGCCGGACCAACCCCACTCCGTGGCCCGATCCCATACGCTGTGCACAACACAGCCTTCACGTTCCGTTGTGGCACAAGCAGTGTGCGTCACTCATATGGTTCCACCACAATGAACGAATCGCCCCAACCCCGAGGAGCTGACGAAACATGAGCAAGTCATTGGTGTGCTTCGACATCGGGTCGGATACCCTGAAAATGACCCAGTTCGATGCCGATAAGGACTCCCTCCAACTGGAGGACTACGCCGTCATCCAACTCGGCATCCCGCCCGACAGCTCGATCGAGGAACGCAACGCCGTGGTCGCCCAGACCATCCGCTTCACCCTCGACGAGCGCAAGCTCAAGCCCAAAAGCATCCACATCTCGCTCTCGGGCCAGTCGGTCTTCGTGCGCTTCGTCAAGCTGCCCGCCGTCGAAGAGACCAAGATCGCCCAGATCGTCCGCTACGAGGCCCAGCAGCAGGTGCCCTTCCCCATCGACGAGGTCGAATGGGACCACCAGGTCATCGGCGACACCTCCGGCGAGGAGATCGACATCGTGCTCGTGGCCATCAAGACCGAGATCGTCTCCGGCCTGATCGCCGCCATCCGCAAGCAGCACATCGAGGTGGAGACCGTGGACGTCTCCGCCCTCGCGCTCTACAACGCGACGATCTACAACGAGGGGCCCTTCGAAACCTCCACCG
>Ga0180432_10003686_pt1 | contig 21632 bp, 13 predicted proteins | sample SS_ome_10_FD_132414 | JGI IMG/M metagenome (GOLD analysis project Ga0180432, IMG submission 132414) | Hypersaline lake sediment archaeal communities from the Salton Sea, California, USA - SS_1_MS_2 metaG | ecosystem: Environmental > Aquatic > Non-marine Saline and Alkaline > Hypersaline >...
GCCGCATCGTCGAGGATCCCGACGGACATGCGATAGAGCTGATCGCGTGGAAGCAGGATCGCGGCGCAGCGGCCTGCAACGGCGGACAGGAGTAAGAGGTGAGTGACGACACGACGCGTGAATCCGAGGCACGGAGACACGTCACGGAATGCTGCCTGATTGCGGCCGACGTCGACAAGACAGTTCTGGCGCAGACATCAGGAGAGCGTTCTCTGTTTCTACAGAGAGTCGCGCCCCAGTTGCTCGATTCGGCGAAAATGGGAATGACGCTCGCATTCGTGACGGGCAACAGCATGGCGCAGCTTACGGACCGTTTCCTCAGATGGCTGCTCGATCATCTCTGCCAGACTGATGATCTTTCCCTCCTGTCCCAGTTTCATTTCTTCTGCAATTCAGGCGGCGTGTACTTCCATTTTCCCGAGGAACACGATGCCATTGCACGTATTCTGACGGAGCACCCGACCGGTCAAGCGGAGCTTGCCGATCGGGTCTTCCGCGCCTTGACCGACACGGACCGCGCGGGTGCGACGTTCGTGCGCCCCGGCTTCGTCGATGGCGACTACCTCAGGCGAACCCAAATCCCTCCGCCGGAAGTCAGCGAGATCACGCGAGTGCTCGAGGAGTGCGGAAGGGACTACTGGGTACGTGCGGCGAAGAACAGGAATGCCCTGGAGAACAGCTACGATCTGTCGGAAGTCACCACAGGCGACGGGCTGCAACAGCCGGCGGTGGACGTGCGACCGGTCCAATACACCAGCCGGTCAACTTCTCACTCCGCCACGGTGCAAGTCACGCTCAAGCCCCTATTGAGTTTCCGACATGGCGTCACGGCGGATGCGCAGGGGCGGCTGTTTGGGAACGATCTGAGGTCCGAGGTGATTGCGCGCGTCCAACAGCAGCTTGATGCGGCGGGCCTCGGGCACTGCGTTGCCAGGCCGGGCGGATGGTCAAGCATCGACGTGACGGTGGAGAAGCTGGACAAGGCCTATGCCATGGAGTTTCTGATCGACCATCTGAATCTCCAGGGTCTGGCTCGTCGGGGGCAGCGGTTCGGGGCCAATGCGATCTACTTCGGAGATGAAGTCATTGTCGGCGGCGGGAACGACTATGCCGTCACCCGCATACCGGGCCTGCTTGTCTTCGCGGTCAATGCAGACAAGGCCCTCATACCCTTCAGGTCGCATGTCTTCGTCCCCTCGTCCGTCCGGGCGGGTCCCGAAGCGACGGCGGCGGTCCTGGGCGAACTGAACGAGATTGCCAGGACCTCGCTGCTGTCCTGGCCAAAGGCCGGCCGACCCGGCCAGGGTCGTCCGTCGGGAGGTTCAGCAATCGACCGCTTCAAGATCAAAGTATTCGGCGACCGGATTCAGGCAAAACTGGAGGCGCTGAGGGACAACAACAACCTGACGCCGGACCAGTGGCAGGTCCTCCATGCCTTGGTAACCCTGATGCACAGGGATGATGATTCGGCCAGGCGTTGGCTGGCCGTCCTGGTCGACGAGTTCAACGCGGCCGTGGGGCGGCTGTCCGCCCCTTGGCGGCCCACGCCCGGCGCGCTGGGCACCAGCCACCCGGACAGCGGGTAACTGCCGATCACTCGTCCGCGGGCCGTTCCCGCAGGGGCTGGCGGTCGGCGGGGGAGGTGAACTCGTCCTGTGAGTGGACATGGCTCACATAGGGCGCGGATTTGAGGCGGGGCCGGTAGGGCCAGTTCAGGAACCAATTGGGGTCCGGATCGGATATGCTCAGGACGTCTTTCAGGCTGCGGAAGTGGCAGTTGGTGTCGACCCAGACGATCAGCTTGCGGAGTTCCTCATTCGTCAGCTTCACGCCGTTGTGCTTGCCGCGAAGGTGGGTGCTAATCAGCGGGCTCTTGTAGGACCATCTCGTCATCGGGGCGAATGTGGCGTATGACTCCCAGATGAAGAAGTTGCCCGCGATGGTCGGCCTGGCTCGCCCCATCGTGGCGTAGTTGTTCACGTTGTTGGCCCCGCAGGTCAGCGTGATGTAGGGCTCGGGGAACACGCCGCCCCAGCGCTTCTTCGGGTCCGCCCGGAGCGTGAGGTCCAGCTTCTTCCGCGCCTTGCCCTTGCCCTGGTGACACGCGGCGCACTTGCCGTTGAAGATCGGCTGGATGTCGCCGAGATAGCCGAGCGTCCTGACGCCCCACGGCGGGGGGGTGATTTTGTCAGGGGCCCTGTTGGCCAGGGACCCGGGCTTCCCGGGCGTGGGGGTGTTCAGCCGCGTCTCGTGACAGCCCACGCAGCCCCGCTGTTCGCCCGGCATGAGGTTGACCCACGACCGCATGCTCTGAAGGACCAGGTGGTCTTCGTCGAGGAGCTGGAAGTACAGCGCCTTTCCGGGCGGGGCGGTGAAGCTGAACGCCCCGTCTTCGGCTATCGGCACCGTGCCCAGTACGCGCTTCAGCCGCGTGTTGCTCGATATCGCAATCGCCGGACCGGCCAGGATCGCCCCGTCGCCCCAGGGCTTGTCGACGACCTTTCTGCCTGGATTCCCGCCCCTGAACTGCGGGCTGTCCAGTGCCACGCAGCCGCCGCTGGCGAACGGCGAGCCCCCGCTGTCCACGCAGCCGGTCGTGAAGTTCCGCTGCACGCATTCGATCACGCGGAGGTATCGGGCCCTGCCTTTGACCCTGGCGTCCATGCCCTCGTAGACGTTGCTGCTGTAGAATCTGCCCGGCGCGACGGGCTTGCCGTCGGCTTCCGGCCCGGGCCAGGCGGTCATGTCCGGTCGGACCGGCGGTCGGTGTCGGGGGCGGATCGGCTGCGCGTAGAGCACGTTGTGCCGCCCCTGGTGGATCAGCTCCCGGTTGCCGTGAATGTCCATCAGGTAGAGCTTGAACAGTCCGCGGCGGGCGTCGCGAGCCGAACTCGCGTGCGGATTGCCCGCCCGAGCCGACACCAGAAACAGCTCCGCGCTCAGCGGGTAGGGCGACTTGTACCCCCCGACGACGCCGGAGGAGTGGTAGTCGCCCGCCGCCGGGGGCGTCGGCACCGGTCCGTCGCCGACCTCGGGCCAGGGGACGTCCGGTGTGACCTTCTTCAGGCCTTGCGGGAAGTTCAGCCCGGCGGCCACGTCGACGATCCCGACGCAGCCCCGGTACATATCGTGATGCCCCATGCCGTTGAACATGACCAGCGACGTCCCGGGGACGCACCGTGCTTCGCCGAGGTGGTCGGGGTAGATGCTGTGGTTGCCCCAGTAGGTGTTCGACGCCGTGCCGTCGGGGTTCATCGTCCAGAGGCTCTGGATGCGATTCAGGCCGCGATCGTTGTATTCCCACCGCGTGTAGATCACCCGCCCGTCGTTGAGGACGGAGGGGGAATACTCCGGCTCGCTGGCGACGCTGAGGAGGTAGATGTTCTTCCCGTTCGGGTCGCACCGGGCCAGGATGTGCTGCGGGGCCCACGGCGCGCAGCCCCCGTAAACGTTCGCCCGCGAGGTCAGGAACACGATATTGCCGTCCGGCAGGTAGACCGGATCGAGGTCGGAGTATCCGCCGGAGGTGATCTGGCGCAGGTGCTTGCCGTCGACGCCGATCTCGTAGAGGTGGTATCCCTTCCGGTGCTGCGGCTTCATGCAGAACAGCACCCTCTTGCCGTCGTAGGACACGTCGGGCCTCAGGAAGGCGGCCTGTCCCTCGGCCGGGGCGAGCCGGCGAGGCTTGCGGTCGGGGCCGAGCCCCTGCAACACCAGCAGCTCCCCGCCATGCGATGCGCACATGATGCTGCGGTAGCGGCTCTCGTGCTGCCATTCCCGCCCGCGCGTGTACGGGATGTCGACGAAGACGACCTGGTCGAAGTCGATCTCCGGGCGTTTGAACATCAGGCGGCGTTTGACCCTGCGTACCGCCGCGTACAGGTCCCAGGCCTGAAGCTCGTCCGCGTCGGGCGAGACCGCGAGCGTCTTGACCTTGGCCTCGAGTCCCCGCAAGGCCGACAGGTCCTCGGCCAGCGTCGCCGCCGCAACGCCGTCGCGGACCATGCGCGAGGCCAACTCGTCAGCCCAGGCGATCTCCTTCCGGGCGCGCCCCAGCAGGGGCCGGCGCTCGGCCTGGAAGAGCCAGTCCTTCTCGAGCGTCGACAGCTTGGCCAGGGGTATTGCCACGGCGGGCTTGCCCGAGATCGGCTTGCCGAGGAACAACGCGCGGATGTCCGACGGCCGCAGGGCGATGTTGTACAGGCGCACGTCGTCGATGCGCCCGGTGAAGTGGTACGCGCCGTTCAGCCCGCCCATCTGGACGCGCGAGACGCGGCGTCGCAGCCCGGCCGGGCCCAGCGTGCTGGCGCGCATCGCTCGCACGCCGTCGTTGCTGCGGACGATCGTCTTGCCGCGGTTGCCGTCATTGACGAACACCACGTGGTACCACGTGTCGGGCTCCCACTTCAGCGGCTGCGTCCCGAACCCCTGCCAGGGGCCCCCGTTCTGCCAGCCGAAGTGCAGCCGGCTGTTGTGCACCTCAACCTGGACGCGATGCTGGAGCGTGCCGTTGGACCAACTGAAGAGGATTCGGCTGGCCCCGGGCCTGTGCCGGATCCACATCGACAACGTGAAGTCCCGGAGCCTGCCCAGCTTTGCGGTGTGCGGGGAAAGGTCCACAAAGGCATTGCCCGGGAAGCCCAGCGAGCGGGCGACCTTGCCCTGCCCGGACGCCCCGGCCGTGTCGGCAGCGAACAAGCCGTGAAGGGCGTTCGGCGACGCGTCGCGCACCGTTCTGTCGGCCGCCCGGTCGTCCATCTGCCAGTGCCCCACGAGCACCTTTGCCGCGGCCGACGGCTCGGCCGCACGTACGGATGAACCCGACAGGACAAGCAGAACTGAGATCGCACCCAAAGTCCTCATTCGACACATCGAGTTGAACGCTGTCACCGTGATGTCCTCGCCGCGGGTATCGGAAAGACTTCGGGTTGAGTATAGCCATGCAGGGCGCTTGGAACAAACAGGTATGCGGCTTCCGGGGCATAAAGGTCTGGGTTGCGACGAAGGTCACTTTGCGTGTTCGAGCGTTGGCCCCGGGTGTATTCACCCGGGGCGAAATGGTGCGTTCGTATTACGGCCCCGTCTGATTGCAGAGCGCACATGTCGCCCCCCGTGAACACATGGGGGGCTTCTCTGCGGACGAGCACACGGTACGACACAGCATCCTGTTCACTTCTCGACGCGGACGACGATCAGGACGGCGTCGGCGGCCCATGTGGGGGCCGTGCGGGGCTTGCCCTCGATGAGGGTGACGCAGGCGACGATCACCGGGTACAGCCCGGCCGCCCGGGGCGTGCCGGACAGGACGCCGGTCCTGGCGTCGATCCGCATCCAGGCGATGTGGCGGGGCGGGTTGTAGCGTTGGCCCGCGAACGAGCGAAACGTGTCCCCCATCATTCCGCCGGCGTACCAGGCGGCGGCACCGGCATTGGCGGCCTGGAACGCCACGGTCAGGGGGGTGCCGACCTTGGCCTTGAACACCCGGTCGGTCGTGGTAATGGTCGGCTTCGGCGGGCCGGGCGCGAACGTCCCGGTGGTGGCGCGGCTGGTCTTCAGCCCCGGGCGGATGACGACGGCCTTGAGCGTCTGGCCGGGCTTGACCTCGACAGGCCCGGCGTATCGCGGCGAGGCCTTGTCGGGCTCGGACCCGTCGAGCGTGTGATGGATGGCGCCGCCGGGGTGCACGGTCAGCAGGCGCACCGCCGTGGGGCGATCGATGAAGCCGCCGTGGGGGATCATCTCCGGTGAGGTGGCCGTGTCGATCGTCTTCAGCCGTGCGTCGAGGAAATCATGGATGGACCGGCCCCAGGTGGTCTTGCGGCCGTCCTCGCCCACGCACGGAGTGGTCAGGGCCGGCACGTGCGTGTTCTTCGTGAAGCCGTACACGCCGGCGGCGGGCACGCCGAGGGTCTTCAGGAGCGTCACGGGGTTGACCGTCTGGTCGGTCAGGGCGCCCTGGTAGCACGTGAACAGCGAGGGGTCGTCGCTGCTGAGCCAGGGACGCGGGGCCTTGGTGCGGCGGTCCCACAGCTTGCCCGCGCCCCAGTCGGAGACGACGGCCTGAACGCGCACGGACCGGTCGGCGTACTGCGGGCGGGGCTGTCGCATGGGCAGGTGGACGAAGGTCTTCTTGTTGGTTTTCCGGTCGCGGATGGCGACCCTGACCAGCCGCTCCGGCCCGGTGTAGCAGAGGTCCTGCGCGATCCACCCTCCGGCCGACCAGCCCCACACGCCGATGCGCTCGGGGTCGATGCGGTACCTGGCGGCGTGTGCCCTCAGGAAGCGGATGGCGTTGGCCACGTCCCACGAGCACAGGGGCACCGGTGCGTTGGTCTTCAGGGCGTAGTCGGGAGCGGCCACCACGTAGCCGCGGTCCAGCAGGGGCCGGAAGTCCTTCACGAACCCGCCCACCTTGTCGCCGTACCCGCCGCCGTAGACCGCCACGAGGCAGGGCAGCCTGGCGTCGGTCGGCGTCTTCGGCACCCAGATATCCAGCCGCTCCCACTGCCGCGCCGGCACGAGAAACGGAATCCGAGCGTGCAGCGTCGCGTTGGGGAACGTGGGGGGCTTCCATTCCATCGCCCGCGTCGGCTGCATCTTCACGTCCTGGGCAGCGGCGGGACCCGCCAGGAGGAGCACAGACCCCCAAGTCGCCAGGAACGCTCGCAAACACCACATCAATCGGTCCGATCTCATCATCTCGTCCTCGGCGGGGGACGGCGCTACTCCGTCGCGGGTTTTGCGTCGACCGCGTCCCGCAGCATCGGCGGGGGGGTGTATCGTTTGTCCACCGCCCAGCCGGCGGTCGGGTCGGCATCGGTCCACCCGCGGCCGTGATAGGCCCAAACCGCCTTGGCCATCGCCGCGTCGACGTGCCAGAACGCCAGCGTCTTGTCGCCGGTGTATTGCGCGTACGGGGCAGCTTTGCACTTCGGGGCCTTGATGTCGGCGTCGCTCAGCCAGCCGTCGGCGGCCTTGAGCGGCTTGCACCGCACGACGGTCTTGCCGTCGGGCTCGGCGGGGGGGACGCGGGCATCGGCGGCGCTGCGGATGAACTGCGCCGTCAGGGCCGTCATGTCGTCGTCCCACGAGACGTGCCCGGCGCCGCGGTGGACGACGAGGCTCATCAGGTTGTCGGGGTTCCTGCGCCTGCGGGCGATCTTCTGCATGCGGATCAGGACCCACTGGCTCTGGTTGCGCTTCTTCTTGTCGGTCGGGTGAAGGCTGTACTGCGACCGCAGCCCGCGCCCGAGGTCGCCCCCGGCCGGACCGTACTCCTCGAACTCCCCGTTGATCGACATCATCGGCACGCCGGCCAGCGTGCGCGAGGCGTCCTGGATATGATCCTGGAAGTTCCCGCTCTTGATGTGGACGATGCCGATCACGCGATGCGGTTTCCAGTAGGCGACGTTTCGGCAGAAGATGCCGCCGGTGGAATGGCCCATCGTCACCCAGGGCACGGTGGCCAGCTCGGGCCGGGCGGTCTTGCGGGCCAGGGCGGCCAGGACCTTTTCAAGGTCCTTTTCGCTGTCGGTCTTGGCATAGCTGAAGACGGCGTTGAAGTGCGGCTCGAAGTAGACGATGCCGAGCCTCTTGTCGGCGGCGGCCTTGCGAATGGCCGCCTCGCAGCAGATCCGACTCTCGAGCCTGATCTTCCCGGCCAGGATCAGCCCGCGGATCTTCCCGGGGGTCTTGGGCAGCCAGAGATGCGCCACGGACGGGCTCTGCGGCTTTCCCCTTCTCGGTGGGCGGGGCAGCGTGACCGCCAGGTCCCACCGCCCCTTGGCCACGGGCCTGACCTCGTCGGCGGCGCCATGCCATGGCCATGTTGCGAGGAGGACAACAGCGATCAGTGCGGTGCGAGTATTCATGATAGCCTCGGTTGACTGGTTGACTGCTGGTTGACTCGTTAACTGGTCAACTGGGAACGGTAGCGGGCCCTTCACCCCGCAACCGCAGGCCACTGATTCGCGCAGCGGTGGGCGTCGCAAAGGTCGTTACCAGTCAACCAGTCAACCAGTTAACCAGTTAACGAGTTAACGAGTCAACCAACATCACTTCAAGCACGTCACGCTGCCGTCTTCGGTCACAACGTACACGGCGCCCCGGGTCACGGCAATGCCGGCGTACATCACCGGCGCCGGCAGGGGGACGTCCTGGACCGTCTTGCCGGTGGCGTAGTCGAGCACGGCCAGGCGATGGCGCGGGTCCTTGAGGCGGTGGCTGTCACGGCCTTCGATGCTGTAGCCCAGCAGCACGCGGTCAGCGGCGACGGCACAGGCCTTGGCGCTGTTCTGCCCGTCGTAGTTGCTTCGCCGCTTGCCCTGCCAGACGGGCACGGACGCCACGCCGCGCTTGGGCGGCTCGTCGCTGGCGCCGAGGCGGCGCATGCGCAGGATGTACGCCGCCGCATTCCCGCCACGATTGCCCTTGTCCAGCGTGCCCATCAGGCTGATGAAGTCGTCGCCGCGATAGCAGAACTGCTTGGCCCGCGTGCCGCCGTAGTAGTGGCTGGTGGCGTTCAGTCCGCGGCGCCGGCGGCCGTCCTGGAGCGTGCCGGTGTTGGCCGGGATCATCACGTCGATGCGCGACCGTGCCCGCCAGTGGTCCCAGCCGTGCCCGGTCCGGCCGAGCCCGCCGTCCCACGGCACGAGCGTATCGTCCTGGACGGCGAGATACTGCTGGGCGAAGTAGAACCGCTTGCCGTCGAAGACGGGGGGCATATTGGCCATGCGCAGCAGGCGCTGCGCTGTGCGGTCGGTCCGGAGTGTGTCGTACCCGAGCCGGCCGGTGGCCCGGACGGCGCCCGTGGCTGCGTCGAGGCGGACCCACCGCAGCCCGCCGTCCAGATCGCTGTGCCGCCCGGCAAAGGCCCACACCTCGGTGCCGTCGGGCACCACCGACCCGAAGACCGGCCAGAGCGATTCGAGCTGCCCGTTGACGACGATGCGTTCGGCGGACGGGGCCGCGAAGTACCGCCAGACCGGCTGGCCGCTGTCGCGGTTGACCGCGTAGACCCACCCGCTGCGCGTGCCGAAGATCACCAGCCCGCGATGGATCGTCGGGGGGCTCTCGACGCGCCCGTCGACGGCGATGCGCCACGTCGGCTTGCCGGCCTCGGCGTCCAGGGCGAGCACTTCCTGGCGGTGTGGTACGGCCAGCACGCATACGCCGGCGGCCACGCTGGCGACGGTCACGTGCGAGCCGGTGAAGTAATGGTTGGCCCACTCGCGCTGGAGCATGGCGTCGGCCGTGGGGGCGGGCGGGATCTTCTCCTGCCAGGCCACCTTCAGCGTGCGGGCGAGCGTCCGGTCGCTCCACGCGCTGCGCATCGCGTCTTTCAGGAGCACGGGCCAGTCGGCCGCGGTGTCCTTGGCCGCCGGCGCAGGCGCCGCGCTGCCGCGCTCCAGCCGCACCAGGGTCGTGTCCTCGGGGATCCGTCGGCTGTGGGTGGCGTTCGAGCCGGGCTGGTAGGGCTGGCACCCGCAGAAGTTCGGGGTGATGTAGAGCATGCCGTTGGCCGGGAAGGCCCCCACGTCGCAGTGGGTGCGGTGGGCGTCGGTCCAGTGGAACCCGCTGCCGTCCAGCGCCGCCACCGTCAGCGACCCGACCAGCCACTTGGGCGTCGCCCGCCAGACCGTACAGGCTACCGGGCGCAAGCCGCTGTACTCGGCGTTGATCCGGTTGGCCGGGTCCGACAGGTCCACGCTCGTCGAGCCGTAGATGCAACTGACCCAGACCTTGCCTTGGTTGATCATCGCCCTGGCGTGGCTGTGCCCGCCGCCGATCGTCTTGCGATCCAGTCCGACGCCCTGGTAGCTGATGGTTCGCCCGGCCTTGGCGTCCAGCAGCAGCAGGCGCAGCGGGCCCTTGTGCAGGTCGCCCCTGACGGCCAGGGCCAGCACGCCCTCGTCGCACGTCATGTTGTACGCCACGCCCACGGTGCCCTGGGACTCGGGCCAGGTCCACGTCCAGCGGCCCTTTCCGGTTCGGGCGTCCATGGCGACGATGCGCCGGCACTGGGCCGCCGGCCAGTGCGTGTAGGAGTACGACCGCGCGCTGGGACCCTCGACGGCGTAGACCACGCCGTCGCGAATCACCGGGTGCATCCAGACGTTGCCCAGCAGGTGTCCGACGTGGTCGGTCCGCAGGCCGCCCGTCTGCGACGTCCGCCTGCTCCACAGCCGCTTGCCGGACTCGGCGTTCAGCGCCACCATCTCCTGGCCTGAAACCTGCAGCAGCACGCCGCCGTCCAGCCGCGCCATCAGGTTGCCCGCGCGGCCGCGGAGCATGTTCCGGATCCTCTCCTGGGCCTTGCGGTCCTTGGGCAGTTCGGCGGGGGGGGCAAAGGTGATCCCCTCGGTGAAGCGCATCACGGTCTTTCCTGTGTGGAGGTCCAGGGCGATCATGCATGGCGCGGGCCAGCGAAACCGGTTGGGCGAGGGGTTGACGTAGACGCGCTGGCGGTCGACCAGGAAGGCGAATCGGCTGTTGACGCCGAGGTCGGCGCGCTGCCAGAGCGGCAGGCCCGTATAGGCGTCGCGCGCGATGAGCCTGCGGCGCTCGCCCCCGTAGAGCCTCTCGCGCCGCCCGTTCTCGCAGGCGATCCAGATCCCGTCGATCAGCCGAATGCCATCCTTGGTGACGTCTTCCGGCCCGGTCTGCCACTGCAGCCCCCGCGCCGGGCCGACGCGCATGTCCCTGGAGACGTCGCCGGCGGCGCCGTCGTGGAAATACTGCGGCCAGTCGTCCACGTCGGCGGGGCGCTCCTTGACGGTTGCCGACCACGCGCCGCCCCGCTTCAGGTACGTGATGCCGCCCGGCCGAACGGCGCGCAGGCACTCGGCCGCCTTCAGGCCCGCCAGCGCGTCGAGGTCGGCGACCACGGCCGTGGCGGTGTTGTCGAGGAACGGCAGTCGCCCGGGGTCGTGCCAGCGTGCGACGGTGGCCTGTCCGTGCAGGCCCGCCTCGACCAGCGCCTCGCGCGCGGGGCGCTCGGCCTTGGCTTGGCGCAGGAGCACGTGCACCACCAGGGGTGCTTGGCGTGCAAGATCCGCCGCCAGCGCGGTCCCGTCGGCCCCAGCGTGGATGATGAGCCCGCGTTCAGTCGGCAGAGCCCTGCGAAACGCCTCGGTGTCAGGATCAGCCGACGAGGCGATCGAACATGCCCCCGCGACCGCTGCGGCGGTCAGCCACGCTAGCATTCTTCGCATCACCGGTCTCCGTACTCGTTTCCCCGTGTGCCACGCCGAACACGTTCCCCCGCCAAACATGTGCCCGCGCGGTGCTGTTACCAGTCAACAAGTTAACCAGTTAACGAGTCAGCCCGTCAACCCGCCGCCGTAACTCGGGGCTTCGGTCCGTGTTACTTGAACGGAAGCCGGTGCTGCAGGTATCGGACGCGCGGGCACAAAGGAGACATGACGTGAAGGCAACGGGTGCTTCGCGTGTGACGTTGGCCGCGGCGGCGGTGTGGGTCTTCGGGCTCGTCGCGGGGGCCCCGACGGCACAGGCCGACCAGGCGGACGATCTGATACGGCAGATTGTCCGCGAGGCCAAGACGCGCCCCGAGGCGGCCAAGAAACTCCTCGCCGCGGCCGGAATGCTCAATGACGCGCCCCCGGTCCAGATCCGGATCTGCGAGGAGGCGTACAAGTGCGGCATCACGGGCCCGGCGGGATACGCCTCGGCGCTGGCGGCGCTGGCGATGCTCGACAAGGCCGCGCCAGACCGCGCCGACGTCTGGTCGGCCAGGCGGACCGAGGTCCATCGCCTGCAGTACCTTCGGGGGGATCGGCTGGGCAGGATGGTGGCCGGGCGCACGTACATCGACGCGCTGCTCGTCCAGGCCGGGCAGGCCAAGAAGAAGAGCAACTGGGCCGACGCGGTGATGCACTATCGGCAGGCCCACCAGGTGGCCCGGGCGCTGCACCTGCCCCAGGCGGGCGCCATCTTCCAGAGCATCCGCACCGCCGAAAACCACATCATGGTCCGGAACCGCCTGAAGGCGCTCGCAGCCGCCCTCGAGAAGGACCCCAACGACCTGACCAGCCGCGAGCGGCTCGTCCGGACGTACCTGATCGACCTCGACATGCCCACCGAGGCGGCCAAGCTCATCAACGACAAGCTTGACGCGGCGCTGCGGGCCAACGTGTCCCTGGCGGCGAAGGAGGCGGCGGCACTGGCCGACGCGGACTTCCTGACACTCGGCCAGTGGTACCGCTCGCTGGCGGGCCAGACGGCGATCAAGCCGACCAAGGCCCGCCTCCTGGTCCGCGCCGAGAACTACCTCAGAATGTACCTCGAAGTGCACACGAAGAAGGACGTCGATCGCCTGCGCGCCACGACGGCGCTGAAGGCTGTCCAGGACGAACTTGGCCGCCTCGGCGTGGGCCCGTCGCTCGGCGAGGCGCAGTGGATCGACCTGCTGGCCCTGGCCGACCCGTCCCAGTACACCGTCGCCGGTGAATGGAGCCGCAAGGGCAGCCAACTGCAGGTCGTGTGCCGCCGGGAGGGACTGATGGGCCTGCCGATCACGGCCGTCGGGAGCTACGACTTCCAGGCGACCTTCACCCTGGTTCGCGGCACGGAGGCCGTCGTGGCGATGCCGGTCGGGGCCGGGCAGTGCGCGGCGATCTTCGGGGGCTACTACGGCACCAAGGTAGCCCTGAGCATGATCGACGGCGCAACGCACAGGGACAACGCGACAACAGTCAACGCCCCGAGCCGGGGACGCTGGCTGGCCGAAGGCGCCAAGGCGACCCTTGACATCGCCGTGCGGATCAAGGGCGACCAGGCCCAGATCACCGCCACACTCAACGGAAAGAAGCTCATCGACTGGACGGGCCGGCAGGTGTCGCTGGCCTGGCACGATACCCGGGCCGTGCCGTTCAAGACATTCGGCCTGGGGTCATGGGGCTCGACGGTCGTGTGGCACACGGCGAAGCTCCGCATGCTGGACCCGGCCGACCGCACGCTGCGGTGGGTCTCGAAGGACGCGACGTACAAGCCCAGCAGCGTGTACAGGTCCTGCCCGCCCCAGGCCATGTTCCTGACCGGCCGGGGCAAGCTCAACCGCTACGGCGCGTCGGTCATCACCGAGAGGCAGAGCAACCCCCACGTGACCGTCACGCTCAGGCAGACCGAGATGATCAAGCGGATCATCCTCGATCACCGCCGCGGGCCTTACAAGAAACGCAACACGCCGCTGATGATCGCGATTTCGACCGACGGGCGGCGGTGGACCACGGTCTGGCGTGCCAAGGCCGTGCGGCAGTCCTACCTGATCGACTTCAAGCTCCCGCTCCGCGCCCGTTACGTCAAGGTCAGTCCCACGGTGACCGACCGGACGTACCTGACCCTCGCGGGCATCCGCATCTACGCCCCGGGGCGGTAATTGGCAGCCGGTAGCCGGTACCCGGTACCCGGTTCACATCGTCCTGGTCCTCGGTCGTTCGCCGGAGAATCCCTTCGTACTTCGTACTCCGCGCCCGGGATTCCTTTGCGTGCAAAGCGGTCGAACCGTAGAATGGCGATAGGAACCCCGGAAAGGGCCCGCGCGGGCGGGGCGCGGGACCGGCTGCGGGACGTGTGAGGGGTACAGGCGCACCTGATGGCAGCACCACACGCACCATCTCGTACGGATATGCCCGGCCGCACGCCGGGGCGGCCGAGGTCCGCTCACAGGGCGTTCACCCTGCTGGAGCTTATGGTGGTCCTGGCGATCGTCATCCTGCTTCTGGCGATATTCGCGCCGGGCCTGCATCGGCTGTTCTTCGTGACGCGGTCGACGCTGTGCGGCACGTACAAGGGACAGATCATCGTGGCCCTGTGCCACTACGCCGGGGACAACAACGAGTACTTCCCCGCCCGCTGGCCGAATCTCAAGAACAGCTACAACCACGCGTACTGGTTCGGGGTGACGAACAACGCCAACCGTGACATGCACGAGGAGATCGAGCAGTACTTCGGCCCGTCCGCGGACGGAGGGCCCCCGACCATTCTCGTCTGTCCCGTCGAGCCCCGGGGGATCTGGGGCAGGAAGATCGACTGGCCGCTGGTCGGCATCTACCGCACCAACGTGACCGTCTACGCCGGATACGACTGGTCGACCACCTCGGCCAGCGCCTGCGTGCCGCACGCCTCCCTCGACCAGATGCCGCAGAGGCTCGGCCGCGTGCCGCACCGCCCCCTGGCCGGGGACCTGATCGAGTACATGTCCGGGAACTCGGCCTCGGGCTACAGCGGGTGGGACACGGCCCACACGTTCGACCCGCGGTACCACGTCCGCTCGGCCGGCGGGCCCGAGGACCTGCCCCCGGATCCCATCCCGTTCGCGTACGGGGACGGCTCGGTGCGCTTTACCCTCGATCTCGAGCCCTGCTACACCGACAAGGGGTGGGGCACGAATTACTGGCCGGTTCCCGACGAGTAGACGCCGGCGGCGCCGGCGCGGCACAGGAGACCAGAGATGTCACACAGCCGGAACGTCGGCTCAGACCTGGGGCTCAAGCCCTCGGGCGACAAGAGCGGCTACCTGCCCGTCGTCGCCCTGGCGGTCGTCATCGTTTCCGCGCTGGGGATCACGGTCTGGCAGTTCCTGGGCGGCCGCGACGTGGCCCAGGCGCCCGATAACGCCACCGCCGAGGTGCCCTTCCAGTGCATGGAGTGCGGCAAGGAGTTCACCAAGGGCATGCTGCTGTACGACGAGGCCGGCGGCGCCATGCCCGTGGACTGCCCGCTCTGTGGCGGCAAGCAGTGCGCCGTGGCCATGCAGAAGTGCCCCAAGTGCCGGAAGTACTTCCTCTCCGAGGGCATGAAGGCCCACGTCAGCTACACCCTTGCCGTTCTGAAGGGCGGCGCCCCGCCAGACCCGCCCAAGGTCGGCGACAACATCTGCCCCAAGTGCCACTGCAACATCACCGAGTACTGGCGGCAGCACGCCCGCAACCTGCCGGGGGCCAAAGGCAAGTAGCCCCACACCTGCCGTGGGAATCCTTGCCGAAAAAAGAGCGTAACCCGGCAAGAAAGTCCTTGCAGGAACGGGATTGAGTCAATTCGGAGAACGCTGGCTTTCGCGCCGGGCGTGTCGCCCGGTCGGGTGCAGCATCGTGGGTCGGAAGGGCATAACAGTTAGTGCGGAGGCAACTGGCATGTTGAAACAGAGGTAACACTTCACTGATATGCAACAGTCGTCGCCTTCAGGGCCATAGGCCCGTCAGAAGGTAGCCCCGCCCGTCAGGGCGGGGACCCGAGAAATCAACGTAGTAACACGCCCCGTCAGGGGCGGTAGAAGGCTTCGGCAGCGAACCGGTCTTTCGCCCCTGACGGGGCTCTCTCACTGGGGACATGGCGTAGTCTAGAGACGCCGTCTTCAATCTGAGGCTTGCGTACAGCACGGCCGGCTTGTCCGGCCGTGTTTCTTTTGGACTCCCCGGCTCCATACGCGGACGCGACCTGATTGCCGCCGGTGTTGCAGCGCCTGCTACATGGGAAGACCGACATGCCGCCGTCTTTGCCGCTGCGGCCATGCCGCTTGTGCTCCCCTGACGAGGTCACTACGATTACGACGAAGGCCGGACCATGCCGGAACACCTGAAGAACGCGTGGCTGTGGATCAGTGCGAGCGACCTGCAGGTCGAGCTGGCCCAACTGACCGACGAAGGGCGTGTTCTCGGCGCGCTGCGGGCGAAGTTCGCGCGGCTGATCCGCAAGAGCGAGGCGCGTCTGGCGGCACCGGCCGGGCAGGTGGCCGCCTGGGACCTGCTGGACGAGGCCCGCAAGCTCCCCACGCGCGAGGACTACCCGTTCATCGAGCCGTCAGACCTGGCGGCCATCCGCAAGCTCCGCCCGCGCGGGCCAAGGCACTTGGCGCGCCCCGGCCGGCGCCGGCTGAGCGACAAACAGATCGCCGACCGCATCCTCGGCGGCTGGCAGGGGCGGTGCGCCGGGTGCCTGCTGGGCAAGGCGGCCGAAGGGGTCCGGTCCGACCGCTTCTGGCCGTTCCTCAAGGCGACGCGGCAGTGGCCGATCCGCACCTATATCCGCTTCGGCGTTCGCGGGCGTGCGGCGGCGGCGTTCCCGGACATGACCGCACGCGGGCAGCTCGACAAGGTGCGCGGCATGCCCGTGGACGACGACACGAACTACACCGTTACGGGCTTTCTCGTCGTCAGGACCTGCGGGGCGGACTTCAGGCCCGTCGACGTCGCACGGTTCTGGCTGGCGAACCTGCCGATCCTCTCGACCTTCACGGCCGAGCGTGTGGCCTACCGGAACTTTACCCACGGCCTGGCCCCGCCGGCGTCGGCGAGCTTCCGCAACCCGTATCGCGAGTGGATCGGCGCGCAGATTCGCGCCGACGCCTTCGGGTACCTGAACGTCGGCAGCCCGCAGCGTGCGGCGGCGTTCGCCTGGCGAGACGCCTGCATCAGCCACGTCAAGAACGGGATCTACGGCGAGATGCTGATGGCCGCCCTCATCGCCGCGGCGCCGTACTGCCGGGACATTGCCGAGTTGATCCGCGTGGGCCTCTCGGAGATCCCCAAGACCAGCCGCCTCGCCGCCGACGTGAACACGACGCTGGCCTGGCACGCCGAGGGCATCACCTACGACCAGGCCGTCGCGCGCATCCACGAGCGCTGGGACGAGAACTGGCCCCACCACTGGTGCCACACCATCCCCAACGCCGTCATCTGCACCGTCGCCCTGCTGTGGGGGGGCGACGACTTTTCCCGCAGCATCTGCATGGCCGTCCAGCCGGGCTTCGACACCGACTGCAACGGCGCGACCGTGGGTTCGATCGTGGGCATGCGCCACGGCACGAGCGGCATCGCGGCCCAGTGGACCGACCGGCTTGATGACACGCTGCACACCAGCCTGGCCGGCACCAACGAGGTCAGCATCTCCCGCATCGCCGCAGAGACGTTCGACCTGTTCAAGGCGATCCGCCGGAAGCGCCTCACCCGACGATGAGCAGCGCGAGGCAGGGCACGAGGTTGAACGCGAAGATGAACAGCTTGAAGACCATCATTCCCGTATAGTGGATCGCGTCGAACTTCTCCACGGGGATATTGAACCACCTGGTGTGCATCCGGTAGACCCAGTCATGGGCCAGCGCGATGAACAGAAACCACCACAGCAGCAGGCCCGTGTTGATTGCGAAACACCACAGCAGCGCGTTGCGGATCGTCACGATATCGAGTGTCATCTGACACCTCCCGGATGTCGTATTGTCGGACGGGTGACGTGGCGGGATGCCGTGGTGAGTCGCTGCGCTCCTGCCACGCCACCCGGGCTGCATGAGAGATTACGCGTGTTCGGCACGCGCGGTGACGCCGGCGGGGTCAGTTGGGCACGACCCGGACGGGGACGGCCGGGAGGTAGCCCATGGGCCAGCGGCGCTTCTTTCCGACTTTGCCATCCTTCGACTTGGGCTTGTACTCCCTGAAGGCCTGGACGATCAGGTTGCCCGCGAAGCCGGCCTTTGCGGCATCCTTGTCGGCGTGCAACGTGAACTCCAGCCCGTCGGCGACGGCGGTCGTCTCGCCGAGCGTCAGCCCCGCCGGGGGGTCATCCAGCCCCAGCACGAGCTGCTTGAGCGTCTTGCTCTGCCAGGTCTTGACCCGCACTTGCGCCGAGCCGCCCAGAGGAATCCGCACCGGAAGGTCCCCGGCAATCTTGATCGGCGGGGCGCCCCACTTTTGCTTCACGACCGTGACGGTCAGCTCCCGGGCGGGCAGGAGATGCCTGTAGAGGAACGCCTGCATGACATTGTCGGCGGCCCGGCCCGGGCGGCCGATCGTCCGCCCGTTGACCTGGGCGACGCCTTCCATCGTGAGCGCCACGGCACCGGGGGGCCCTTTCCTGGGGGCGGTCAGCGTCATCCGCTGGCGGTCGCACCCGGCGGGAATCCGCCCGCCCGTGACCGTGAAGCCGGCCGGGGTGTTGACCTTCATCTCGATCTCGCCGTCGAATCCGTCCCGGCGCAGCACGTAGACGCAGACAGGGACGATGCTCCCGGGACGCGCGTGGAGGCTGGACGGCGTCACGCGCAGCGCGAAGTCCGGCCGCGGGGCACTGATACGCAGCCGATACGCATGCGCCGAACTGCCGTGATGCTGCGCGTCGGAGATCTGCACGGTGTAGGTCCCGTTCTTGGGCAGCTCGGCAGCCAGGTACGAGTCGGCGTGGTGCGTCACGAGCCCGAGCCGGTCGATGTGCAGGTGCTTGTCCTTCGTCACGTGGTCATCGTTCCACACCACGACCTTGCCCGACGCGTCGCACAGGCGCAGGAGCGAGTCCAGCGGGGAGTTCAGCCGCCGGGCCGTGACTTCGGCCACGACCTTGTCCCCCGCTCGCCCGGTGAACCGGAACACGTCCACGTCGCCTGGCTTGGCGATGCGCCCGTTGACGATGGTGGGCATGTCGATGCGCTGGGCGTTGGCGGCGGTGTCATTGGACTCGGCCTCTCGGCATTCGGGCAGGGTGTCGACGGCGTAGGGAAAGACGTTCGAGACGCGTCTGGCCTGGCTGATGGAGGCATGGCGAATCCACCCGCCGCCGGGGCTCGTGTCCAGCCTCACCCGCCGGGCCGACAGGTTCCAGCCTTCAATCGACGCGACGGTCGCCGCGCCCCGCCGGGCGCCCAGGGGGAAGGCCTGCGTGATGAAGGGCTGCTCGCCGATGGCCACGCGGTAGACGAAGTCCTCGCGTCCGCGATAGATGGCGTCGCGGATCTCGAGTTCGTACAGCCCGTCCTTCGGGATCCTGTAGAACAGGACGGGGTCGGGATCGAAGCGGAAATCGTCCGCGAAGGCCACCTCCTTGCCGGCCGCGTCGTACAGGGCCACGGTGGCCTGGAACCAGCCGGGCACCGCGTCGGCCAGGTACGGGACCAGTCGCCGGGCACTGGTTGCGATCACGAGGTTCTGGCCGCGCTTGGCCGAGAGGCAAAACCGGTCGACGTCGCCGGGGTAGATCTGCCCGTTCAGCACGACCGGCAACTCGATGGGCTTGCGTTCCATGAGCTTCCTGACCTTGGGGTCCTTGCCCAGCAGCGGCGCCCTGGACAGGTCGGGTCCGCCCTTGCGGTCGTTCGGCTCGAGTTCGCTGACCTGCCGATACTGCCCGACCTGGAAGACGACGGGGTTCGTCAGCCCGGCTCGCGTCCTGAGCCGAAGTTCCCGGTCCCCGCACGGGGCGTCGGCGTCGACCGTGACCTTGATCAGGACCGACTCGGCCAGTTGCCTGTTCATCTGCCGCTTCTGCCGGGGGAAGAACAGGATGTGCCTGATGTGCCACAGGTCCTTGAGGGTCTTGTTTTCGAGGTCATCCAGCAGGGGGTGGTCGGGGAACTTAACGCCCTCGAGCTGGATCTTCTGCTTCTTGGCCCAGGCCAGTGCGCGGTCGGCCTGCGCGCGGATCTTGGCCAGGGCGTCCGCCCCGAGGCCCGCCTCGCGCAGCCGCTTGTCCCGCGTTTCGGCCATCCGCTTCATCAGCAGGTAGCGCTGCTCTCTCTGGATGTTGAAGAGCGGCCTGACGTACCGCACGACCGAGGCGCGGACGCCCCGGCCGGATACGTGCACGTCGATCGGCCCGTTGAGAAACTGGCCCCCGGCGACGATCCTGGCCGTCGTGCCGCGCCGGGCCCCGGCCGGATAGAGGTAGCCGATGTGCGGCTCCCGCTTCATCGACTGTCCGGCGGCGATCGCTGCGCACGCGATCACGGCGGCGCACGCCATTGAACGCACGAAAGACATTCTCACGCTCCTGTCACATGATTTCAGTGAGGCGGCCCTTGTCCTTGTCGGAGTTCGGCATGATCTTGACGTTCAGGCCGCGCTTGTTGGGCAGCGGGCCGTCCGGGTCGATACCCAGCCGTTCGTAGATGCTGCCCAGGAGGTTCTGCGGATAGACCGGGCGTTCGGCCACCTCCGTGCCGTACTTGTTCGACGCGCCCACCACGCGCCCGCCCTGGAAGCCCCCGCCGGCCAGCACCGCGCTGAAGCACGCCCCGTAGTGGGACCGCCCGCCGTTCCAAGGCGGGTTCCACTGCACCTTCGGCCCGCGGCCGAACTCCCCGCTCCACCACACGATCGTGCTGTCCAGCAGCCCGCGATCCGACAGGTCGCTCAGCAGCGTCGCCATGCCGCGGTCCATTTCCGGCAGCTTGCGGTTCATGATCTCGAAGTGCTGCTTGTGCGTGTCCCAGCCGGTGTAGTTGATGGTGACGTACGGCACGCCGTGCTCGACGAGCCGGCGCGCCATCAGGCAGGACTGCCCGAAGGTGTTGCGCCCGTAGGCCTCGCGCGTCTGGTCCTTCTCCTGCGTCAGGTCGAACAGCTTGCGGGCGTCCCCGAACATCAGGTCGTAGGCCTTGCCCTGGCACTGGTCGAACTGCCTGAAGTCCGCGTTGTTGGGCATGGCCTTGCCCAGCGCGTCGAGCGAGCCCAGGAGCTTGCGCCGGGCACGCTGCCGCTGGTCGGTGATCCCCTTGGCCACGATGCCCTCGACCGCGAAGGGGTCCCTGTTGGGATCGCCCCCCGTGGCGAAGGGCTTGTACTTGGGTCCGAGGAACCCGGCCTCGGAGAACCGGCCCTGCGGGCGGGTCAGGACGATATACGGCGGGACGAGCCCCTTGTAGCCGTGGTCGAAGCCTTTGAGCAGTGACACGGCGGCGCCGATGCAGGGGAAGACCTGGCGGCCCGGCTCGTGCCCGGTCTGCACCAGGTACGACGCCGTCTCGTGCGCGTTGATGCCGTGCGTCATGCTGCGGATGATGGCGTACTTGTCGGCCTGCTTGGCGAGCATGGGCAGCAGTTGGCCGATCATGACCCCGTCGACGTTGGTCTTGATCGGCTTGTCGAGGGGTCCGCAGTAATCGTGCCCGGTCCCGGGCTTGGGATCGAAGGTGTCGAGGTGGGACGGGCCGCCCCACATCCAGATCTGTATGACGGACTTTGCGGTGGCGACCTTGCGCCGAGGTGTCGTCGCCGCCCGCAGGCCCGCCGGGCCGGCCAGCATCGCCCCGGCCGCTCCCGTCAGGGCGAGCTTCATCACGTCGCGCCGCGTCGTCGATGTCGTCTGCTGTTCGCTCATGTCGTTGTCCTCGTTCTCGGCCGCGCGCGCGGCTGGACTCAATGCCGGTAGAGGAATTCCTTCGTGTTGATCAGGGCCCACGCCAGGTCGATCGTCCCGTTCCTGGTGCCGATGCCCTTGACCCGGAAGTACTTGCCCGCGGCGTTGCGCTCGGCCGGGGTCGGCGGACGCGACAGAATCGTCACGTAGACCATGTCGATCATCCGGTTCTGGTTGCCCCGGGCGTACCGATACAGGTTACGCAGCCGCCAGCTCTTGTTGATCTTGTCCTGAACGCTGCTCGAGTTCAGCAGGTGCAGTTGCTGGGCCTGGCTGGTCTTGTTGTTGCGCTCGGTGTGCATCCCCGTGTCGCGCGACGGGCGCCCGAACATCTCCAGGAACTGGCTGGTGATGCTGCCGTCCGCCAGCTCGATCGTCCGCTCCTCTTCGGGAATGAACGTGAACGGCTCCGGACTGGCGCTGCTCTAGCTCTCCCGCCCGCCGGATATCCCGTTCAACGCGTCGATCAGCCCCTCCGCGTCGAGCCTCCGGAA